>Ga0118677_10015740_pt1 | contig 10468 bp, 8 predicted proteins | sample AliMusrvi5mmetaG_FD_86154 | JGI IMG/M metagenome (GOLD analysis project Ga0118677, IMG submission 86154)
ATTTATACTGCAAATTTAAGATTTTTTATGCAGTTAGAAATCATAGATGTTGATTCTAAAAAGATAAATTTGATTTTTTTATAAGGAATTGTATAGAGAGAAACCTTTACATTTTTTAATAACTTTGCATTAAGTACTATTGGCAGGAGTTCAATAATTTATCTATCAATCATAACCTGGATGAACCTTTACAAAAAGATCAACAACATCACCGGATGGATGCTGTTTGCAATAGCCGCAACAGTTTATATTATCACGTCCGAACCTACTGCAAGCTATTGGGATTGTGGTGAATATATTGCAACAGCCTTTAAATTACAGGTTGGTCATCCCCCGGGAGCGCCACTCTTTCAAATGATCGGTCGGTTTTTCTCACTGTTTGCTTTTGGAAACACCGCCAAGGTTGCCCGAATGGTAAATACCATGTCAGCGCTGGCCAGTGGTTTTACAATTTTATTTCTTTACTGGTCTATCACCAGACTGGCTAAGAAAATTGTTGTTGGCAAGAATGAAATAACGACTGCAAACATATATGCTATCGTTGGAAGTGGTATTGTTGGTGCGTTGGCTTATACTTTTTCAGATTCTTTCTGGTTCTCTGCAGTAGAAGGTGAAGTTTATGCCATGTCATCTTTCTTCACGGCTTTCGTATTGTGGGCCATGTTGAAATGGGAAGATGTTTATGACAAACCGGAAGGTTTAAGATGGATCATTCTGATTGCCTTTATGGTTGGACTTTCGGTTGGCGTTCACTTGCTGAACCTGTTGGCATTGCCATCCATTACTTTAATTTATTATTTCAAGAAATTCAAACCTTCCATTGGAGGTGGGATACTGGCTTTTGTGATCTCAATCGTCATACTTGCTTTATTGATGTTTGTCCTGATTCCTGGGCTTGTTAGTATGGCCGGATTATTTGAACGTTTCTTTATCAATACGTTCGGATTGCCATTTAATACCGGTTCGGTTATTTATGGTCTCACTGTGATAGGATTGCTTATCTGGGGAATCAGATATACACATCAGAAAGGAAAAGTATTATTAAATACAGCATTATTCAGTCTGGTATTTGTTATTATAGGTTATTCTTCGTTCATGATGTTGATCATCCGAAGTAATGCTGATACACCCATCAATGAAAACAACCCGACAAATGCTGTTGGTTTGTTATCCTACTTAAATCGTGAACAGTATGGAGACTGGCCTTTGATATCGGGTCCTTATTATAGTGCTCCCGTTATTGCTAAAGAGAATGCCTCACCCGTTTATGCCCGTGATAATGAAAAAGGGAAATATGTGATTATCGATGAGCGTAAAGGGAGAGTTTCTGTTTACGATCCAAGATTTACCACTTTCTTCCCTCGCATGTGGAGTAACAACGAACAGAATCATATCAAAGAATATCAACGTTGGGCCAATATTAAAGGAACGCAAATTGAAGTCACAGGTCAGGATGGGACTCCGAAACCTATTGTAAAACCAACTTTTGGAGAAAATCTCTCGTTCTTCTGGAACTATCAGGTCATCCATATGTATTGGAGATACTTCATGTGGAACTTTGTAGGTAAACAAAATGACAACCAGGGACAGGGCAATCATGTTGATGGAAACTGGATCAGTGGGATTAAGTTTATTGATCAGATCTTTATCGGTCCTCAGGACAACTTTCCAGAAAATAAAGTCAATAAAGGCACCAATAAATTTTATTTTTTACCCTTCATCCTGGGCATGCTCGGGCTTTATTTTCACTTCAAGAAACGATATCAGGAAGGAATTATCGTTGGTTTGCTTTTCATCATGACAGGTATTGCCATCGTTGTTTATCTCAATCAATATTCTCCGCAACCACGTGAACGGGATTATGCCTTTGCGGCTTCATTTTATGCCTTTGCCATCTGGATAGGTATTGGAGTATTGATGGTTATCGAATGGTTACAGAAAATATTAAATCCCAAGTCGTCGGCGCTTCTTGCAACAGGTCTTTGTACTTTATTGGTTCCATGTGTGATGGCCAAAGACGGATGGAATGATCATGACCGTTCGGGTCGTTATGTGGCATTGGCAACAGCCATTAATTTTCTCCAGTCGTGTGACAAAGATGCCATACTCTTTACCGTTGGGGATAATGATACATTCCCATTATGGTATGCCCAGGAAGTCGAAGGGATAAGGCGTGATGTAAGGGTTGCCAATTTAAGTCTTTTATCGGGTGACTGGTATATCAACCAGATGCGTAAACAGGTTTATGAATCTGCTCCGCTACCAATTACACTTCGCCCCGATCAATACCGGGCCACAAATCGTGAAGTGACCTATCTGGCAGAGCAACCTGACATTCAGGGTTATGAGAATTTGAAGGATATCTTTGATGTGATTGAAAATCATGAAGAGGCTTTACAGCAAGTCACCGAAGGAGAGAAGCTTAATTTCATTCCGACAAAAAGTTTCAGTGTCACAGTGGATACTGCTTTCATCAGAAAGAGTGGAATGGTTCCAAAATTCTATAAAGACAGTATCGTTTCTGCAATGAACTTTAAAATCAATCAGGATGCAATAATGAGAAGCGATCTAATCGTTTTGGATATCATTGCACACAATAACTGGAAACGGCCTATTTACTTTTCATCTTCTGTAGCAAGTGAGGCTTTGCAAGGTCTTTCAGAATACACACTTCAGGAAGGTTGTGCTTTCAGACTTGTCCCGGTTCACGTAAAAGAAACCGAAGGACAACCGGGTGGTGTCAATACAACAACTATGTATAATAACCTGATGAATAAATTTTATTTCCGCAATCTCAAAAATCCAAATGTTTATCTGGATGAAACTTGTCGTCGTCTGGCGATGAATTACAGAAGTTCATTTGGAAGGATGGCATCTGTTCTTGTTGATGAAGGTCAGAAGGAAAAAGCTGTCAAGGCATTGGATTATTGTATGGAAGTTCTTCCCTATAACCAGTTACCCGATGATTATTTCTCACTTCAGATAGCGTATGCCTATGCCAAAGCCGGAGAATCAAAAAAAGCCGGAGCAATTTGGGATAGAATGATCAGGATGGCCAAACAGAATATTGAATATGGTTTCAGCACTTTCAGCAATAAGAGTGAAGGCATGGACAGTGAAACGCAGCAAAATATGTTTTATCTGCAAAAGATAGTTCAGGATGCGACAAAGACCAATCAACAGGCAACAGTTGCAACTACCCGGAAACTTTTTGAAGATTATTACACCAAATTAAGTCAAAGATTTCCAATGGGAGCAGGGGGCAACTAGCCCTCCCTCAAAGTTGTGAAAAGCAAATAACTGTCAGGGTCGGAGGGAAATTCAACAACTTCCGACCCTGATTCATTAAAAAATAAATTGAAATGATCTTTCCCAGACCACCATTTCTTTTGAGAATACTGACTTCAGGAATTGTACACTGGAAAATTCCTGTTAAAGAAAAAATTATCTATCTGACTTTTGATGATGGACCTATTCAGGAAGTAACGCCATGGGTTTTAGAAACGTTGGGAGCATTTGAAGCGTACGCCACGTTTTTTTGTGTTGGGGAAAATGTTGAGAAAAATCCATCAATCTATCAAAAGATTCTGGAAGCAGGCCATCGAACCGGGAATCATTCGTTCCATCATATTCAAGCCTGGAAAACGAAGAAAGAAGACTACTTAAAGGATGTGGATCGTGCCAATGCATTGATTGGAAGCACACTTTTTCGTCCTCCTCATGGCCAGTTAACACTTTCACTTATAAAGGCACTGAAGAAAAAATACAGTATAATATTATGGAGTGTCCTTTCTTATGATTTTAACCGAAGCATGACACCCGAAAAATGTCTTGCTTTGGCTATAAAATACACCAAACCAGGAAGTATCGTAGTTTTTCATGACAGTTTGAAAGCTGAACCAAGAATGAAATATGCCTTACCCCTATTTCTGGAACATTTTCAATCAAGGGGCTTTTCGTTTCTAACACTGCCCGAAAATTATTAAACTAACCTTATTTTTTTGCACCTTTGCATATACAAAAGCCAGGCAAATTACATTGATGCTAAAACTAAACAAAAACCGAATAATCACTACATTAGTCATTGCAGTGATTCTTGTTTCCTGTGCCAAAATAGTGGCACCTACAGGAGGTCCAAAAGACTTGACCCCACCTATATTAGTGCACTCCACTCCCGGTTTAAAATCTACTAATTTTAAAGGGAAAGAAGTTATCATCACATTCAATAAATTTATTCAGCCACTAAAGGATGCCAATAACCAGGTCATTATTTCTCCTCCACCCGAGAAACAACCTGAGATGAAACTGAAGGGTAAATCAATTGTCATAAAGTTTTTGGAAGATTTAAAAGCCAACAGCACTTACAATATCTATTTTGGTGATGCTATTCAGGATCTGCACGAAAGCAATATCAAAAAGAATTTCTATTTCACCTTTTCTACAGGTGATAAACTCGACACGCTGGAACTAAGAGGTCGTGTGAACAATGCAGAAACAGGGCTTCCTGAAAAAGATATATTTGTAGAGCTATATAAAGGCACTGCCGATTCGATACCAATTAAAGAAAGACCTTTTTATGTTGGGAAGTCAAATGTTTCAGGGGATTTTACCTTGAAATATCTGGCCAACATGAGTTATAAACTCTTTGCTTTAAAAGATGCCAACTCTAATTTAAAATATGACCTGCCGACTGAAGCCATAGCATTTGATGACAAACCCGTATTCCCGGATAAACCATTGCCAGATTCTATCGATAGTGTCAAAAGAATAAATACGCCGACTTATCATCATCTCGCATTATTTCTGGAAACCGATTCAGTCCAACGGGTAGAGAAGAAAACACTAACAGACCGAAAAAAAATCAATTTCGTGTTTCGGTATGGTGTGAAGAACCTGGATTTAAAAGCACTTAATTTTAAGCTGGATGACTGGAACTTCAAGGAATGGAATAAAGGCAGAGACACTTTAAATTGCTGGTTTACAAAGCCATTACCAGATACGCTTCAATTGACGATCAAGGCAGATAACATGAAATTGGATACCCTTCAGTTCTATCAGAAGATCGTCAAACCTACAACTGTTAAAAAAACAGCTGCCAAGGATGCTAACAGAGAAAAAGTAGAGCTGAGATCCATATCATTTCAGGGTACGGTGCAACCTTATGACAAACCATTGATATTTGAAACCGTCTCGCCTGTGAATGAAAATAAACTTTCCAATCTAAGGCTTATCCGGGGGAAAGACACTGCCCGTGTCAATGCCGTCTGGGCCGACACTATCAGCCACAGAAGATTTATCATTGATCAGAAATGGAGAGAAAAATCAGCGTATTCTTTGTTGATTCCGTCAGGGAAACTAACTGACATTTTTGGACTGAAGAATGACTCTGTCGATATTCATTTTACGACGATGGAGGAACGTGATTATGGCTCAATAATTATGAGTGCCAATATAATGTCTAAAACAGGACAGTGGATCTGTCAGTTACTCAATGAAAAAGATGGATTTGTCCGCCAAAGTATATTGAATAAAAGTGGAGATTTCAGGTTTGAACTCCTGACACCGGCCAAATATAAATTAAAATTTATCTTTGATGCGAACAGCAATGGCGTTTGGGATACCGGAAACTATCTCAAGCACCGCCAGGCTGAAAAAGTGATACTATATGATAAAACCCTTGAAGTTCGGCCATTCTTTGAAGACAAAGAAACTATTGAACTAAAACCTGATTAATCTATACCACTGATAATTATTTTTTGAACTAAAGACAAAACGGGACTTTCGATAAGAAGAGTCCCGTTTTTAGTTTAGGCAATAGTTGTGTTTATTCAACACCACTACATTTATTAATACATGCGATAATCTCGAGAAGTGTTTTTGGCTTTAAAGAATAATGAATCTGCTTTCCTTCTCTTTTTGATGATAGAACACCTTTGTTTTTAAGGATGTTCAGGTGATGTGATGCGGATGCCTGTTCAATATTTAAACGTTCGAAAATCTGAGTAACACTAAGCTTTTTTTCTTCGTTTAATAGTTCAATAATAGCAATTCGCATGGGATGTGCAATGGCTCTTAATTTACTAGCCGCTGATTCCAACTTAATAATGTCGATCTCAATTGTGGTCATAATAATATGTTTTTAGCAAATATACAAATAATTTGATTAAAATGAATAATAAATGCGTTTTTAATTTTTCTCGAATAAATTTGTAAACTTAAATCTATTTCCATCAAATAATCACTTATCACTCAACTTCAAAGAAGGGATAACCAAAAGTGCCATAAACGAAAGTGTCATGTATGGAGTAATTAAATTTGTCCCTAAACCCCTCGCCGCTTCGTTGATCAATTCATACATGTGGGCAACCTGATATCCATCTGAGTTAGACATGAGGCCAGCAACAGGTAGTGGCAGTATTTTATTATCTACTCCATTTATGAATGAAATTCCTCCTTTTACTTCAATCAATAAATTAACTGCACGGACTATATCTTCATCATTCACACCAACTGCAATAATGTTATGGCTATCGTGTGCGACAGTTGATGCCAGTGCCCCTTTCTTCAAACCAAAACCTTGGATAAAGGCTACTGCAGGTTTGGAGGGTGAATAGCGGTTTAGGACTACAATTTTCAGGATATCGTTTTCAGGATCGCTGATGACTTGTCCATCCTGAATGAGTGCTTCAATATAAAATGCCTCGGTAATCAATTGTCCATCAAATGCCCTGATGACTTTTATCTGATTTTCTTCGGCCGGAACTACAATGTCATTGGCAGTGATTTTTTGGGCATTGAAAATATTGATCGGTGTTTCATCAACTTGTTCAATCAATGTCTTTCCATTAATGGCAACGTTGATTCCCCTGATATAAGTCTGCAATACATCGAAGTTCTTCAAATCCTTGACGACTGCAAAATCTGCAGGATCTCCAACTTGAAGCAATCCCACATTCAGTCCATAGTGTCTTACAGGATTCAGTGTACAACATTTCAAGACTTTCATCGGGTCATAACCCAAGGCAACTGCCCTGCGGGCCAATAAATTGATGTGCCCTTTGACCAAATCGTCGGGATGCTTATCATCGGAACAAAACATGACTTCATCGGAATAGTCTTTCAAAAGTCCCACTAAATCGTTGAAGTTGCGTGCGGCACTTCCTTCCCGGATGAGAACTTTCATCCCGGCTTTAATTTTTCCTATTGCTTCTTCAATGGTAAAACATTCGTGATCGGTGGTGATACCCGCAGTTGCATATTTTATGACATCCTCACCTGCTAATCCGGGGGCATGACCATCGACAGGTTTTCCTGACTGATACGCTGCTTCGAGTTTTGCCTTCACCTCGCTATCGCCAAAGAGGACACCCGGGAAATTCATCATCTCTGAAAGATAATAGATCTCATCCATCCCAAGCAGTTCTTTAACCTGATCAGAATTGATACTGGCTCCTGAAGTTTCAAATATTGTTGCCGGAACACACGATGGGGCGCCAAAGAAAAACCTGAAAGGCACCTTTGCTCCGTTTGCAATCATGAACTTCACTCCTTCCACCCCAAGAACATTCGCTATTTCATGGGGATCAGAAACTGTGGCAACAGTTCCATGCACAGATGCAAGCCTTGCAAATTCAGATGGCAACAACATAGAACTCTCAATATGCACATGTGAATCTATAAACCCCGGAATAATATATTGTTCCGGAGCTGTTTCTGTTTCCGATACAGCTATAATCTTGCCTCCGGCAACTGTTATAGTCCCTTTAAAAAATCGATTATTTACAACGTCGGCTATAGTACCGGATAAAGTAAATGCATCTGGATGTATCATATTTAAATTTTTAGTCGTATTACAAAATTAAGTTATTTCATATCCTGATATAACAAATTTTATAATGTTTTGAATTTAAACAAAAAAAGACTCCCCATGTTGGAGAGTCTTTTTTTATTTATAAAATTAGAAGTGTACCGTTGATTAATACATTCCACCCATACCACCCATACCTGGGTTAGGCATTGGAGCAGGATTTTCTTCTTTGATATCTGAAATAACACATTCAGTTGTTAAAAGCATGCCTGCAATTGATGCAGCATTTTCCAATGCTACGCGAGCAACCTTAGTTGGATCGATAACACCTGCTTCGAAGAGGTTTTCATAGACTTCAGTGCGTGCATTGAAACCATAATCACCAGTACCTTCTTTAACTTTCTGAACGATAACTGAACCTTCAAGACCACAGTTCTGAACAATCTGACGAAGTGGTTCTTCGAGAGCACGTTTGATAATAGCGATACCTGTTGTTTCGTCTTCATTAGCGCCGACCAATTCATCCAATGCAGGGATAGCACGAAGATAAGCAACACCACCACCAGGGATGATTCCTTCTTCAACAGCAGCACGTGTAGCATGCAATGCATCGTCGAAACGGTCTTTCTTCTCTTTCATTTCAACTTCACTTGCAGCTCCAACCTGAATAACTGCAACACCACCTGCTAACTTAGCAAGACGTTCCTGTAGTTTTTCGCGATCATAATCTGAAGTAGTTGATTCGATCTGAGCCTTGATCTGGTTGATACGTGAATCAATCATTTCTTTAGTACCCTGACCACTAACGATAGTAGTATTGTCTTTATCTACAGAAATTTTCTCTGCACGACCCAAATAGCTGATGTCAGCATCTTCGAGTTTGTAACCAGTTTCTTCGCTGATGACAGTACCACCTGTTAAAATAGCGATGTCTTCCAACATAGCTTTACGGCGATCACCAAATCCCGGAGCCTTAACAGCAACGATCTTCAATGAACCACGTAATTTATTAACTACCAAAGTAGCCAATGCTTCACCGTCAACATCTTCAGAAACGATTACCAGCGCTTTACCGGTTTGAACTACTTTCTCCAGGATTGGAAGAAGATCTTTCATACTTGAAATCTTCTTATCATAGATTAATACGAAAGGATCTTCGTAAACAGCTTCCATCTTATCCGTATCGGTAACGAAATAAGGAGAGATATAACCACGATCGAATTGCATACCTTCAACAACCTTTACGACTGTTTCTGTACCCTTAGCTTCTTCGATAGTGATAACACCTTCTTTCTTAACCTTAGCCATAGCTTCAGCAATCAGTTTTCCGATTACGCTGTCGTTATTGGCAGAGATAGTAGCAATCTGTTCAATTTTTTCGTTGGTATCACCAATCTCACGTGACATAGCTTTCAAAGAAGCAACCACACTGGTTACTGCTTTTTCAATACCACGTTTCAGATCCATAGGGTTTGCACCGGCAATGACGTTCTTTAAACCTGTTGTAACGATTGCCTGAGCAAGAACAGTAGCTGTAGTAGTTCCATCACCGGCAACATCAGAAGTCTTGGAAGCAACTTCCTTAACCATTTGTGCGCCCATGTTTTCTACTGCATCTTTCAGTTCGATTTCTTTGGCAACGGTAACACCGTCTTTTGTAACACTTGGTGCACCAAATTTCTTATCGATAATTACATTACGTCCTTTAGGACCTAAAGTCACCTTTACGGCATCTGCCAAGGCATCAACACCTCTCTTCAGGGCATCACGAGCCTGAAGTTCAAAAATAATATTTTTAGCCATTTTGCTATTCTTTTTTTGATTTTAACTGAAAACTAAATAATTAGATAATTGCCAAAATATCTGATTCGCGCATGATAAGATAATCCTTACCCGCGAAATTTATTTCTGTTCCGGCATACTTGCCATAAAGGACAACGTCACCAACCTTAACAGTCATTGGCTCGTCTTTCTTGCCATTGCCAACGGCAACAACAGTACCTTTTTGAGGTTTTTCCTTAGCAGTGTCTGGAATAATAATTCCACCTGCAGTCTTCAATTCTGCTGCAGCTGGCTCAACCAGGACTCTGTCTGCTAATGGTTTGATGTTAACATTTGCCATTTTTCTTTAAATATTTGAGTTAGACATTAAACTTTTCGAAAATTTTCTTTGTCGACACCTTCCTGTCACATTTTATGCCAAAGCCAATATCGGTTTATTATCTGCCATTATTACCTTTATTATAATGACAGCGGAGGCAGGTTGAAGACACATGGAAATCATAAAAACAAAAAGTGTCAGAATGTTTATGACATTCTGACACTTTAAAGTAGATAAAATTTATCTCAGCTTAGTTGTTATGCATTGGTTGAACCGGACCTTGTTGAGTAGGTTGTGTTGTCAAGTTCTGTGCGTTATTCCTTGGAATAACAAAAACTGACATAAGGCTCAGGACGAGTAATGCTATAGCTAACGTCCATGTTGCTTTTTCAAGGAAATCTGCTGTTTTCCTTACACTCATAATCTGACTTGAACCGGCAAAGTTTGATGCTAAACCACCGCCTTTGGAGTTCTGAACTAACACAACCAATGACAGCAAAACGCATACAATTAGGATGAGGACTGATACAAAAATGTACATTTTCTTAAGTCTTTAAAAT
>Ga0118677_10015742_pt1 | contig 10468 bp, 10 predicted proteins | sample AliMusrvi5mmetaG_FD_86154 | JGI IMG/M metagenome (GOLD analysis project Ga0118677, IMG submission 86154)
CCAGGAAAGACCAAAATCAGGCCGGCTGAGCACTGTTCACCGGCCAAAACTGCGTACTTTCAGACCGGCCGCAACACGCGGCTGCTGCCCGGACAGCGGCCATCTCTCGGCAAGCTCCTTGAGCAGGAGAATTTCGGAGAACGCCGGAAGATGCCCTTGGAGCAATTTGATAAGAAAGGACCGGAGGAGACCAGTTACGAAGTGATCAAGGACGGCGTTCCTATTGAGCTGACCTTCTTGACTCCCCGCCAGGGCGCAGACAAGCGGTCTGCCGCGGACTTGCCGGCCGGAGTGGTTGCGACCTTATTGCCTTACGTGGGCGTCTTGCTCGCTTCCAGGATGACGGTTAGAATCTCGGACCGGACCTCTGCGGGGCGACTGATCGATGTCGAGGCGACCATCCCAACCCCGGAAGCTTATTGTTATCAGAAGGGGCTGAGTTTTGTCACGCGGAACGGCCGCAACGAGAAGGCCAAGGACCTTTACTATCTCTTCGACTTGCTGGCCAACTATCCGGACCTGCGTAAGCAGTGCGAGGCCGAGATCCCCAAACTTCAGAAAAATTTTCCTTCCAAGTGGTATTCTCGGTTCCTGAAGGACCTTGACGAGCATTTTAAGACTCCCGAGTCGGAGGGCACGGTGCTGGTCGAGGAGCAACGCCCCGGCGGCGGTCCAGACCCAGCCTTCCGCGCGCAGGTGCGCCGGACCTTCCAGGACTTTCTCAAGAGCCTTCGGACTGCGGAGTAGGGTCGCCTGGCGGCCCGATTGCCTTTTGGTGCGGTCGCGAGACGGGAGTTTAGATGAATAATAGAAGCGTCGAAAGACTGATCGAAGGCGTTGAGGAGTTCGAGCCCATTTGGGACGGCCTGGAGCAGCGATGGACTTTCTTCTTCAGAGAGGGGCGTCCCTGGATTCGACTCCGCATCATGAAATACGATGGGACCTATTATTTTTCCGGGTCGGACTTTGATTCTTTTGGCTACCCGGATCAAGGGAATATCGATTCCAATATCGAGGGGCGTCTTCCCGTTTGGACCAAGGAGATCGCGTTATTGAAGAAGGCTGTGGCTCATGACCCGCTCGAAGCCCAATCGTCTCTCTTTAAGAAACTTCCTCTGCGTTGCCGCATGGGCGTGATTCAACGGAAAAACGTTCGTCTCTTGATTCCCAAGTGGATGCCGATTGCATCGCAATTGTCAGGGAACGAGAAGAAAGCAATACTGGAAATTTTGAGAAAAGCGCATCCCGAGCCGCTCCAGTCGATGTCGCTCAAGAGGTTTTTTGAATACTGCCGAGAAGCGTACCAAGCGAACCCTTCCACATTCCAGGAAGTCAATTATCAATCGGGCTTATCGGGAAAGGAGTATTACAAGAGGTATGCCGACGGACGGCATGGGGGACTGCTGGATATCGCCCCCAACTCTTCAAAAGCATTTGAACGATGGTACGAATCAAAATCGTGGAGCGGCTGCCACCCATGGGAGATTTACCGCGGCGGCGATAGCACTCACATCGACATGTTTGTCGTAAGGCCGGCCCTCCAACAAAAAGGCTGGGAAGTGCACCTGCGTGCCCTCTCCAGCACTCGCCTCATTGAGACCTGCAGGATTGCGCTTGCTTTAGCGAAAGCCGGCTTGCCGGTTCGCATTGATGATGCGGAGTCCTACATCAGCCGCATCCTCGATCAAGATTGGGTGGGGATCGTGCCGTGCGAAGAAGGACTCGCCTACGCGTGGCACTCATTTCCAGAAAAGTGGTGCGTCCGGGACTGCGTGCATCTGGACTGGGTCTATGAAGATGGCTTAAGGGCCAAGGCCTGGCTCAATAATCATCTTCGTTTTGTCGCGCATTGGTTGCCGCAAGAAATTTCGGCATTTTTGGAAAACAAAAATACTCGCGCGCCAAGCGTCGGATATAAGAGGCGGTAAACAGAGCGCGCCTTCAATCCTCACCCTCGCAATATAGCAGATTGCAATATGCTATATAGTCTGTCATAATACCCTAATGCGACCACAGATCGGCCTCCGGCCACAGGACGTCCTGCTCCTTTTGAAATTGGCGGTCTCCAAGGGCAAGGTGTGGCGTCAGGTGGATCTGGCCGAGGAGATCGGGATATCCCAGTATGAAGTCAGCATGTCTCTTGAGCGGGCGAAAAACTCGAGGTTTCTTGACAGCTCCAAGAAGCTACTCATACGCTCCGCCTTGCTGGAGTTCCTCATCCACGGCCTCAAATATGTCTATCCTGCCCAACTGGGGCCTGTCTGCCGTGGAGTTCCTACTTCACACTCGGCTCCGCCTATTTCCGAACACATCGTGTCGGAGGCGCATGACCAATATGTGTGGCCGTACGGCGATGGCACGATGCGTGGCCAATCCGTGCCGCCCTTATACGAGTCCGCGCCAAAGGCGGCACTGCGTGATCCTAAACTTCATGAGCTGCTTGCCTTGGTGGATGCTCTAAGGGTCGGCCGCGCCCGAGAGCGACAGATTGCTCGCGAAGAGTTGACGCGTCGATTGAACGACGCATAGCTAATCGCGACGATTTCCCTGTTTGCGGCCATTTTTCTACGTAGGAAAACAGTAAGTTCCAAGGAAACGTCAGCAAGGAACAGACTGCCTCTGTTGGTCCTGCTAGTCCTGTTAATAAAGCCCCTAGTTGATTTCGTACTCAGGCTGCCGCTTGGGCCGGCCAGGGGTCTCCCGCTTTTTGACCCAGTCCATTATGCTGGCTTGGTCGAAGCGGACCAGCGCCCCAAGCTTGATGGCCGGGATGTATCCCACATGGACCCATTGGTAGACCGTTCTCTGCTTGACCTGCAGCCAGTCCGCAACCTGCCCCACCGTCAAAAGACAATCGATTCGCTCTTTAGTCTGCCTCTTGTATGCCATTCGGGTCCTCCCTGGCAATACGAGCTTCGTTTAGCGGCACCTCCCGGCGCCTTTCATGCTTCAAGAAATCGATAGCGAATCCGTCAATGCGTTTCCAGATGTAGGACGAGAATCTGACAGGCCTTTTGTTCCCGCCACTGTCCCGGTAATTTAGATTGTAGGTCCGGACCTTCTGATACAGCAGCGGGATCGCAGCAGAGAGCATGTCCTCTCCATGGCGCTGTAGGTGCGGGTGGAAGACCTTCTTGCATAGCCGCCAAATGACGAAGCCGACGTGACGCAAGACTATCTCGTCCCGGCTTGCCGTCACACCTCTTTGGGCCAGGGCGATCAGCCGGCGTTCCGCGGCCAGAGGCAACTTCGGATGCTGTCGGACGACCTCGCGATACGCTTCCCACATGTGTTTGAGGACTTTCGCCATAGGATACAGGCGCGCCAGGTCCTAAGGCAAGGGGCGATTCGGCCCATGCTGGGTTGTTGATCTATTTGGGCCCCTATGTGGCTTGGGAGGCGGAGGATGGACACCCAGATGGACACCTATCAATTTTTGGAGGCAAGCAATACCCCAGATTTTCTTTGTAAAATCAGCGTAGTTGCCCCGCGCTCAGTTGCTTAGAGCACCCCGCTCATAACGGGAGGGTCGCTGGTTCAAGTCCAGCCGGGCGCAGCGTTTTTCCGCATCCCTCGTCGAGCCGCCGTCGGGGCGGGCTTAAAAAGATCCCGTGAGGCCGCACTTCTGGCGCACCGTGTCCAGGGGGTTGGGGTAGGCCTGTTCGAGCAGTCCCGCCAGGAAATCGTTCTTGGGGCTCAGGGCGGGCGCATTTTGGATCAGCGCTTCCGGGTTCTCGATGCGCGTGACGAAGGCCAGCCCCATTTCCCGGCCGTTGGCGCCGACGCCGTGCTTGGGGACGGTCAGCTCGCCGAACCCATGGGAGCCTTCGTTGCTGGACCAGAGATGGAGATTCTCCGCATCCTGGCTGATCAGGATCATGGCATGTCCGGCCTCGGTGTTCCCGATCGGGGTCGTGCCGTTCTTCTTTTTCCACATGATCTTGACGAAATCGCCTGGCTGGGCCTGTTCCACATCGGCCACGGTCCGTCCCGCTCCCAACTCCTGGATCAAGCATGCGGTGCCTGGACCGTTGGCGTTCCAGCGGCCCCAGATGCCCACCCCGTCGGTCTGTTTGCCCGGGTAGAAGGATCCGGGCAAGGGCTGGCCGTGGGCTTTCTCCAGGGCCATCAAGAAGGCCAAGTAGGTGGCCGTGGCGCAGTTCGCGGCGCCGACTTGACCGGGGCGGATCTGGAGCTCCGTGCCTCCGTTGTTGAGGACGGCTTTTTTAAGACTTGCTTCGAGCTCGAAGCCCCGGCCTGAGGGGAGATCCCGGATCGCCGCGAGGGTCAGGGCGTTGAAATCGGCGTTTCCAGCCGCGTTGGCGCCGGCCTGGATCGGGGCGCCCGCAGGGGGTCGTCCTTCGGACCGGGAGGCCTGGAGCCTGGCCCGCTCCAGTATTTCGTGGGAGTCGGTGGGGAAATCTCCCGGCGGGGCGGGGTTTCCCATATTGGCATCCGATGGGTTGGATTGGGAAGCCGCTTGCGGCGGGGACTGACGCTGGTCCTGGGCTTGGCCGAAGCGCGCGGCCTGAGGGGGAGATAGCTCGGGGGGGCCGGCGGCGGGCGGGGCTTTTTCGCAGCCCGCGCAGACCAAAGTTCCGAGGCTCAGCATCAGGACGGCGGACATCCGCATCTTGTAAGGATAGGGTGACGAGGGGGATTTGTCAAGCCGGGCGCGGATCGCGGCCTTGGAGAGGGACTCGGCCTTGGCCCGCAGCGAGGCGCCGCTCAGTCCGGATCGGGCCGGGCCTTGCGGTCCCAGGCTTTGCGCTCGGACTTCTCGAGCAGGCCGCGGGGCACGGTGATGTAGGTGACGTACTGGCGGAACCACTCGCGGTACATGTGGAAGACGCCTTTGTCGCCGATCTTGGGGCCCCAGGAGTTCTCCACCTTGTACTTGACCACCGGCCCGGCTGCGTCGGGCCGGTCGAAGCCGGTGAAGACCATGAGATGGCCGCCGCGCTCCAGGCCGAGGTCGGACTCCTTGGCGCGCGAGAGGCGCTCGGAGGCGTCCGGCTCTCCGTAGAGGGCCGCGCGGTCGTAGACCGCCGGGTGCATGATGCCGGTCTTGGGGTCGATGTCGCGGCCCACGGGCGCGCGGAAATAGACGGGCTTGCCGCTCTGGATGGACTTGACCACGAGTTCCTCGAGGCGGTCGACGTCCACGTTGAGGTAGCGCCAGTTGTAGCTGTCCTTATCTTTCGCCGCCGCGCCGAGGCCGGAGTCGGGCGCCTCGTAGACCGCGCCGTGGCGCAGGTGGGGCAGAGCGGCGACGACCACGTAGTCGCGGGGGTCGAAGCGGGCGAAGCGCGTGGCGAACCGCTTGGGGGTGTAGCGCTTGCGGGCGTCCTTGGCGCCGTAGTCGAACTCGGTGGGGGGGATGCCCAGGTGCGCGGAGAGGATCTTCCAGACGCGCTCGATGCCGGCCTGCTTGATCGCCATGACCTTGCCGCCGCCCTTCCCGGTGACCAGGTCGCGGGCGTCAGCCTGGAGCTCCTGCATGGTCTTGCCGAGCGCGTAGTCGAGGTCCGCGTCGAGGAGGGTGGTGTTGTTGGAGCTCTTGGTCTCGGGCATGGCGGACCTGGGCGCGAGGCCGTACTTGTCGATCAGGAACTGGAGGGCGTCCATGCCGCCGCCGTCGCCGACCGAGGGGCTGAGCTTGCCGAAGGCCTTGAGGGGCGCGCCGGCGCCGCCCTCGGCGTAGAGGCCGCGGATGACTTTCTCGAGGTGCTTGTTGGCGCGCTCGAGCTGGGAGTAGAAGTAGATGTAGTTCTCGGAGAACTCGAAGTCCTTGGAGACCTTGCCCTTGGCCACGAGCTGGTCGCGGATCATGTTCAAGCCCGCGAAGATCCAGCAGCGGCCGGAGCTCTGCTGGTCGGTGACTTTTCCGACGGGCAGCTCGTCGGTGTAGCGGTTGTCGTGCGCCGCCAGGAGCTCCTTGTTCAAGGCGGTCTTGCGGAAGCCCTTGGTCTGGGCCTTCTTCTGCAGAGCGAGGGTGGCGGGGTCGGCCTGCTTGCTCCGCTTGATCTGGCCTTTGACCCAGTGGGGGTCGAGGCCTTCGGAGATCTCGATCTTGACGGCTTCGGAACCTTCGGAGGCGTCGGCGGCGCGGACCGCGGCCTCTTGGTCGTAGAAGCGGGAGACGTCCTCGTCCTTGCCTTTGCTGGCGGAGTCGGCGAGGTCCTTGAGGCTTTGCTGGGTCGTGAGCTGGGGGGCTTCTGTCTCGGGAGCTTGGACGGCGGGCACCCGCGTGAGCGGAAGCGCCGCGGGTTCCGGCAGGACGGACGCCTGTGCAGACGGGGCGAGGCTGGGTGTGAGGCTGGGCGCTAGGAGGCCGGGCTGGAGCCGCAGGTCGGTGATGGGTGAAAGGGAATGGCTGGCGCCGACGGCTGAGGCGGCGCTGCCGGGGACAGCCATGCCGGGGATCGGGGCGGCGGTGATGACGGCGGCGTGGAGGGGGGCGGTGAGCCCGAGATAGGCCGCGGCCAGCAAAGAGAGTCTGAGCTTCATGTGGTTCAGAGAGGATAGCGTCCGGGGAGAGGGAGCGGTTGGGCCAAGTGGCCGGGGATGGGTCTGCGATGGGCCTAGGGGGGAATGCGGCTTTGGGCCTAGTATGAGGTCGCCTGCGGTCGGCCGCATTGCTATAATCGATAGTCCACCGACCTCCTATGCTTCCTGTATTCAGCGCTGTGTCCTCCGCCATCAGAAGAGGGGCCGACGCCCTGCTGGACTTCGCGGCGGGCTTGGTGGGCTGGCGGCGCGCGCCGCGCCAGCCGACGCTGCCTTTCTCGACGCCTGTGGCGCCGGCCTCGCCGCGGGCCGACCGCGGGGCGGATCCGCACGAGCTGGCCGCGGACCTGGAGGCGGTGGCCAAGGCCTGCGAGAAGGCCGCGGAGTTCTCGCGCTCGGAGATCACGAAAGCGACGGGTCTGGGAGTGGATGTGGTCAAGCGCCGGCTCAACGTGCTTCTGGACATGGGGTGGATCGAGCGGGCGAAGCACGGGGACTACCGGTGGAAGGGGCGGATCTTCTGGACGGCGGGGCAAAGCCGCTCCGAGGGCAACCCCGCTCCTTAGGCGCTTGGATGAGAGGCGGCGGGCGGGGCTGAGAGACGCTCGCGGGCCAGGCGGATGGCCTGGTGCAGCTTGCTTTCCAGGACGCTCTTGGCCGGCAGGTCGGTCATGTATTGCGCGATCCTGATGCCGCTCTTTTCCAGCTCCAGCAGCTCCACGTGCTCGGGCGACTTTTTGGCGCACAGGATGAGCCCCAGCGGGGACTCCTCTCCCAGGCGCCTTTCGTGCTTGTCGAGCTTGAGTTCGATGGCCACGAGCCGCCGCAGGCCGCGGTGATAGAAGAGCAGGTCGATGTAGTAGTCCTCCTGGTCTATGGTGATCCTCTTCTGCCGCGCCACGAAGGCGAAGTCTCCTCCTAGCTCGATGAGGAACCTCTCCAGTTCCCGCAGGATGGCCGATTCCATATCCTTTTCCTGGTACGCGCCCTTGAGGCCGAGGAAATCCAGAAGATATGGGTCGCGGAAGACTAGGTCCGGGGTGAGCTTGTCCTGCTCGCGAAGCTTCTTGAGTTCCAGGGCGGCGAGATCCGCGGGCTTGCGGGAGAGGTGCGACCATCCTAATTTTCTCGACAGTGTCGAGAAAATCCGGGGATCAGGGAAAACCTCGGCGCAACGCATCATCCGGAAGAGGGCGGGGAGGCTGAATCCGTGCCCGTATTCAGGCACCAACTGTTGCGACAGTGTCGCAACAATCTGCTTTCCATATTCGGCGCGTTTTTCCTTGAGGATGTCCTGGCGGATTCGTCTGCCCACGCTCCAGTAGAGCTTGACCAAGCCGGCATTGGCGGCCCGGGCCATCTGGCCGCGGGCGGACTCGATGAGGGTGCGGATGTCGCCGAGGAGCTTCTGGGGGCCCGGGGCGGCCGGAAGGTTCGCTTGGTCCATACTATACATACGAGCTCGGGCCGAAGAAGTTCCACTCTCCGTCGGGAGGCCGGGGGCTTAGTGGGCTTGCTGGAAGATTGCGTAGCGGTCGGCGCCGGCGGTATCTGAAGTTCCGCCGGTGCCGGCCGGACGGATCTCTCAACGGCCGGCGAGGAAGTCGGGGTTGGGCCGCTGGTCGGCTCGGCGGGGCGGCGGGCGAGGGTGCGGTTGATGATGGGCTTTCCGCTATGCCGGAGGATGAGGGGCGGCGGGCGGATCGCTTGGCGGCGTCAGGACCTCCCAGCGGCCGCCTTTCCTGGGGCCGACACGCTTGAGAACGCCCTGTTTTTTGAGCGCGTCAAGATTCCACTCTACGCCTTTCAGCGTCAATCCGGTGCTCTCGGCCATTCTTGGTCCCGTGATGGCCGGATCGCACCTGATGAGCTCGAGCATTAGCGCGCGGGCCTTTACCACAGTTTCTACCCCAGTTTTTACCCTAGTTTCCACCCTAGTCCCGGGGGCCGAGAGGGCGAATTCGGGGGATCGGTAGAGCACCGTCCTGAAGAAGCCTTGTGTCTCGAACTCCGGCTCCTGGAGCCCCGCCGCGGCCATGGCCGCCCGCATGCGTTGGATGCCGGTCCCAGCCCTTTCGACCTTGTGCAGGCGCGCGAAGAGATCCGCCATGATCTCGTTGCGCCTGATTGAGACGCCCTTGCCCAGGGCGCCGGGCGCAAGGCCCTTGGGCAGCCCGCCGGGGTTGGTGATCTCGACGCGGCCATCGAAGACGTCGACGCTGACCTGCGTTCCGGTGACGCTGTAGTCGCGGTGCATGAGGGCGTTGACCACGGCCTCGCGCAGGGCCTCAAGGGGCAGCTCGTAGATGTCTTGCCGGTCCACGCCTTTGATCTCGCTGCGCACGTTGAGGTGCTTCTCCAGGAACTGCATGGCTTCCTGGAACTGGGTGAAGAGGTCGTCGCGGACGTCTCGCCGGTCGTAGATGTGGACCCGGTCGGTCCCCTTGAAGGCGAGCAAAGTGGTCTGCGCCTGGGGCAGAGAGTCGCGGACTTGCTTGGCGAAGAAGAGGGCGCCGGCGTTGTTGACGCCGTTGGCATCGGCGACTTTGAGGCTGCGCAGGAAGTCGGCTGTGGGGGTGCGGCCGATTTTGATGCCAGCCTCCGCCGCGAAGGCCAGGGCCTTGGCCCTGGACATCCCGGCAAAGCCCGGGACCGGTGCCGGCCGCGCCTCGAAGGGCCAGGCGTCGTGCTCCCGGAACATGAGACGGAGCTCTTCGTGGCCCATCTTCTGGGTGCTTCCATCGAGCCGTCGGTAGTAGCCGGAGGCGCAGCTGTAGGGCTTCTGGGAGCCTTCCGGCACTTCGATGGCGACGAGGCCGCCGGCCTGGGCCGTCTCCACGGCGATGGCCGGCTTGCAGTTATGCGCCAGGCTGTTGATGCGGGCTTTGAGGTCGTTGGTGAGCTGTTCTCCGCGGATGCTGCCGTCGTCGCGCACTCCCAAGAGCAGGGTCCCGCCCTTGGTGTTGGCGAAGGCGACGATGTCCTCGTCTATGCGGGAGGTGTAGCGTTCCTTGAACTCGGCGAGGAGGCCTTCTCCTTCGCGGATGAGGAGCGCGATCCTGTCGATGAGCGGCAGTCGGCCCATACCATACATACGAGCTCGGGCCGAAGAAGTTCCACTCTCCGTCGGGAGGCCGGGGGCTTAGTGGGCTTGCTGGAAGATCGCGCAGCGATCAGCGAGGAATTCGGGATTGGGTCGTAGTTCGAGCTTTTTGGGCACGAAGAGTTCCGCGCCATGAAAGTGCTGCAAGCCCCACTGCAGCATGGGTCCGTCCTTTTCTTCCAACACATCGAGGCGGACCTCGACTTTGAGCTCGGGGGTGACCCCCAGGATGTTCCGGTCGTAGGCCGCCCACGAACGCCAACGCAATCCCTGATGGCGTTCGGGACGGCTCGCTCCCGCTCGCCGGGGTCGCTGTCAGGCAGGATGTGGGGGCTTGCGGAGCTCTTGGTGGCGCAGCCGGCAGATTGCGCATTGTTCCTGGTAGGCTTTAAGGACGCGCTCGCGGAAGGTGCGCTGATGGACGCGCTGCTGGACCTCTGTGGTGATGTGGCGGCGGCGCAGAGATATCTCTCCTGTGGCGGTGGCGTCAGGGGGGTTCCAGCAAGACCTTCTTCAACTGGTCCGGGGACGGCAAGGCGCCGGCCAAACGCTTCGGCAGTCTTGGGGATATCAGGTACTCGCAGACGCCTACCGGTGTGGTCACTCCCCGCAGGGCATATTCGACTTCGAGACGGTCCCGCGACTTGCAGAGGATTATTCCGACCGAGGAATTCTCTCCGGGGATGCGCGCTTGGTCGTCGAGCAGGTTGAGATAGAAGTTCATCTTCCCGGCGTGTCCTGTCCAGTTCAAATTGAAACATTTTCTGCCGAAGTTCGGTTGACAACCTCAGCCTCCGACAGCCCTTCCTGGGCCGCCACGTCCCACTCCTCGTACAACCTTTCTTTTTGAAGCGC
>Ga0118677_10015743_pt1 | contig 10466 bp, 5 predicted proteins | sample AliMusrvi5mmetaG_FD_86154 | JGI IMG/M metagenome (GOLD analysis project Ga0118677, IMG submission 86154)
CGAAGCGCGGGGTTTGTCCTTCGCGGTAAAAGACTTCCGTCGGGCGGATGGTGACGCCGACACGCAGGCCGGCATCGGTAAATTTCTTGATGAATTCGTCGGCCAGCTTATCCATTTCCGGCGCCACCTGCGGCAGCATGCGCGCGTCGCCGATGTAGGACAGCGGGTGCCAGAACTCTTCGCCTTCCAGATCCCAGATGATGACCCCCTGCGCGTTCATCGCCTTGAGGATTTTCAGGCAATTATCGCCGTATTGCATCAAATCTTTATTGAAGGCCAGCAGTCCTTCCGGGGTGGTGATATCGTTCCCCTCGCTTTTGCCGAAGTTGAAGCCGCGTGGGTTGGTTTTCCAGTTTTTGAAGGGGTGGGAATAAAAAATGGTGCCGATGGGGCGGCGATCCGGCCACTGAAGCTGCATCGGCTGTGCCTGCGCCTGCGCGCGCAGGAAATCCGGTGCCAGGGTGGCGACGGTGCTGCCAGGCTTGCCGAAGGCCAGCGAGATGTGATAACTGTCGCTGGTCCCGGGCAGCAGCGGACGCCCGGAGTCGTTAAAAAATTTCTCATTATCAACGATGGGGTGGTGGGAAACCCGTGCTTCGGGAATGGCAATCGTCAGTGGGATGACCTGTTTGCCTTCGTGCACGGGTTCGTTAAACCAGACTCCCGTGTTCAAACCGCGTGTGAATTCCCAATTGAGGACGGCAATGACTCCATGTTCATCCGTCAGCACTCTCCCCTCGCGATTCTGGCGGCAATGCGGCAACAGCAGCTTGATGGGAAAGATCGTCAGCGCGCTGGCCGTCCTTGGCGAAGTATTGGTTGCCGTGATAGTCAAATCCAACCGCGTGTCCTGTACGGCATACACATAGCTGACGGTACCCCAGGCAAATTCCTGTGTCAGCACCCGCTTTGTCGCATCAAAGCTTTGTTTTGTTGGCTTTGGGGCAAATAATTGTTCGGATTTCCCTTCCGGAGCCGGAAATCGCACATCCCGCACCGCGGGATCGCGCTGCGTGGGGACAAGCAATTCCACGCCGAAATGCCGGATCGAAGTCAATCCCTCTGCGCCGAAGCTCACCTCAAGCTCTGCCGCAGTCGCTTGCGCGCACCCCAGCGACAGCAGGCTGCACATCACAGCCGGCAGCAACAATAATTGAAACACTCGGTTCATAATAAAATCTCCTCATGGGAATAATGGGAAGCATGGGAGTTATGGCTTCTGCCTTAAGCCACCCCCTGAAGGAGGTGGCTAACAACTGCAAGCGCGCTGAAGCGCGCTGAATGGGTCTTTTTCTTCTGCCTTCATCCTTCATCCTTCAGCCTTCTGCCCTCGCCACCCCCTGAAGAAGGTGGCTAACAACTGCAAGCGCGCTGAATGCGTCTTTTACTTCTGCCTTCTGCCTTCTGCCTTCTGCCTTCCGCCTTCCGCCTTCTACCTTCACTGCTTACTGCTTACTGCTCACTGCTCACTGCTTACTGCTCACTATTCCACCACCGCCGTCCCCAAATTCGCCGGCTGCATCCGACTTTCCGTCGGTGTATCGTTATTGATCGCTGTGTCCTGATTCGTCCAATAAGCGCGCAGGATGGTCATGTTTCCGCCGGTATCACCGTAGAGGATGCCGAAGTCGAAGGGGTACTCTTTACCTTTTTGCGGGGCAAAGTTGATGTCTGCCAACGGCACTGCTGCTTCCAACATGTAGCCATCCGGGGTGATTTTTACACCGATTTTTGCGTTCTTCAGAATGGCCACGCGCTGGAGGGTTTCCGGTGTTTGCGACGAGGTATAGGTCATCGGCGCCGCCGGGCCGCCGTCCGCTACCTTCTGCATCACCACCGCGATGGGTTTGCCCTGGTAGGGCGCGAAGAGAATGCGCGTGTCCCCTTTGCCTACCGTGCGATGGGGATTCGCGCCGGCCTGTGTGCAGAGGATGACATCCACCAGATCGCCGGTTTTGAACATCAACATGGGATCCGTCCCATTATTCACGAAAGCCGAGTCATCTGCCACCCGGTAGGCCAGGTACAGGTATTTATCGTCGTAGGCGGCCATCGCCTTGCCGCCACGCCCCGGCGTCACCTCGATCTTCACCGCTTTGGAAAAATCCCAGGAGGCCAGTGAGCCGTCTAGCGATGGGGGAGTCGCCATGCGTTGCAGGGAGAAGCGCGTCGAGCGTGTGCCGACGGCTTTTTGATAGTCCGCCAGTGCCTGCGTCACCGCCAACACGTCCTTGTCGTTGATCTCCAGCGTGCCGTGGAAACGCTGGAGATTATCAAATCCCTTGATTTCCCAGAGGCGCCCATCAATGTCTCCGCCGGTCATGTAAACCTTCTTCGTTTTCGGGTGCCGGAAGAGGAAACCGTTGAAGTTTTCGCACTGGATGAAATTGGCGCTGAGCGTGGCGCCGCGCCGGTAATCCTGGCACAGCTCCGTCACAAAGAGACCATCTTCATTCAGCAGGTTGTAGTCGCCGAAATAGCCATTGACGCCGACAATTTCTCCGGCATGCTCCACACCGGTCTCGATGAAACCAATGAGTTTCTGCGCCCCGCGCACTTCGCCGGGTTTGGTGATCGGCGCGCTGAAATCCATGCCGCAACCGGCCTTGAAGCGCCAGAGGCGCGTGCCGTCCGGTGCGTAACATCCGATGCCGTTGCGGCGCATGTCGTTATCGCCATAACCGGAATTGCTCTCCAAGGTATAGCAGCGCGTCATGCTCGGATTCCAGCGACTGAATAAGGCGCGCTCTTTGAATTGCACCGTTGGTTTCAGCGCCTCCCCCTTGGTCCATACCGGCAAATCGTTCTCCCACCCCAGCATTGGACGCAGGGAGATGGTCGAGCCGCCTTGCGTGTTATGTTCCATGGTCAGATCATCGCGCAAAAACTGACCCCAGTAGTGTGTCGGCGCCCCACCGGAATCTTTTTCTTTCTCTTCTTCCTGCATGTAACCGTCATGGTTTTTATCGCTCCACACCCATCCCGGCCCAAAGGCCCATACGGGCACGGCATGATCCTGCAGCATTTCCCACACGGACGAATTGTCGAAGAGGAATGTGCGTCCCTTCGCGTGCACCACGCTGGTGGCGCGCCCGGACAGTACCGGCGCGGGTTGCGGGCCATTCCATCCGGGACGCGCAAACGTGCAGTCGAGCTTCGCGGTATGCTTATCGTAATCCACGATCCAGCGCATATTTTCGATATAGACGTTTTCAGGCTGCGCCGGATCGACTGATGTCGCGATCGACAGGCCGGAGGGACCCATGAAGTCTTTCACGAATTTTCCCCGGACGCCGTCCTTGTCGGTAATCTCCCATACGCTGAAGCGGTTGGGCGCGGTATCCATCTCCGCCACCCACAGGCGGCCTTTGCTATCGAAGGCCATCTGGCCAGGGCGGAAAAGGCCGTTGGGATCGAATTTGCCGATGGCCGGCCGTCCACCCGGCTTGCCGACGATGCCCAGTGGCTTGCCATCCGGATAACTGAATATGCTTATATCGTTCTGCAGCCGTCCGATGTCAGAGATATAGGCACGTTTGCCGTCCGGCGACACTGCCAGTGCGTAGGGGGTGCCCATCGCGATGGGAAAAAGGTTGTCCACCGCACCGGAATCCAGCTGCAAGCGGCAGAGCGCGCCGGCGCGTAGGAAAAGCAATGCCGGTGCGGCGCCTGGCGCCACTTTTAGACTGGTCGCGCCTTCCCCCACCGCCAGCGTCCGCACAATCGCCCCTTTATTGAGCTCGATATCAAGTACCGTGCCCTTCGACAACACGTATAGATGCCCATTGAGCAGCGCCAGGCCATTAATGCCGCCGGGGATGTCGATCCCGCGTTTATCGCCGAAGAAATTAAGCGGATGGCCATCCGTGCAGTCATATTTAGTGATCCCGTTCCATTGCGCGACATACAGCACGGCGCCATCGGTCAGCACCGCGTTTGCTCCGCCGCCCACATAACCGAGATAAGGCGTCATGCCCCAGAGCTTTTTCCCATCGAGCGTGCATGCCTGGATATTGTTTCCGCCTTCTCCACCGCCCCAGAGCAGATAGACGCGATCACCGAGGCAGGTGATATCGATCGGCGTGCCCACCTGACCCCAGGAGCCAGTGCCGTCCGCGGTACACCAGGGTGGAGTGCCGGAATTGAGCACCGAGGTGATAAATTCCTGCGTAAAGCCCTGGTGGGTCAATGCTTTAAAGGTATAATGCCCGACGGGCAGCACCTCACCGAAATCGTTCAGGCCGTCCCATTTTTCGGCGATAGCACCAGCCGGACGATCATTAGCGGTGAGCAGTGTGCGTACCAGCGCGCCTTTGTCGTTAAAAATGCCCAGACTCACTTTTCCGGCTTTTGGCAACGCGTAGTTGAAAGAGAGATTTTTTGCCATTTCCAGCGGTTTGGGGAGTTCCTCCCGCGCGCGAGCTAGGTGGCCTTTATCCTCAAAGAGCAGGTAGCCCCATCCGCCGGCACTTTGATAGGTAAAGCCGCCACCCGGTGCGGTGATGTCGTTGAGCGAAGTGCCGTAATGCGTGCCGGCATCATTTGCCCACAGGTGCTGCGTGGTGAAGGCCAGTTTCGTGCCTGGCGCCGGCGGACCGGGCATGCTGAGTCGCTTCCAGGGAAGGCGCACTTCGAGGGTGTAGCCACCGTCCTGCTTGAGAAACGCTGTTCCGGTGTCGGCGCCGAAATAGATGTGCGGGTCGCAATAGCCCAGTTTTTGGCCGCCAATCTTCAGCGTTTGAATGCACAGTTGCGCTTCGTTGCGCCCGGGAGCATCACAATACCATATCTGTATATCACGCCCGATCGGTCGTTCCTCTTTCACTTTGATCGGATAGCCTGCCGATGGATCAGTATTCATCTTCAATTGCAAGGCATCGCCATCCCACCCGCGGTCCGCATCGACTCGGCCATCGACCAGGTGATGCATCGGGTGGATGTCCTGGAAATAAGCGTAAACGTAGAGGTAGTCTTTATCATACATCATCGCCGTGCGCGCATAGCGCTTGGCGGCAAAATCGACATTCTCGTAGGTGAGAATCTCCCCGGACAGATCCCAGTCGTCCAACTTGCCGTCAAGGGTCACCGGCCCGGGCGCCGGCACCACGGAAATGTATTGATGACGGCCTTCAGTCATAACCCCGTCGGCATGTAGCAGCGACGGCAGAGCCAGGCACGCCAGCAGCAGGCAGGCGGTCAATAGCACACGGACGAACACGGACGAAAACGGACGAACACAGACGAACACGGACTCAGGATAGCCAAATTTCATAACTCCCATAATTCCCATTCCTCTCATTACTACTTCCAGCAGTTTATACCGGCAAAGGATCGTAAGCGAGTAGCGAGCGCAACTCACTGATAACCGCCGGCGTGACGTCCGGGGTAACCAGCGTGCCGATCTGGGGAATGCCGCCCAGTGCCTGAACTATTCTGGTGAAGTCTAGCGATACTACGGGATCGTAGGTGAAATGCGGGCACCAGTGCGCGCCGGGCAGCAGCGCCTCCACCAGCGCTGGGCGATCCGCCAGATAGGCGAGATCAGAATCGAAACGCTCCTCCGAGGCGGCGGCGGTGATGAAGGGAGAGAGGTGTGGGTTGTAGGAGGAGCCCCAGATGAAGGGGAGCGAGGTGTAGCGCGAGGCGATGTCATGCACCATGCGGTAAATATGGTGAATCGTTCGCTCCTCGCCATACCATTCTCGATCTTCCACCTGCGGCGTCGGGTAGATCTTCTCGGCGATAAAATCTAATTTGATGCCATCGATGTCCCACCCCGACGGCGCATCGCTGAACCAGGTATCCAGCTTCCTGGAGATGTGCTCGCGCAAACACGGATTGGTATAATCCAGCACGAATTCCTGATGTTTCGTCGGGCCGCGCAACAGATCGGTTTGTGAGCGTATCGCGGCGCCCGGCTCCGTGAGCAACGGCGCCCACCAGAGTGCCACCTGGAAATCCATGGCGTGGAGCTGGTCAACTAACCCGCGCATATCGGGAAATCGTTCGCGCGCCAGATTCCAGTCGCCGCGTGCATCCTGCCACCCTTCATCAATGATGATGGTGCCGAAATTCAATTCTTCCTCGCGGATGAAGCGCGCAATCGAGAGCACTCGCTCCTGCGTCAGCATGGCTTTCACGCACTCACCAGAGGCCATAGTCCCGCCATTCATGGCGCGGGCCAGGCCCACTTCGTCCCCCCAGGTGCAATACCAGGGACGCAGCCAGCAGTCCGCTTCCGTCAAGTAGTGCTTGGGTGAAATGATGCCATCGTCTATCATGCTGCGGGTGAAGGTGGCATGTGCCTGCACATCGCTTTGCTCGCGTGTGAAGAGCCATTGCAGGCGAGGGCTATGCTCCGGCGCCTGTGCGCGCACAGGAAAGGGTGTCTGTTGTCCACCGTAATCGAAGCGGAAATAGCGAATGTCATTCCCGTCGCAGGCTAGCTCCAGTCCGAAATCGTGCGCAAGGCTGGTTCCTCCAACACATGCCAACGATGTTCCACGACGGAGCACCAGGCGCGGCGCATTGGGAAAGTACCCCCAGTTATGGCTGGCGGTGCTCACTTTGATATCCGCCACCGGAAAAACTCGTCCATTCCCGTTTACATACGCTTCACCGATCATGGCATGGGCAGTCTCCATCGCCAGTGTGCTGCCGGCTGGCGCGAGCTGCCATGACGCCAGGCCATGCTCCCGGTCCGCAGTATATTCCGCATGGCAGATCAACCGATCCGCATGACAATAGATCTCGTTACACACCACGCCGGTGAGTGCGCCGTGCAGATGCGCTGTGATCCGCAAGCAGGACGCTTCATCCGTGGATGCCGGCAGATGTCGGAATGTCGCGCCTTCCCATGCGATGTCAACCCCGGCAATCTCCGGAAAGAGCAGCAGCGGGAGTGAAGAGATCAAATACGGAGTAGCCGACGTCGCAGAAGAGATGGTCAAACGCTGCTTATCCGGCTCAATCGCCAGGATATAGCCCGGCTGGCGGATGGTGACGGAGTTCATAGTGAGCATAATCAGGTCCTTTATCCGGCTTTGCGCTTTTTCGGGATTAGCGTAATGAGAGACCGTAGTGCGGTGTTCACTGAATCCGCATCCGGAAAGTATTCTCGAACATCGGGTTCTAGCAATACAGATCCCTCTTGCAGGCTAAAGTGCTGTATAAGTGTTGTACTATCCGCCTGATGAATATTGACGGTATGACCCTGGGAATACGCGCGGGCATGTTTACCACGTTTGCCTCCTTGAAAATCGTATTCCGACAGCATTTCATTATTATCAGGTTGTTTATGATCAGATGCCATAATCTTCGTAAACCTTTCGTTCAAGCGTTGTCGCCTCCCGACAACTGATGATACGGATATTCGACTTTCTCTTTGAATATACCACAATCAATAACCGTTGCTGATTTGACATTCCAATATCGATAAAACGATGTTCATCTGTCGAGTGATGTCGATCGGCGATGGTAATTGATAACAGATCACCAAAAACTGTTTTCGCCTCTTCAAAGCTTACGCTATGCTTCTGAAGATTGTCTTGCGATTTTTCTTCATCCCATTCGAAAGTCAAGTTCACAGGTCTATCCTCTTCGTTACCCAGGATTATTCATGAACCGAAGGTTTAATACGCGAGCGTCCCGCGAGCAATTGGCTTATGAATAATCCGGGTAAAACTCGATATATAAAGGATACGCATATGATCCGTTGGGGATGATACTGCCGAACTACGCGCGACGTAAATCGTGTGATTTCTTGTTCTGAGACCATATTGCGTTCACCTGATACATTATATCTCAGATTATACCGGTTGTGTGAGCAAGAAAAGCATCATCCTCGAGGCCGGGCAATGCTATGATCTTTACCCCTGCATGCGCCGCGAGTAGAACTCCTCGATGCGTTGTAATTCTATAAAAGCATCATCTGCCATAGTCGTCTCTGCCTCTGTTGCCAATATGTCGTCAACGCGCCGGTGAGCGGTTTCACACAACGGAACGGAGGATGCCTCGCGAGCGCGACGGTTCAGAATCGCCGGTTCAAATAATTGGCTCCGGTAATGATCGAGTGTGTGCTCGGACTCCAGGTAGTTCCCCGCGATGCCTACCGAGCGGATGAGGTCGAGGGGAATGGCATCCGCGTCATCGTGACACCCGCGTGCGTAACGCCGGGCATAATTGATCATCTCGTTATCAATCACCAGTTGCGCCAGCGACATGGTGAGTTCGGATTCCAACTGCCCCATGCCCCAAATAAGGCCGACGCGGCTTTCGGCATGGGTGTGGAAACCGAACATCTTCTCCATGGCCGCCTGTTCGTCTTCGAACAACGATTCCGTGGAGACCCAGGATGCCGATGGTATCGCGTAAAATCGTCCCATGGCCGCGGAAATTGCGGCAAAAAGCGCGTTTTCTGGGCCGCCGGTCACTGCCGTGGCATGTTTCATATCGAAGGTGTGCGCCAGGCCCAGATTATAAATCAGCGGTCGTCCTGGTTCAAGGAGCTGATTCACGACTATGCCGGCGAGTATTTCGGCATTCCCGATGGCCGCGGAGCCGGCAACGGTCACCGGGCCGGTGACGCCGGCCATAGGTTCGCCATTAATCGTCGCGGGAATCTGGTGTCCCGCACTATGCGCAAAAATTTCCAGTGCCAAATTCGTCCAGCGTAATGGGCCATGGGCGGTGAAACCCATACTGAGCCAGGGACCGGCGAAAACCCGCTGCATTTCCACCACGGCATCCATGCCGGTCGGCGAAAATGCCAGCACACGCACATGTTTCCGCGAGTGCGTGGCGATGGTGCGCAGTCCGACAAAATCGCGACATGCCGGATAAACATCATGCATCGCCATCCCGATGATTCCCTGGACATTTTCCAGAGAATCGCAAAGTCGGGCAACATCAGCCAGGTCCGCACGGGTAAGTTCCCGACGCGCGGCGCCAGTCCACAGGTACATCCCGGGATTCGTCCAATAGATCGCGGGCGAGTCGGTAGTGAGCACGACGGATGCGCCGGCATGCGACGACAGTGTGACTTCCGGCGGCGCCAGACGGATATATTCCTGTACCATCTTGCGCGGGAGCTTCACGTCATATGTGCCATGTCCTGGTTTCGCCCCCGCACGCAGCAGTTTTGCATGGATATCGTCATGCTCCAAACGCACTCCGACATCTTCCAGGATGTCCAGACTGAATTCGTGTATCATCTCAGGGGAGCAATTATTTATCATTTTCTGCACTCTCATTTTGACTTTTGACAGGATTAACAGGATTGACAGGATTGACTGGATTTGTATCGAGTATAGCACGCTTTCAGCTTTCAAAGAACAGAAATCTTAATCTCCTTACATAATCTCTCTGTAAGCTAAAATCTTATAGCTCTGCCCTAGTCTGCAAAACTTGAGAAGGGAGATGAAAGAGAGATTAAGTAAGGAGATTAAGAGGTAAATTACGGCAAACACGCGTAATGAAGGTGTAAGCGAGGCAGCGGCGAAAAAATCTGCTGATCTTTCTGTGCAAAGGTGGTAGCGTGATGCGGAAACTCGGACCGGTGGCGGCCGGGGGATTTTATCTTACTGATGGTTTGCCGGATGAGTATTACGCCTTGACGGGCGGGGAATTGTCGTTGACGATCGAACGGGGAGGCGGGATCAATACGCTGGGTGTGCTCGACATCCTGGAGTGTGGCGGCAAATATTATCCTGACCGCAATATGACTCCGCCGGTCATCAAACGGGAAGGGCAGCACTGCGGAAAGCGTCCGCTCTATGGGCCGGGCCTGCAATTTATCTCGACCAATACGCTGCCTGATGGCCGCCTGGGGCGCAACCTGTTCCACGTGCCTGATGTCCTTGAATTATATCCGTTCGGATTTCGCAGTGAATCCACATGCTTTGGCTATTATACGGGTTACGATCTCTGCATCGATGGCCGTACCGTCTTTTTCCGTTTCGAGAATGCCTTTCCGACCCGTGACCGCTTCATCGTCTGCCTCAATAAAGACCATCTTGTTTCCGGACGGTTAGACAGCTTGAAGAACCAGATCGTAGGAGCATATGAAGAATGGACCCGCCCGGAAATGGGATTGCCGGCGCAGGATGCGGCGCAACCGTTCCCCGATAACGGCGCCGCTCTGTTGAACTGGACGCGAATCGGGCTCGATGAGGCGTCGGGCGCTTTCCTGCTGGAAGGCGACATGACTTTCGCCTATGGCGTCACATCGTTGGCGGTCATGCTGCTGGCCTCCCGTCCCTTTGCGTTGCGCGAAACAGGTCAGCGTTACTTGCTCTCGGTACCCTGGGAACAGGGGGATGCCGGCGATGAAATACGGTTGGCGCTGGTGCTTGCCGGCAGTCGCGCGGAAGCACTGGAACGCGGTCGGATGCTGCTCGCGCATGGCGAGAAATGGATGGCGGAGAAGATCGAGCGAGCGGTGGACTATGCCGTCGCGATCTCCACGC
>Ga0118677_10015744_pt1 | contig 10466 bp, 8 predicted proteins | sample AliMusrvi5mmetaG_FD_86154 | JGI IMG/M metagenome (GOLD analysis project Ga0118677, IMG submission 86154)
CGCCCGTTTCATTGTTGGCCCACATGATGGAGATGAGGGCGATGTCGTGGGCGGCGGCCACGCTAAGCTCCGGCTCGACCTCGATGTCGAGGTCGACCATGAGGAGGGAGCCGAGCCTGCGCACCCTTGTCCTGTGGGGGTTGCCTGCGCCCGGCACGGAGGCTACGGCCGCGAAGACCTCCCCGTAGGGACCGGCGCCTGCGGTGCCGTCCATAAGCTCCAGATTGGCCTCGCGGAAGATGCCCGCGGCAACCTTGATTATCCAGAAGGATACGAGGAGGGCGGTCACCCGGTCGAGGATGGGGAGGTGGAAGGCAAAGGTGAAGAGCAGTCCTACGAGGACCGAGCAGGAGATGACCACATCGCTGCGCATGTTCTTGCCGTTGGCGATGAGCATGGTGGATCCGGCCTTCTTGCCATAGTAGAACTGGCTCCAGGAGAGGAGGAGTTTCCCGACTATCGAGACTACCGTGACGGAGATGGCCATCGAGGAGGGCATGGTGGCAGCCTCCCCGGATATCAGGGTGGAGGCTGTGCGCACAAGGAGTTGGGATCCGGCGAAGAAGACGATAAAGGCGAGAAGCGTGGTGGCCACTGTCTCCGCCCTCGAGTGGCCGTAGGGGTGCTCGCGGTCGCCGGGCTTGTCCACTATCCGGGCGGTGAAAAGGGCGACTATCGCTATGACCACGTCGGTGGAGGAGTCGATGCCGTCGCCGACGACAGCCAGGGAGCCCGAGACGAAGCCGACTATGAGCTTGGCGGCAGCGAGAAGGGCGTTGCCTATGAGTGCGATGAGGGAGGCTTTGTTAAGTATCGCCGTTCGTTCTTGCATGGATGTTACTAAGCTAGCATGGCGGGGCGGGGGTCACAAGGGCAGTTCTCAGCATTGACTCGATTCCTGCCTCGGGCTATACCTAATCACAGGGCCACGCACGGGGCCCTAGCCCTTCCCGAGGAGGCTTTCCGTCTATGGACGCAGGCCCAGATAGTAGAACATCCCTAGTCCGGTGACGCGGCAGGCCCCCTCTCCTTGATTGAGCGGTCCCTCCCGCGCCCTATGCGATCGGAGGAAACCGCCATGACTTCAACTACGACAATCTATTTCAGCAGACTCCTTGGCGCCAAGCTTTTTGGTTCGTCGGACGAGCTCGTGGGCAGGCTGCGCGACCTCATCGTCGATGTCGACGTGGGCGGCCAGCGTCCCCGGGTCATAGCCGCCTCGATTTCCACGTCTGAGGGCGAGAAGCTCGTCGATTTTGGTCCCTGCAGGGTGCGCCGTGTCGAGGGCCGCTACTCAATCCAGGCCTCGAAGGTCAGGGACGCCATCCTTCCGGCCGAGAACCTCATCTTCATAAAGAAGCATCTCCTGGACAAGCAGATAGTGGACGTGGACGGCCGCAAGCTGGTGCGGGTCAATGATCTCGTTCTCGATTCCTGGCAGGGAGGAAGCTACCTCGTGGCGGTCGACGTGGGCCTCGAGGGCCTCTTCCGCAGGCTCGGTGTGGCTCGCCTCCTTTCCCGCCTCATCAAGGCCTTTGGGAAGTCCCTGCCCAGCAAGCTCATCCTCTGGAACGAGGTCGAGGCTGTGGACTTCTCGAGCACCCAGATCAAGCTGTCCAAGGCCTATTCCAAGCTGGACGGCATACACCCTTCAGACCTCGCCGACATCCTCGAGGAGCTCGACCACGCCTCCCGTGTCGCGCTGTTCAACTCCCTGGACGAGGACAGGGCCGCCGACGTGCTCGAGGAGCTCGAGCCCGACGCACAGGTCAAGATGCTGGAGCACATGTCCGATGAGAAGGCGGCCGACGTCCTCGAGAAGATGCCGTCCGACGAGGTGGCTGACATCCTCGACGAGCTCAAGGCCGAGAAGGCCGAGCGCCTCCTCGCCGAGATGGAGAGCGAGTCCTCGAGCGAGGTCAGGATCCTCATGGCCTACCCCGAGGACACGGTGGGCTCCCTCATGTCGAAGGACTATGTCTTCTTCAACCAGTCGATGAAGGTGGCCGACGCCATGGCCGAGTTGCGCGCCGTCAAGCCCGAGGCCGAGGTGGTCTACAGCGTCTATGTCCTCGACGCGCGGGGAAAGTATGTCGCGACCGTGTCCCTGCGGGACATCGTCGTGGCCGATCCCGAGGCGCGCCTCGGCGAGATCATGAACTCGGTCACCGACCCCCTGCACGACACCGACGGGGCGGGATCCCTCGCCGAGCTCATGCTCAAATACAAGCTCCACACGGCCCCCGTCGTGGACTCCGACGGCAAGATGGCCGGGACGATCGTCATAGAGGACGTCCTCGAGTACGTCATGCACAAGCGCTGATAGTCAGCCTGGGGAACATACCATGCTCAAGAAAAACAACGCGAAGGCAATCTTCGCCAGCATCCTCGTCTTCCTCTCGGTCCTCGGGCCGGGAATTGTCACCGGCTCCGTCGACAACGACGCCGGCGGGATCACCACCTACTCGGTCGCCTGCGCCACCTATGGCTACGACATCCTGTGGACCCTCGTGCCTGCCCTCATCGTCCTCATCGTCATCCAGGAGATGAACGCCCGCATGGGCATCGTGACGGGCAAGGGACTGGCCGACCTCATCCGCGAGAACGCGGGGGTCAAGGTCACCTTCTTCATCTTCATCGGCCTCATCCTCGCCGACATCGGCAACACCACCACCGAGTTCGCCGGGGTGGCTGGTTCGATGCAGGCCCTGGGGGTGAGCAAATACCTGGCGGTGCCGCTGTCGGCCGTCGCGGTCTGGCTTCTCGTGGTGAAGGGCAGCTACAAATCGGCCGAGAAGGTGTTCCTCGTCTTCAGCCTCTTCCTGCTGTCGTACATCGTGTCGGCCCTCCTCGGGAAGCCCGACTGGAGCGCCATCGGGAGCGCGATGGTCCATCCCAAGGAAAAGTTCGACTTCAACTATGTCGTCATGGTGATTGGCATCATCGGCACCACGATCGCGCCCTGGATGCAGTTCTACATGCAGTCTTCCGTCATCGAAAAGGGCCTCACCCTCGAGAACTACAAATACACCGTGGCGGACGTCGTGGTCGGCGCCTTGATCACCATCGTCGTGGCCTTCTTCATCATCGTGGCCTGCGCCTCGACCCTGCACGTCAATGGCATTCAGATTGAGGAAGCCAAGGATGCGGCCATCGCACTTCGGCCACTGGCGGGCAAGGCAGCATCCGTCCTTTTCGCCGCCGGCCTCTTCGTCGCCTCGATCTTCTCCGCGACCATACTGCCCATCGCCACCGCCTTCTACGTCTGCGAGGCCTTTGGCTTCGAGGCCGGCATCGACAAGAAATGGAGGGAAGCGCCACAGTTCTACTGGCTCTTCACGATCATCCTCATCGTCTCGGTCGTGATCATCCTCGTGCCGGGGGCGCCCCTCATCCAGATCACCATCTGGTCGCAGGTCATCAACGGCGTCCTCCTGCCAGTCGTCCTCATCAGCATGCTCGTCATCATCAACAAGAAGGAGGTGATGGGCGAGCACGTCAACAAGCCCTTGGGCAACATCATAGGCTGGACCACCGCCGTTGTCCTGCTGTGCCTGAACCTCGTCTTCCTCGGAATGTCGGTGGCTGGATGATGGCGGCGCTCTACGAGGACCACGAGATCCTCGTCCTGGACAAGCCCGCGGGACTGTCCTCACAGCCCGGATCGGGGGTGAGGGTGTCCGTCGTCGAGGTGGTGGAACGGGACTTTGGTTTCCGGCCCTTCCTCGTGCACAGGCTCGACAAGGAGACGTCGGGCTGCCTCGTCGTGGCCCGCTCCAGCCAGGCCGCCGCGAAATGGTCGCGCCTGATCGAATCGCGCGAACTGCGCAAGACCTACCGCGCCATCGTCTCCGGTTCCCCGGATGCCGTCGCCGGACACTTCCGCGATCCCATTCCCGGCCGCGACGGTGACAAGGACGCCTCCACCGCATGGCGGCTCCTCGCCACGTTCAGCGCTTTTTCCCAGCTCGAACTCGAGCTGGAAACCGGACGGACGCATCAGATACGGATCCATCTGGCGGCGCACGGCATGCCCATTCTCGGCGACGACCGGCATGGCGACTTCGCCCTCAACAAGCGGCTGCGCAAGGAGGCGGGACTGAGGCGGTTGCTTCTGGTCGCCTGGTCCCTCGAACTGCCGGGAGGGAAACTTGTGCGCGCCTCCGTTCCGGAACATTTTTCGGCCTTCCTCTCGCGTTTTCCGGAGACACCGTGAAGGCCCTCCCCTTTTCACTGGTCCACGGGGCGAGCTGGCTCACTCCGGAGGGAGAGGTGCTTCCGATCCCGGGCTTCCACGAGGAATGGCTGCGCGAGCACGAGGACCTGGCCGAGGGCGCGCGCAACGCCTGCGAGTTGGTTCTTCGCAAGCGCTGGATTTCGGTGACCCTCTTTGCTGAAGGCTACCTTGAACTCATGGTTCCCGACCGCCGGTCGGAGGACATCAAGCGGACCCTGTTCGAGCTGTTGTCGCGCAACGCGTCACAATGGTCCAAGGCACTGGTGATGGCCATGGACGAGGAGGGCTACGCCATGCTTGAACCAGTTGACGCGGTCGACGAGGCGGCGCTGGGCAAAGGCCTGCGAAGGGCGATCTGAAAACCAGGGGGCGGATCCCCGACCTCCCTACTCCCCACCCCTCAGCAGGAACCGATTGCTGACCTTCTTGAATGACACTGACTGATCGGCCGCCCGCACGACGATTCCCTCGGCCTCCTGCTCCTTGCGTGCGTCGGGGAAAACATCGCGGTAGAGGTACTCGGACTGGGCGAAGATCTCTTGCGAGGAGAAGGCGAAGGAATCCCCTTCGCGGAGTATGGGGACGGTCCGCAGCCCCTGCCCCGAGCAAAAATCCCGCATCGAATCCAGGGACAGGGGGGAATGTGCCCCGACATCGACCATGGTGAAGACAAACAGTGCCGGTGCGGAGAGGCCGAGCTTGTTGCCCTGGATTCCGGGGCCGCATATCTCTCCCTGGATGGCGAGGCAACGGCCGGTCTTCGCGAAATCCTCCCGGAGGATGCGCTCGATGTCGAGCGTGCGCGCGATGATCCAGTAGATGTTCCCTTCATCCTCCTCGAGGGAGAAATTGCGGGAGCAGGCATGGAACTCAGGCGGGGCGCCGGCCTTCCCTGATGGGTTGAGAAGGAAACTCGCGGAAGCGCCGTCGAGTTTGGCGCTGATGTACCACGGTTTTCCGGCGATCCGAGACAGGAGTTCCGGATCGGATTCGATGCGGACTTCGTCGGACTTGGCGATGGGCCAGGTGAAGGCCTTCGCCATTCCCTCCATCTGGATGGAGACGGGCGCCTCGTATTTTTCGACGTCGAGGATGTCCGTGAGGTCGCAGCCCTCCGCGATGGCATCAACGGGTCCCAGGCCGGCGGCCGACAGGCGGACCGCGAAGGACGCGAGGGGAAGCGCCAGGCCTTGGGAAAGGGCGCCGCGCATCTTGGCGGTCTTGAGCCTGAACCTGCCCAGCTTGGCGTTCCAGGAGGACTTGCGCAGGAACTCGTACTCGGGCCATTCGGGAAGCAGGGAATCGATCTCGAAATACAGGCACCTGTCGCCAGCGCGGAATTCACCCTTCTTCGCGACGCACTGCCAGCCCAGAACGCCGACACGCTCTATCGCGTCCGCGCCCTCGATGGGCAGTATCTCACGGATCAGCTGCAGGCTCGCCATTTTCCTCGGCATGGGATCCTCCTCAACGGGCCTCGATGACCCACTCATGATCATAGATCGGCACAATCCGTCTGCCGGGTGCGACGACGAGGAATTCCTGGGGGTCCCAGGCACCGGCTATCAGGGCGCGCAGGAGCCGTGAGGATCCCTGGATCAGATGGAAATCCTTGCCTTCCGCAGCGGCCTTGGATCGCATCGTCTCGGCATATCCCAGGTCTGATGTCTCTGAGATTTCGATGAAGCGGATTTCGCGCTCCTCCATCGCGGGGTGCATGGTGTCCCATACATAGCGCGCGTTTTCCTCGCCGTACTGCGCCACCAACTCCTCGTATTCGAGGCCGAGGCCCGTCGAGCGGCCCGTGTCCGAGCTGCGGAAGTAGGTGGAGCCTCGCTCGATGTAGCCGGCCGAGCTCCAGGACGCGCTCAGGTTGTCCCCGAATTTTTCGAGGAAGGCCGCGCGCGAACCCAGCAGGATCGTGCAGCAGTCGTGGGCGCGGGCGAGGACAAGGGGCAGGCTTCGGGCTTCGATTCCCGAGAGGCCGTTGCCGCACAGGCCGTAGCCGAGGAGTATCGCCTCGTAGGCGTCCGACGCCGTCGCGGCCTTTTCCGAAACGGCCGTGGCCTCGTCTATTCTTTCCTGCAGCCTTTCGCGCAGGCGCTCGGGCTTTTCATGCAATCCCAGCTCGAGGAACTCGGGATCTATGACATTTGGCGAGTCCGCGATCGCGGCGCAGAGTTCCCTCTGGAAAACGTTGCAGGAGATAAGTTTGAACTTCTTCGCCATACGCACTCCCAATGGTCTTTGCTTTTCCCTGGAAATATAGGATGATCCTCGATTGTCGTCGCACCACACACTGTAACAATTCGAGGTCGGAGCGTCAGTATGACATACAACCTGAAGGTATTTGAAGGACGTCGCATCGAGGAGATCGAGGTTGAGGCGGGAGGCCGCCTCATGGATGCCCTCCTGAAAGTGGATCCGTCGCGGGTGGACACGCCCTGTGGCGGCAAGGGCCTCTGCGGCAAGTGCCGGATCAAGGTGGTGTCGGGAAGGGTTTCCGCGCCGAACGAGCGTGAGTCTCGGCTCCTGTCGGCGGCCGAGCTCTCCGCGGGCATCCGCCTCGCCTGCCTCGCGCGTCTGGAAGGCGACGCCGTGATCGACCTCCCCGAGCGCGGCGAGGCCTCAATACTGTCTGCGGGTCCTGAATCTGTCATAGTGGCCGACCCGCTGGTCCGCCTCGTCGCCGTGACGCCGCCCGCATCCAGCCTCGACGACCAGTCCGACGACGAGGCACGGCTCCTCGCGGTCATCGCGCGGAAGCTTTCGGAGGAAGGCGCGCCGGAGCTCGCGCCCCGGCGTGTGGCCTTCGCCGCCCTGCCGGGACTGGCGCGTCACTGCCGTGGCGACCAGGCGGTGGGAGCCGTCGTCGCGGACGGCCAGGTGCTTGCCATCGCGCCGTTGCGGGCGGGGGCCCGGGCCCTTGGTGTGGGGGTCGACCTCGGCACGACGACGGTTGTGTGCCGCCTGGTCGATCTGGGCACGGGCGAGCGGCTCGGCTCCCGTTCCGAACTCAACGCCCAGCGCCCCTTCGGCGCCGACGTGATCACGAGGATCGCGGCCGCCGAGAGCCCGGAGGGGCTCGAATCCCTGCGAAGCCGCATAAGCTCGCAGATCGCGTCCCTTGCACGGGCGCTGACGGATGAATCTGGCGCGACGCCTGAGGACCTCATCGCCATCACGGTGGCGGGCAACACGACGATGCTCCACCTTCTGGCGGGCGCGCCGCCCGACGCCATCGCGCGCTCACCCTTCACTCCAGCCTTCCTGGGGCGGCGTGTCGAGAGCGCGGCCGCCCTTGGGCTGGCCGGCCACCCCGGATGCGCCGCGATCCTCCTGCCGGGGGTTTCAGGTTACGTGGGTGCCGACATTGTCGCGGGAATCGTGGCGATTGGCCTGCACGAGGCGAAGGGCCGTTCCCTGTTCCTGGACCTCGGCACCAACGGCGAGATCGCCTTCGGCGGCAAGGCCGGGATCATCTGCTGCGCCACGGCGGCCGGACCCGCCTTCGAGGGAGCGGGCATCGAAATGGGAACGGGCGGGGTCACCGGCGCGATCGACGCGGTGTGGATCGACGGGGATACGGTGTGTTTCAGCACACTAGGCAAGAAACCGGCCACGGGGATCTGTGGTTCGGGCCTCATCGACGCGCTGGCGGTTTTCCTGGACTGCCGTCTTGTCGATGAAACGGGCAGGGTGGCCGACGAGGACGAGGCGCGCGCCCTGCCACCAACCCTCGCCGCCATGATCGGCGAAGGCCCCCGCGGGCCGGTCATATTCCTGGACCGCGCGCGCGGCATTTACCTGAGCCAGGGCGATGTCCGCGCGGCCCAGCTCGCCAAGGCGGCCATCGCGGCGGGAATCGACACGCTTCTGCGGGTGGCTGGTGTCGGCGTGGGCGAGGTGGATCGCCTCTACCTGGCGGGGGGCTTTGGAAGCCTTCTGGACGTCCGCAGCGCGACACGCATCGGCCTCCTTCCGGCCGAACTCGCCGACCGGGTCATCGTCGTCGGCAACGCCTCGGGCGCCGGAGCCACGGCCGCCTGCGTTTCCCGCCATCGCCTGGACGACTGTGATCGCGCACGGGCTGCCTGTTCCTATGTCGAGCTTTCATCCAGACCCGACTTCAACGAGGCCTATGTCGAACGCATGATGTTTCCGGAGCCAGAGTGAGTTCCGGTCCGATCTCCCCCGTCGAATGCTTTGACCTGGCCCTCACGCTTGGCAAGCTCGAGCACTATTGCCGGGCGGCTGGAATTCCCGCGCACATCATCGACGAGGAGGGCACCGTCCTCGGTGCGTTCGACGCGTCCGGCAAGGCCGAGCGAATCGTTCCGGGCACCAGGGGAGGCGTCTGCCCGGTCTGCGCCATCGCGGGGGTGGAAGACGCCGCGGAGGAGCGTCGGGCCCAGCTCTTCATCGCCTATCAGGCCGAGCGCTTCGGAGGCAAATACATCCAGCTCTGTCCGCATTCCCTCCTGTTTTGGGCGGCGCCCATCGTCTGCGACGGCATCATGCGGGCAGCCCTCATCGGGGGGCCGGTGATGGTCGTCGATGCCGCGGAGGTCTACGAGGACCTGCGCGTAGCGGGCAAACTGCCGGCGGGTGGCGAGGCGGCGTTGAGGGCGGCCCTCGAGTCCACACCGCGGGTCCTGCCCCAGCGCGCCTCCAGCCTCGCGGAACTCCTGCGCGACGTCGCGTCGGCCATAGCCTGGTCCTCGCCCTTCGAGCCGCAGCGTGAGCGGGAAGAACAGCAGGCGAGGATTTCCGACTACATCCAGGGCTTGAAGGGCGAACCCGAATCCTCGGCCAATTCGACCCCGTATCCGATAGAGAAGGAGAGGGAGCTCCTGCATGCGATCGCCGGTGGCGACAAGCAGGAGTCGCAGCGCCTCCTCAACGAAATACTCGGCTTCATCTTCTTCTCGAGCGGTCAGGACGCCCCCGTCATCAAGGCCAGGGTCCTCGAACTTGTCGTGCTCCTTTCGCGGGCGGCCCTCGAAGGCGGCGCCGACATGGAACAGATATTCGGGCTCAACTTCACCTACCTGAACCAGGTGAACAAGATGCGCAGCGTCGACGACATCGCGCACTGGCTCTCCAGGATCATGGTGCGCTTCACCGACCTGGTGTTCACGCTCAAGGACGTGAAGCACGCAGTCGTCATGAAGAAGGCGCTCAAATACGTCAATGCCCATTACACCGAGGAGATCACCCTCGACGACGTGGCCAGTTCCGTTTTCCTGAGTCCCACCTATTTTTCCAAGCTCTTCAGCGAGGAGATGGGATGCCGTTTCACCGCCTACCTCAACAAGGTCCGCATCGACAAGAGCAAGCTCCTTCTCAAAAGCACGAACATTGCCCTTGTGGACATCGCCGGCCTGGTGGGCTACGAGGACCAGAGCTATTTCACGAAGGTGTTCAAGCGTGTCTCGGGCGTCTCCCCCGGGAAGTACCGGGAATCGGGGGGACGGACCGCCTCCCCAAGCCAGGAAATGCATGAAAAGAGCTGATTCCCACCTGTGTAGTAATCGCAAGAAATACCAAAAAAAATAGGATGTTTTATATACAATCCCGCTGGATGCATTAAGATCATCAACGAATTCAATACCTAAGGAGGGCTTTAGATGTCCACACTCGATGATATTTCCACACTGTTGCAGAAGGGTAAGGCCAACGAAGTCAAGGCCAATGTGCAGAAGGCACTCGACGAGGGAATCGGCGCCAAGTCCATCCTCGAGGACGGGCTCATGGCGGGAATGAACATCATCGGCGGAAAGTTCAAGCGAAATGAAGTATATGTCCCCGAGGTTCTCATCGCCGCGCGCGCCATGAACGCCGGTCTCGAGCCCCTCAAGCCGCATCTCGCCTCCGCGGGCGTCAAGTCCAAGGGCACGGTCGTCATCGGCACGGTCAAGGGCGACCTCCACGACATCGGCAAGAATCTCGTCAGGATGATGATGGAAGGCAAGGGCCTCAAGGTGGTGGACCTCGGCGTGGACGTTTCCAGCGACAAGTTCGTCGCGGCGGCCAAGGAACACAATGCCGACATCGTCTGCTGTTCGGCCCTGCTCACCACCACGATGACCGAGATGAAGAACGTGGTCGAGAGCATCAAGAACTCCGGCATCCGTGACAAGCTCACCATCATGGTCGGCGGAGTAGATGTCGGCGCCGATGGATTTGCAGAAGGAATCGGTGATGGGCGCACCGCCGACCATGTTGG
>Ga0118677_10015745_pt1 | contig 10465 bp, 4 predicted proteins | sample AliMusrvi5mmetaG_FD_86154 | JGI IMG/M metagenome (GOLD analysis project Ga0118677, IMG submission 86154)
GTATTGTTCAGGGTAGTAAATTTAACTATAATTTAATTGATACATCTGATGTAAAAAAACACATTTATGAAGACACATCTTATAATTCACCATTAATAGAGCAAATATTAACAAAAACTTACTATGATTATTGGACATTCTTAAAAGGAATAGATTATAATATTATTAAAGAAGATTCTGAACATATTCAAGGAAATCCAAATATTAAATTAGATTGGAATGGGCAAAAAAATGTTTTGATAGATATTTTTAAACAATTAAAAGGATGTTATAATAAAAAAAATAAAGAACCCTTTATTCCTAATTCTAATGAAGAAATAGCAATCTTTCTAAAGAATAATTTTACTTGTTTTGAAGATACTGCAATTTCGACAATTAATGGTGGTTTAAAGAATAACCAAGAAATAAAACGTCCCAAATTTGATAAGCGTATAGAAATAGTAATAACACAGAAAAAAGAAGAATAACCAATTTTCTTTAACTATTTTACTATACAAAATATTATAACGCAAGAAAATTCACACTAAATATATATTAATGAAAATCAGACAAATAAAAAAGTGGTTGATTGTCCTGGCAGTAATCTTAACTGTCAAATCAACATTTGCCCAGAAGATCCCGGATAGTCTTGCTGATAACATTAAAGTCATAAAAAAATATGTATTTGAAGATTACAAGCTGATGTATAAGAAGCCTGTAGGTGCTTTGCTTTTTCCATTTATAACGCCAGGAAGCAAGAATTATGCAAATGTACTTTGGGACTGGGATTCCTGGCTGAGTAATATTGCACTCAGACAGATCCTGCAAGACCAGGGTTCGGCAGCGGATAAAAGTGAAGCCAGCGATTATGAACAGGGTTGCGTGCTTAATTATTTGGCTTATACCGATGCTACTGACGGGTATATGCCTATGGTTGTTGATAAGAATTCTGATCCGGCAAAACTAAGGCCGGCAGATATCTACGGCACAAATATGCATAAACCGGTCATTGCTCAACATGCGGCTTTTCTTACGAAGCTGAATAAGGACAATGCTGAATGGCTGCGTGATAAATTCAACCGTATGCAGGCTTTTATCACCAATTATCAAACCCATCACCGAAACAAAGAAACAGGTCTTTTCTTTTGGCAGGATGATTTGGCAATAGGGGTAGATAATGACCCGTCTACTTTTTTCCGCCCAAAAGGCAGCTCGGCTTCAATTTATTTAAACTGCCTGATGTATAAAGAATTAAAGGCGATGGCTTATTTGTCTAAATGCTTAAATCTCAATACGGAAAGTACACAATATGATACTGATGCTGAAGTACTGAAAGAGGCTGTGCAAAAGAATTGTTGGGACGAAAAGGATGGCTTTTATTATTCTGTGGATCTTAATCTGCGGCCTATAACCAACGAGCCTTCAATAGTTTTTGGAAAGCCATTTGTTTTGCACAAAGGAATGCCACGTACTTACAGTGGATTGATTCAACGATTTGGTGTCTGGTCGGGTTTTATGGCCATGTGGGCCGGTATAGCTACACCGGAACAGGCAAAAAGAATGGTTGCAGAAAACTATAAAGATCCGAGAACCTTTAACGCAAACTATGGCATTCGTACCTTGTCGAAGCTGGAAAAAATGTACAGTTTAAAGGCAAGTAGTAATCCATCAAACTGGTGGGGACCTATATGGGGGATCTCAAATTATATGACTTACCGGGGATTGCTTAAATACGGTTTTAAGAAAGAGGCGAATGAATTGGCCTGCAAGACCATTATGTTATTTGGCAATGACTTTAAAAAGAATGCTGCTTTACACGAATACTATAATCCCGATAGTGGTGAACCGATTATGAATAAGGGTTTTCAGAATTGGAATTATCTGGTGCTAAACATGATTGATTGTCTGACCGGCAATAAAACCGTAGAGGAGTTTTAAATTAGGTAGCTAGAACTGTTCTTGCTACCATAATTGTCGCAAATTGTCGCGAAATGTCCACATTTGTCTCCCCTATAATCATTGACATAATGCTATGTGATTTTGTAACTTTGTGGTAATCTGAAATGCCAAATAGCACTTCAGAAAACCTTAAAAATCAATTATCATGGCTGAACTTAAAGGACCATTCCAATTCACCGGAAGCCTGGGAAATCTAAGGTCCTATTACAACAGCACGCTCAAACGCTACATCCTCTCGACCAAGGGTGGCGCTTCAAAGGAACTGATCTACAACAATCCTGCCTTTGCACGGACGCGTGAAAATATGCAGGAATTCAAGGCATGTGGCAAGTGGGCTTCTCAGATGCGCAAGTCGCTGGATAGCATCGAAAACCTGCACGCGGGGTATTATTTTGCCGACATCATCGCCCTGGGTAAGAGCATCCAGAAACACGACGAGGTGAACTATCGGGGATTCCGGTCCATTGAGTCGAGCAAGGCATCCAATCAATTATTGCAGATTAATTTCAACAAGATTCATCCTTTTGAACGGGTTTTCTCGCATTGGTTTGCAACGGACTTTTCGGAAGACAAACGCACCGTGACATTGACCATCTCTGACTTCAAATCGTTTTTCAGACTGAACTGGCCGGCACGTTATTCGCTATATCGTTTTGCCCTGGTCATTGCACAACTGCCCGACTTTGTGTGGAAGGAGAGTGATCGCGCCTATGGTCCTGTCGTTGAAGACATGGAACTGCTTTCGAAGACTACTTTCTCGGATTGGATTTCACGCAGCGCTGATCCAAGGACTGTGACGCTTTCTGCTTCCTTTACCGAACCTGCCCTGCAACAACCTGGTACGACTGTCATTGTTGCGTTAGGGGTGGAGGTAACGGCTGCATCTTCGGGATCAGCAACACTTCTTACCCGTGGTTCGGGGACCATGAAGATTGTACAATGTTATGTCTGAAAAAATCTATATGTCACCCTTTGAGGTTTTTTTGTTTTGTGCAATTGCTACAATCATTTCATGCCTTCGGCATTTAAAAGGATGATGTGATTTGCTACAATCATTTCATGCCTTCGGCATTTTAAAAAGGATATCCTATGGCAATATTCAGTATCAGGTTATCCCGTCGCCATTGTGAATCAGAAAATTTAATCTGCTGCATTACCCATTGGTGATTTTCTGGCAGCCAGGGTTTTCTCAGTGGCATGGCCAGGTCGAATCTTAGAATGAAAAACGAGACATCAATCCTTAACCCTGCTCCGGCTCCAACAGCCAACTGATCCATGAACTTTGAAAACATAAAAGGGCTTCCGGTATTGGCGGGATTCGCTTTCTCCAACCACACATTCCCGGCATCTACAAACATGGCTCCCTTTAGAAACCGGTAGATATTAAACCTGTACTCGCCATTCATCTCCAGTTTGATATCGCCTCCCAGCTGCAGCAATCCACGGGTTGCTACGTCCTGATAGAATGCGCCCGGACCCACGGAATTGATCGAAAAAGCACGGAGGCTATTGGGTCCACCACTGAAAAACTGTTTCGTGTAGGGCATTATATTTGAATTTCCGAAGGGACGGGCCGATCCTGCAAACAGTCTTAAAGCAAGCTTATTTTTATCTTTAAAGTTAAAATATGCCCTGGCATCAATGCTTAATTTAGTAAACTGCGAATAGATTGAACCTACCACTCGGGCAGGATCACCGGGGGTTGCTTTTGTCCCACTGATTAATTTAACGAGTGAGAACATATTCCCGGCCGTCTCTGCCGTAAAATGAAGAAAGTATTGTATTTTTTTCCCCTGCAGCGCCTGTTCGTTATAGGTAAACGAATAATTTCCCCCTGCTATAAACTGTTCTTCATAGCTCTTCTTTAAAAAAGGATTGGCTACCAACAAATCAGTAAATGCTTTTGTTTCGTTACTCAGTGCAGTGTAGCTCACGTTTATAGGATTCAGTTCCTGATCTACCATTAAATTTCCCTTCCATTTAAACCCATAAATAAATTGGAAAGTCTGCATATCAAAATAGTTGACCCTCTTCAAAAAATTATAAGAAAACGAAAACTGGGTCTTGGGGATATAGATACTGTTTGTCCTTGCAAGATTAAACGGAACCAGAAACCTGGGAAAAGTCAACTCAACCTGTGGATTCCATGAATAGGAATACAAACTCTTATTATTTCCGCTCAACTGTGCTTCATAAGACCCGGCCATATTCAGATTCAACAACTCGGCCCCATTGAAAGTATTCCTGTTCAACAGGCTCAGGTTCATCCTTGGGCCCGCGTAGTTATTTGATTTGGAAACGAGATCCATTTCAGCCCTGAAAGTATGAACAGGCATGATTGTCATCAGAATGATCACATCTAAATACCCCTGAGCAGTGGTATCGCTATCCGTATATTTCAGCTGTACAAATTTGAAGTTCCCCATTGACATCAATCGGTTGAGGGTGATGTTATGATTCTGACGCGAATAGATTTCATTCTTCTTCAGGTAGACCGATCTCAGGATGACATCCGGCTTTATGCCCATCTGTGTTGCCTTGCCGATAAACAGATTCCCCTGGTATTCGAATTTCGACTTACCGCTGTCGGCCACTTCTTCTTCCAGTGAATAATCCTGATCGATGTAGACATTTCGGATGCGATATACCTTGAGTGCATTCACAGGGATGCTGTCTTTTATGGACAGTCTGAATGAAACGGTATGATCCTTGTTCGAGGTATCCGCCTTAAAGACCAAATAATCAGGGTTGAAGTAGTAGTATCCATTGTTTTTCAATATAGCATCTAACCTCACCCTTTCGTTTCTTAAATTATCCAGGTTATAATCTTTCCCGGGTTTGATGAATGAATTATCCTTCTCTCTCAGTATCGTCAACTTTAAACTATCATCCTCAATCGCGTATGTAAGATCTTTCACCACGAAAGGTTTTTGGATATGGCTTGTGTAAATCACTGTGGCGGTATGCTTCTGTTCTACTATTTTGTAGTCAGTTTCGCTCTGGAAGATCCCTATGTTGAATAATTTAGCATCAATAATAGCAGCAGTAACTTCCGGTTTAACACCACTAATCAAAACCGGCGCTTCTCCTGTTCTCTTCAGCCATTTTCCCAATGTCGATTTAGGATCCTCTCCGGCTTTCAGATACTTCCACAATTTTAGACGCACCCCTAAGAAACTACCATTGGGCAACGGAAGCACTGCAGCCTTAGCTAAAGCCTTGATCGATTTTTCATTCACTTTATCTCTTGTTTCCAGCTTTATGTCAACACCGGTATACAGCTTTTCCCCCTTTGGCAGATGATTTAATCCGCTACAAGCTGCCAGAAGCACACACACCGTGATCAGTATGTAACTATTTAGTAACGTTCTTCTCATCTGCTTTTGTTTTTTTCAATACTTTACTCTTCTTCATCGGGGGCTTGAAAAACTCTTTCCACAACGTAAAATCCTTCACATATACCACCCCGGCACCCGTCTCAACCAGCTGACCTTCAATGGCGCCTTCATATAGATTATGTCTGAACCCACACACCAGAAAACTACCGTCATCCGTCAGTTTATATTCTATCGTGACATCACTGGTAATATCGCTTGTCGAGTTTTGTTGTGACTTTGCACCCTCCACACCAACCGTACCACCCAATTGAACCGATAGCCTTTCATTGAACAGTTGTTTTTTAATCCCAATCGCCACCTGTGTCCTGCCTTGAGCCTGTCCTGTCTGGTAATCATCATAGGATTGAACATCAAAATTCAACTCTACACCAGGAATATACTTTGAACTCAGCTTATTCAACTGTGCCGATAAAAAATTTCCTACCGTCGAACGTACCATCGTTGAAGTCCCTCCCGATTCTGTCTGGAAAGGATTATCCTGAACAAACCGTCCCAACACGAGCAACGCAAACACCTGTTTATTTAATTCCGATTCGTCATCGTTGAGCATATTCAGTTTCTGATTCACTGCTCCACCTAAGATCCCTTTGTCCTCGGGTTTCAACTGAATCTCAAAGCTAATGACCGGATGCAATAAAGCACCTCTTAGTTTCAACATCACCAGGAATGGGTAGCGTTGTTTATAGCCCCCTTTCTCCGCATCACTCAGTCCCGACATCTGTACAGCCACCAGGTCATAGGGCGCAGCCTGAACCGAATAGGTTGCATTAATGGATATATCTGCAACCATTGGATCGCCATTCCATGTAATGGTACTTCCCGAGCTGATGTCAAACTTCTTCTTGATGACCGATTCCAATGAAACCAGATAGCTCCCTTCATTCAGGTTATAAGTGCCCGCCAGACTCATTTTCCCACTTCTGTCTATGGTTAAACTCAATGCAGCCTCGCCCTTTACCACCAACGAGTCCGTAGAAGAAGGGTCCATCAACAACCGCAATGTGGCCTGCTTGTCTATTTCAATCACGGAAGAGAGATCAAATCCAGAGAACCCTGATTTCTGTTCTGGTATTTTTACTTTGCCATACTGGGTCGATTTAGGTATAGAGAACTTTTCAAATTCTACTACCCCTTCACCTTTATCTGCGTTGATCTCATCCGCAGGAACTGCAAAGGTAAAGTTCGAGCCTTTCTTCATCTTAATGTTTCCATTGACAACAGGCAGTAACATAGGACCATTAATATCAATCTTGCTGTCTATCACCATCTTTCCAAAGAATACCTTGTTGTTTTTCACGGTTGAATTGAACAACAGAAAGTCCTGGGTATTCACATGCAGTGCATAAACGAAATCTTTAAACTGCTTCATTTTAACCGTTCCGTCGATAATCGCTGTATGCTGACCTACATCTAAAAGAGTAAAAGCATTAAAATAGATCCCATCATTTTTCAACCGAATCGTCTCATTTTTCAACTCCAATCGGTTATTCAGCACTGCAGGTTTGATAAAGACATTACTGAACAAGATCTCTCCTGTGATATCCGGAGCATTGGACATTCCCTGAACCAGAACATTTCCCTTCAGACTTCCCGAAGCTTCTATTATTTCTCCCATCGAAAAAGCCTGTACCGTTTTCATGGAGAGCGATTGAATATCAGTTTGGATTTTAATATCGTTAGCCACACTGTTTGGAATATAAAAACCTTTAGCCGTCAGTTCATTGCCCGATCCTTCCAAACGCATGTCTATATCAAACTTCTCAGAAGTTGGGTTATCTGCTTTGAGGGTTAAGTCTCCCACAGCCACATCACTCACCTTCAGGTTACTTATTTTCGCATCGGCAATGATCCCATAAGCCCCATTCACTCTTTTCAACAGCACATTCCCATCTACAGTTCCTTTCACCAGACTGGTGTCTTTCTCGATGATTCTTGATAGATCATCGAGCCTGAAATTCCTGATCCCAATGTTTAAATCATCATTGAATTTATCATGGACCGAAGCTACTTTTATCTCTCTGCCACTGTTGCTGATCGTGAAATGATGAATCAAAAAACCCTCATTGCCAAATTCTATGTAATTATCAGGTTCTATGTCCCATCGATTATTCATCAGATAGAACTCCTTTGGGTCAAACGAAAGTTTGTAGTTGTCCTTGTCCTTTTTGATTTGTGCATTGATCAGAAATTTCTTGTTTTGATTCTCTGCTAATGATGAAATCCTTGCGAATACAGTCTTGTTTTCTATTTTTCCATCCAACATGAAGTTGTCCAGTTTGGCTTGAGCATTCGAAATACTGCTGCCTGCCAGCTTATAATTCAAAGTCGTTGTATTTGAATTCACACTTGCTACAAAGTCATCCATTTCAGTCGTACCATAGACCACCTTCTTTATGGCTACATTCAGTTTCAACAACTTTTTCTGGCTGTCAAAACTTCCCTTTATCAACCCCGGTTCGAATTCAAATAGCTGGGGCAGAATCATCTGTGTGAACCTGTAATTATTGTGAAGCTGAATCTCAAAACTAAAATCAGCATTAGTGTTTTGTGGCTTAACTGTGTTTTCCGCTGTAAATGGAAAGTAATTGTTCATGAAAACTGCCAATGCAGCTTGAAGGTCTGTGGGCGATGTCGATCCCGAATACTTCAAACCAATATATGCATTACTCCCTTTCCAGGGTTTTCGGTCCGGTTCATTTACTGAAGCCACCAATAAGCTGTCGAGCACATATATTTTCACACCCTGCTCAATATTCATATTCGCGATTTCAGCACGGCCACTCATTTTAGCGGGATCACCTTTTAAATCAACCACCGCAACCAGTCCAATTCTGACATCATCCGTGGTGAAGTTCATCTTTTTAAGTTCCATCGCATTTGCATTCAATGTGAATTTAAAATGCTCCTGTTTAGGATTCAAATCAACCAAACCATCAAAAGCCAATACAGCGTTTTCATCGTTCAGGTTCACTTTCCCTTCAAAGCTCTCACCGTTGATGTTGCCATCTATCTTCAGATTGTGATAGGTGTACCCTTTCAGATAGATCTTTGTTGCCTCGGCTTTAATAGTGGCCTTAATCGTCTTTAGATCGAGTCCCTGGCCTTTTGTCTCCGCTGTCAATGTCACAGGCCCATACATCGCCGTATCCTTCAGGAAACGCCCCAGATTGAATTCGTTTAACTTTACATTGCCCTTAAAGTTATCATCATTATCAATGCTTGCTGAAATCACGCCATTTCCAAAGTTGCTGTTCATCGCCACAGTCGTTTCAAATGATTTTATCTTTCCTTTGAACGCAACCTTCATTTCAATCTCATCAGGAAGTGTAATACTTTGGGGTATATAAGTTCCCGCCATCAGATTCAAATCTCTTTTACCGGAAACCAATTGAAGATTTGGGAAATCATAGAAAGCCATGTCTACATTCGGTAGACCGACTATGCTAAAATCAGTCTTCAGGACTGTTTTAGCCCCTGTAGTAAGCACTATGTTTTTCCCCTTCAGACTGTTAATTGGACCATTTACAATCCCGGAAACTGTCGTTACTGTCCCCAGATTCTTAAAGAAGGGCTGTTTGAAAAGTAACGGATTGAAATACAGTATATCCGAATTCTTTATGCTCACCTTTCTCATGTTGAGATTCATGATCGTGTAAGGCCAGTTTTCGATCAGTGATTTCAGGGAAGCGTATTTGATTTGAAGATCGGCATCAACTGAAGAATTGGTCGTCTTTGCCTTCAGGTTTTTGGCAATGATGGAATGAGGGTCCATACTGAATTCAGTTTCAAACCGGGTGATGGCAAACATGTTTTGATCTTTTGCACTGAATGATTTTACACTGACTGCTGTCTTTTCAGGTGAATAAAACAGGTCATCGGCATTTAGTGTCAGATGACTGTAATTCAATGCATTTGCATCAAATACACCTTTCAGAACCTTCTTATTTCCGCTTCTGTATGCAATCGTATTGTCATCCAGGGCTATATTATTCACGGTCACATTCCAATTGCTCTCAGGTGAAATCACAACCTTTGCTTTTGGGTCAGGGGCTATTGCAAGATCCTCACTTTTATAGTTGAACTCACTCTTCGACAGGTTGAGCTGATCCAGAAGCACAATTTCCTTTTGCAGATCCAGGGATCCTTTTTTAATCACAAGATCCTTTATTACAGAATTGACAATGAACTTGCTTTCAGTATCCATGTAACTCGCCAATGAATTGGTGATCTCTATTTTATTCGCCACTATTTTAGGCAAACCACTGGTAGATGAATTATTTTGTTGTAATGTATTCGCCGGTTTATCCATTCTTAAGTTGACACTTACACCTTCAGCCAACATTTTATCGATGGTATAAACAGATTTATCAAAATCCATCGACTCTACATTCAAAGCAACATTTCCCAAGGTCCCTAATATATTCGTCCCACCATATTTATCATCATACAGTAGCCGAACCTGATTCAGGGTCACATTTTTCAAGCTAAAGGTCCATTTGGAGGGCGTTTCCTTTAGATTTTTTACTGCAGGAGTCCCGCTACTAAACGCAGTCAGAAGGAAATTATAGTTGAATAAAGAATCGTTAGGTTTCCTTATAACGTTAAGTTTTGCATTCTTCAAATCTACCGAGTTCACAGTTATTTTACTATGCAATAGGTCTTTCAGTGCAATGTCTATTTTTACCTCACCCGCGTAAATCAAAGTATCCTTCTGCAGGTCATCCAAAAAGAGCCCCTTGATCACAACCGATTTTGGAAAACCTACGCTGATATTTTTTATCTCGACCCTGGTATGTGTCTTATTGCTGACATACGAAGTAGCATAATGAATGAGCTTGTTTTGAATGAAAGGAAATTGAATCAGTGCTGCTACGATCAGGAAAATCAGTACAATGCAACCAACAAACCATAGAATGATTTTCAGGATCTTCTTTATAATGGGTGGGACTTTACGCATTGAATTATTATCAACAACTTAATACCAGATTTGACGGCACTAAGGTAAACACCTCAAGTCCAAATTGAGTTACAGAATTTCTGAGAAAAGTTACATCATTCCTACTTAACCAACCTTTTAAGATTGTCACATAACAAAGTTGATTTATTTTCATTTTAACGCATAAAAATCA
>Ga0118677_10015748_pt1 | contig 10462 bp, 10 predicted proteins | sample AliMusrvi5mmetaG_FD_86154 | JGI IMG/M metagenome (GOLD analysis project Ga0118677, IMG submission 86154)
TGAGGGCCTCGCGCTTGAGTTTGCCCTTGGCAATCCTCGCCTGCAAGCGGCCAGAGTCGGTTAAAAAGCGTTGCTCCGCAGTGGAGATCATCGCGGCTTCCTTGAGTCGGCGCTGGGCGCTTCGGCACAGCACCAACACGCTGTCGGCGTCCTCGGGGTCGGTGATTTTCCGGACTTCCACCTGTTGGTTTTCCGCCCGGTTTGGCAGCAGTTCAAAGCCGCTGGCGGCAAATTCGTCGGCATACTTCTTGCGACTGCCGCGGGTGATGTTGATCAAATACGAATAGCCCAACTCGCGGAGCAAGGCCAGGTTTTGCGCTGAAGCGAAACCGGCGTCGAGGATCACCACGGGCTTGAGGCCGGCCTCGGGGAGCGCGAGGCGGGCGAGGATGAGTTTCAAGGTTTTGGTGTCGGCGATGTTGCCCTCGAAGACTTCGTGGGCGAGGGGAAAGCCGTTTTCATCAAAGGCCATACCGACGGCCACCTGTCGGCAGTCATTGCGCTTCTGCTTGTTTTTCCCGTGTTTCGCCTTCGGATTCTTGGCGCAAATGCCCTCGAAGTGGGTGTTAGTCACGTCGTAGAGAATCACGCTGCGGTTGAGGCTGAAGAGGTCCCGCGTCTTTTCGCGCAGGCAGATTTCGATGGGTTTGCGGTGCTTGAGCAATTCGTCGCTGACCCGGTAAAGGCGGTCTTTGGTGGTTTTGCTCAGGCGCACGTCGAGGAGTTCCGGCAGGGCGGTGCGCTGAGCCCAGTCGATGAGCGCCCATTCGCTGAGTGGCTCGATGAGGCGGTTAGCCACCATCACCTGGGCGGTGGCGATGGCGGTTGGATTCATGCCGAGGTCATTGAGCATCGGGGTGAAATCCAGTGCGTCCCAGGCTTTCATGGCCACGAGCTGCGGCCCGAGGTCCACGCCTTCCCCCGTTTCCATTTCGTCGAGCAGGACGCCGTCAATAACCGTCCCGCTGATCGCTTTGGTGGCCACCTTGGAGCGTTTGACAAGTTGGGCGACCTGAACGACCCAAGCGGCGGTCTCCGTCGTGAGAGCTTCATCTAACAAGTCTGCCTGACCGCTGATCTGGTCCTCGACCGCCTTGGCTAGGTGGCGGGCATCGCCTGCGGGCAGGGTGGCATTGCCGAGGGAGGCAAGCACCCTCTGGCGCGGCTGTCCCTCCGTATTGCGATAAGCCTCAACGAGTTGCAGCAACGGCGTGCCCTTGATTTGTTTGGTTCGGAAAAACACACGCGGAAAATAGCGCGGAAAACCAAAAGATGGCAAGAAAAATCTTTTGGCGTTAGGCACTACATTTTCATTTCCAAAAACTTAACTCGTTGCAAATCAACGAGTTAAGTTTTAGAGTCTCAAAAACAGCCTGAAAAATGGCCGAAAAAAGGCCGAAAAATGGCAAAAAAAGTGCAAAAAAGTGAAAAAAGGCGGATTCTAACAACCCTCTAAGAAACTCGGGCTAGCAAGCCTGAGCGGCCCTCGCCGATTGCGGATTGTGGATTTCGGATTGCGGATTAAAGAGGGCTACGCGACCGACGCGCGAAGAATCGAGGCCCGAAGCCTTTGCTCTGCCGCCCGCGTCTGTGCCGCAGATTGGAAAACTTGGTGTTGCCTGGTCGTCCTCAATCCACAATCCACAATCCACAATCCGCAATCCGCAATCCGCAATCCGCAAGCGCCACTTCCGCCGCTACGGCAACCCTGAGGCCACCGCCGCCAAATACGGCATCGGGATCCGCGAATTGAAAGCCCGCGCCAGAAGGGAGGCATGGTCATGATCGAAATCCGCAAATACCGCCAATCGCGCCATTGGGCCGTGTATGTGGATGGCGAGTTGCTGGCCGTGGTCGTCTATCGGAAAGGAGCGGTCGCCATCGCCGACATGCTGATGCGGATGCGCGGCAGAAAGGAGGCCGGTGATGCCGCGTAAGCCGCCAGCAGCGCCCACATGCTTTGTCCCGTCCTGTCCTGCGGATTTCATCGGGCAGGCGGGTAAGGCGGCGGAATCCTACGCATTTCATGCGGCCAGCATCTCCAGATAAGGCTTCAACTATGAATAAGAACCTCTTGCTGAAGTTGAAGGATTTGAGGGTCAATGTCCCTCGTGTCGATCAGCGGAACATGGCCTAACCGTGCGACCTCATGTGCTAGCCACGACGCATTAACCACACTCGCTTGGGGGACAGGGATAGGCAGATCAACCGGATGCTCCGAAAAGAACAAAGGTATACCACGTTCGTGAATTCGCCCGATCTCATAGCAGGTTGTATTCCCGACATATCCACCAGGCGCTACAACATAGACCAGGTCAGCGCAAAGTATTCGGCCTAGTGCACGTAGTTGTATCTCGGCATTATCAGACCATGGAGGATCGCTTTCGAAGCGCACAAACTCTTCGGTTGGGTCAATAATTATTGATTTATGTGGAGAAGTGACTTCAATACCAACTGTCTCAAACTCCTCTATTGCGCCGAGAACTGCAACATAGTGCCTCCGGAAACTTCCGATGATTGAAACTGTGAGCTTCATAGTTTATGATATCTCCTCCAGCGTCGCATGGTTAATGTTTGGAATTCTTATACGATCCCGTTGCTGTTTGCAAGCATCATCCCACGTGAATCCAACGTCCTTTAGACGGTCTACCGGCGAGTTGAGAGTGCAACCAATATGCTCGGCTTCAAGTTCGGAAAGGCATTGTCTAACGTCATCTGATTTCTGCGATAGACGCTTCGCCAATCGCCGCGTTTCATCGTAGGTCAAGGCTGACAGTTGTCGTTCGCGTTGTGAGTCTTGATTTACGGCAAGGCCAAGTGCCGAAGCCAAGTTCGAAAACTTACGCAACTTCTCCTTAGCGGAGGGGGGCATTACTTGTAGGATTATGTCAAAACGGCCCGGACGAGAAATTGCTATATCAAATTGCTCGATGTGGTTCGTAGCAACGACGAAAATAACGCGTTTGGTCTTATTGATTGCTGCCAATTTTGGCAACATGCTTGTCGTGAGGAACCGCGATAGTGCCTCTGGGCTATTGGCCCGTTCGCGAACTAACTCGTCAATCTCATCGAGCAGAATTACTACTCGATCGATGCTTGCAAGCATTGCGAATAACAGGTCGGCTTCCGCGCTCACATTGTCGATACCATTTCGCACGAAGTGGGATGGGTCAAGAGTTAGTCGCGGCCAGCCAAGATAGTCAGATATTGCCCGCGTAAGTTCCGTCTTAGACGTGCCTGGGGGACCAAACAAAATTGCTGTCGTCGGAACAGAGGAACCGAGAGACGATCCCGACTCTACCCGCCACATCTGTGCCATTATGGGGTTCAAGAAGGTCTCGAGAAGAGTCTTCCGGAGGGATGAGACGACGCCATTGGCCGATAACTCAGAATCAAGAAGATCGGGCGCAAATAGCGCATGTTCTCGCCCAGCAGGCAGCGGTCTCGAGTATGGCTGCCGCAGATACCGAAATACGGCTTTGCGAAGTGCCTCCGCTACCAATCTCTCGAATGAGAACATGAAATGATAACCCGATGCTGTCGCCCAGGATTCATACCCCTTTGATTGTGGTCGGTGGCCTGACGACCATGCCAGTGCTCCACTTGGCAACTGCTAAGCAGACGACGTTAAAGCGTTGTATGCGCGTTGGAGGCCACCGAGATGTCTCAGCAAGCGTTCTTCAAGATTTCTCTCATGAAGAAGTTGACACAACATTTCATACTCGTAGCAGTAGGAACTACCGACGCCTTTGATATCGAAAAGAGGTGCACTTCGAGGCCACGTCCCATCATCGAGTTGAGCTATGAATAGCTGATCAATGGCAGCATCCAGTAACAAACGCTGCTCAGGACTAGCACGTCCCGGTTCGTCGAAACCACCAAGCATGACGGCGGCATAGGCCAACTGAAAGTAATCCGCTGTCTTGCTTTTGGCGAGAATAAGGGCGAGTTGTCTAGCAAGCTCACTCCATGCCCACTTCTCAACGGATTCGGCAATCCGCTGAGTGAGAACCCCGCGACGCTTTAGAACGCGAAGTGCAAGCTGGGTAATGTATGCCGATGGGGGATAATCACCGATTCGTGCACTTCCATCCTCAAGCGAAGCCTGAAGAATCGAGCAGGCCTCGTCGAGCAACTGACGTGAGTTCTCATCCGCGAGGAACCCATCGAATCCAGGCTGGGGCCGTGGTCCGCTAGAAGATACCTCGAAGGCGAGAACGTCAACAGCCTCAAGAACAAAGGCTGTCGTGTAAACATTCTTCGGCGGAAGTCCCGAAGTAATCCACCCTCCTCCGAGCAGTCGCCCAGCTAGGTCGACCGAGCGTGAAGACCAATCTGTATCCCTCCACTGGCCACTTGTCACCAATGACACGATACATGTCGCTGTGCTCGATGTGGAAATGTGCCCGTTCGGCTTCAAAGGGTTCGACTTAAAGCTGCCTGTCGACTCGTCGAAAAACTGGTTCAAGGCCGCAGGCTGAAGTGAGAGGCGACCAATGAGTTCTTGTCGGAGAGCCTCTAATGACCCGAAATCAAGTTCCTTAACGTGCATATGAATTGGTCCCTTCTGCTGCTAGAAAATTGCTTCTTTGGTAAAAGTGATGGAAGGAGCGGCTCGCGGCAAAAAGAGGGGCAGGCGGATGATGTGTCCCCGAAAAGTAAGGCCAAATGCTCCAAATGGCAGATATTGGCAAGTGACTTGAATTTGAAACTGCTTCCATGGAGAGAATTCCTCTAGCGCGAAAGTAGCTCTCGGGCTCGCTTTGCCAAGCAATTTTGTTGTGCAAAATCTTGCGTCGGTTACTTCTGTTTAGGCATGCGGTGTCATCTGGTTTCAAGAACTAGATGGCACCTCGCCTCTATCGAGGATGTTGACGGCCGATAAGTTGGCCTAATTCTCGCCCGAGAATGGACCCGCTCGCTTGCACACTCGTCCCTTTTCGAGCCGTGGTCGGTGAAGTTGGTCAATGATCTCAACTGCTGTTCGAAGGATGCCCAGGACATGCTCCTCACCCACCTCGACTGCATGAGGCCGGCCCACGCATTCCTCGGCACCACGAACCTCGACCTGTCCAGCCTAACGGAACGCTTCCAGACCCGCTTCCAATCGGTCCGCCTCCAGCCACCGGAAAACGAAGCTCTCGCGGCCTTCCTCGCCCGGCGCTGGGGCGCTCCTATTGGAATCACCCGCCAGATCGCCGATGGGGCCAAGGGCAACGTCAGGGCGGCATTGGCGGATTTGGAGATGTGGATGGGGTGAGTGCCGCCCACACAGAGAAGGATCGACCAAGTGGAGAACAGAGATTTGAGTGGGGGTTAAGGTCACTGACTGCTAGGTTTCCTCTTATTGGGTGTAGGCCGTTAATAGTGCCGGTGGGCGGACCGGAGGGCGGGAAAAAGGGGTTGCACTGACTCCGATGGGGGAAATGAACCTTGGTATTCTGGAAGCCAGACACTATTCATTGTTGTCACCGGTGACGGATGGCTTTTTCGGAATGAAGCTGCGAGCATCAAGGGTGGGTAGCAGAATCGGTCCATGAATTCCGCGCGATGTGATATTGCAAAGTATCTCCCGCGCCGTGCCGTAGAGAATTGCACCACCGTTCATGCAAACCAAGTCCATCGATTTTTCCGCAGGGAAATCAGGTTCGAGCGTGAATGTTCCCACCACTGCAATTTCACCAAAGTAAGGTGCAACAGTTGCTTCAGAAGCCGCTATGAACTGCACATCCAGCCTGACCAGCCAAGTATGATCCTCGTTTTTGAGATGGTAAATCTCCATGGCATGGTTGAACGCCAATTCCGTGTTCTGATCCTCGATCTGCCGGGTATCGAAATGGATGCGAAGGATTCGATGATCCTTGAGTTGTAGGGGGCTGTGCATGGATCAAGCGCAGGCGAAAGCCGGTCGTTCACGAAGTTGTTCTACTAAGGTATCTTGAAATGGAAATGGCAATGGCGAACGACCTGTGGTTTTCATCACTGGAGCGTAGCTTACTGCGGGTTGTGTTTCATTGGTGTGAATTTTGACTCCAATCGTCCTGAACGGGTGTTCCGCTACGTTGGCGACCATTGTCGTCCAAATGTGCGCGATTTGCTTCCTTCGAAGTTCATCGATTTCATGCCATAAAAGTCTCTCCGTGTTTGCCTCGATGAGCGACTCTTCGCACGAAGCCCGTGCTACGGTCGCTCGGGCGAGGTCGGTTTTCCGAACGAAACTGTCGATGGTCATACCCAGTCCTTTCAGCGCATTCTTCAATTCCTTGGCAACCCAGGCCTTGTGAGCGTCACGCACCTTGCCGGATATCGCTTCGAATTGTTCCGGAGTGGTGGAAATGGCATCACAGTGGCGGCACTGGTTCACACAGGCGAAAATCGTGTGATCGACACCACGGAATGGAGAGGTGACGGCAACAGTGTTGACCACCCAAGGCTGAGCCTCGCCACAACACAGGCACTCGGCCGGAAGCTTTCTGGGTGCCAAAGGGCGTCTGCTTTTTCTCTCTCTTTTCATCTTGTTTCAGGTATGGCAGTCGATGGAAATGTACCACGCTCCATCGGATTGCTCAATTAGGCAAAATTTTGTGTAAATCGGGCGCGTGAAATCTTCGAGCTGAACCACGAAGGCGAACATTTCATGCCCAATCGCCTCATTGTGGCTGCATATCGGTTCTTCAGGACGCTTGTAACTCCTTTCGGGGTCGGCAAGAGCCGCTTCAAGGCAATCGAGAACAACTCCCCAGTAGTCGTCTTCATTTTCGATTTCGGTTTCACAGCAGGCATTGAGTCTTTCGATGTTGTTGTCGAAGTGGTAAATGACTCTTCGACCCGTTTGGAAATCCTGACGGTAAATATGGTCACGCCTTCCATCTCCCACCGCGCTGATGGCCCGCCTGAGAATTTCCATCAGGGATGCGGCAGAATAGGAGACGGACATGAGTGGGATTGGTTTTCATTGCGCGGCGCCTTGTTATCATCTGATAACGTAACGTCAACCCGAAAAATTGCAACAAAATTCAATACAGGGTGTTTTCGTTGCGTTAAATGGTCCATTTGCAGAGATTTTATCTCATTTTTCGGCGATATTCGACCCTGGAAGGCTCGCCACGATCTTGTTCGTCTCCAAACTCACAGCCACCCGCGTGCAGGAATAGCCCCAGCGGATATTTGGTGTTGCCCATGGTTTCAGTGGCCCAGAGGTTGGCGCCGTTGGTGGCAGCACTGCCGTTGTCGGTGGTGGGAGGCAGGGTGTGCTGCGGTAGTTCATGTCAGTGTTATTCTATGAGCTTTATGGAGTGGCTTCGATGGATAAGGCTGCTGAAGGATCCGGGGCCGGACCGGAGGGTGGTGGGGCGGCCTTCACTGATGGACAACTCATACATAAATTCCAGCCTTTCGTTGGCAACCAGCCAAGCGGGAAATGCAGGACGTTGAAAATTTCCTCGGTTTCCATCACATCAGGATCGCAATTGGGCTGATTCGACGGTTTCTGACGAGATTGAATTGGTAGATTGGCGACAAAACGAGTGTTTGAATACGTCGTAACCCATTGATAATGAGGAGGAAATCTATTAAGCGGGGCGACAAAGTCCTCGGGTCTCCCCACCCCCATCCAAATCATGTGAAAGGTGATTTTTCAGCTTTACACTTTTTTCACGTCGAAAACTGCTAGAAAACGGCCGGTTTCCGAGGGGATTAACCGAGCTACAGCGCTACATCCATAAGGGATAGAGGCGTTCCTGGCATGTCCGCAGGGTGGGGTGTTGGCGCTCTAGCAGAGGTGTAAAGTTAGTAAAGTTGGAGCCCGAAAAGTGTAAAGTAGAGGCGGTTTTTGTGGCGGGACATCCGAGGGCTGCGGCGGTCAGGAATCCACCCCGTCCGGGAAGAAGATCCGGGGTTGCCACCCGAGTTGCTCCCTGGCGGCCGTGATCGACGCGAGGGTTTCCGGCACGTCCGCCGGATGGGGCGCTTGGTGCTCAACCATGGGCGTGGCGGTCTTGCGGACGGCGGCCAGCATGTCCATGACCGAGTGGTTTCTGCCGGTGCCGACGTTAAAGACGGCCGACCCAGTCCCCTGCCACCGCAGCGCCAGTTTGACCGCCCGGGCCACGTCGGCAACGTGGGTGAGGTCGCGGCGCTGGCTGCCGTCGCCGTTGATCACCACCGGCTGGCCCGCCTCGATCTGGCGGCGGAATGCTTCTAGGGCAAGATCCGGCCGCTGTCCCGGTCCCCACACCGAGAAGAACCGCAGGGCGAGGAAGCGCAGGCCGTACAGGCGGGCGTAGAGGCGGCCCCATTGCTCGCCGTGGAGCTTGGTCAGAGCGTAGGGGCAGCACGGGTTGGCCGGGGTCGATTCCTCGGCCGGCAGGGGCGTTTCCGGACCATAGACGCTGGACGACGACGCGAACACGAAGTGGGGGATGCCCATGCGGCGGCAGAACTCCAACAGGCGAATGGTGCCGATGACGTTGGTGATCTCGTATTCGAGCGGGCAACTGATGGATGGCCGGACCCCGGCAAGCGCCGCAAGATGGACCACGGCGTCAAAGGTCTTGTTGGGCAGCAATCCCTGGCGGATGTCGCAAACGTGGAACGCCACACCTTCTGGCAGCGGATCCTTTGGCGGGATGTGGTCGAGGCCGGTGACCCGGTGGCCCGCCGCATGCAGGTGCCGGACAACGTGGGTGCCGATGAAACCTGATGAACCTGTGACGAGAACGGAAAGCGGAGCCATGCCCCGCAGCGGGAGTCAACCCACTTCCGATTCTGTTGGACGATCAGGATGTGGTGCTCTAAAAGCCTCTTGTCGTCAGGCACCGCATAAACCAGCCCTTCGAGTTGCATTTGTTCCAGTTACACCACCGGTGGTTGTTCCAGGGCAAATGCCACATGTTGCATATCAAAACGTTCGCCAGAAAATTGCCATGGCCAATTCCCACAACCCGCAATCACCAGAGCCAGTGAGTCATATTCATGGCTTGCTTGAGAGTATTGCCGCCGCCCCTGCCCGAATCGCGCCCGAGCGCGTGGACGAACTCAAGCAGTTGGTAGAGAAACACAACATCGAGCTTCACATTAACGACAAGGGAGAAACTGCCTTTGATATGGGGGCAATGTATGGTCGCGTGTTCACCCCGATGAGGGTTTATCATCACCTCTGGTCCGCGGCGCTCTATTTTGCAGCTTTGTATATCGAGCGCCAGTGTGCGGTGATCGACGGCAAGCAGGAAGTAGACCTACGGGATCCTGACCTTGAAATGATCTCCACTAATTATCTTCTAAGTTGTAAATGCTTCAAAGAAGAACGGGAGTTCCCCTTTCCGCCGAACGCACGAGAAATCACGAAAAGGGATGACTACATCGAGCTTGCCGACGAAATCTTTCGAACCATGGTTGCGTTTTGCTTGCTTCATGAGATCGCTCATCTTGAGAAGGGAGACAGCAAGACCGACGATCATGGTGCACCGCTCAATCAAGAGGACCCACATGAAATTGAGTTTGCTGCGGATCGCTGGGCTTACCAGTGGATCCTAGAGAGGTGGAAGGACTACTCAACCGATCCTCGGGTATTCATCAAGCGAACACATGGCATAATTTTCTCTCTTGCACAGATGGATGAGTTTCGCCACCACCAAGGGGAGGTATTTGTTAGTTCACATCCAGATGCGTGCGATCGCCTTCTTCGATTCTTTGGAGATTTCGGCGATGAGATAGCCGCGAACAATTGGGGAGACACGTGTTTGACGGCAACTTACTTTGGTCTTCAGGTTTCGGCCTGGGCTAACGATTACCTTCTTCCAGCCAAGGGATATTCAGACCCAGTCAGCTTTCTGAAGATCGTCAAGGAGCAAGCACCCAAGTTGGCAGCTGACATCATTAAGAAGAAAGCTGCCTGGCAGACAGGCGGTGAACGAGGCGGTGTTGGACAAGAGTCTACTCGCTCTGAGACGACAGTAGACGATGTAGTGTCCTTCTATACGAACGCTCGAAAGGAAAACTCCACGGCGGACGCAGCAGATCAAACGATAGAAAGGTTTTCCATTACGGGAGTGCTTGTGGTCAACGCATTCAATGCAGCCCACCTCGATCTCACTCGCTCTGATGCCGAGGCTGAAATGATTCGCGCACACCGTAATGAACTGCTTGCACATTTTAACACCCAGCAATCTTCCGATGGCTCCCAAAACGAACAAGGCGAACAAGACAGTGGTGGACAACAGGCTACTCGTCCCGAGTCGACATGACCCTCTTTACTCATACATTTGACCCTGTTTCGGAGTGGCGCTGCCTGTAGCCTGTGCCACACTCTTGACGTTGATCACACCCACCTTCGTCCCCGCCCACCACGGCAACCAACCGCCCCACAACCTCCGCCGTTAGCCCAAGTTTCTTATTATGAGGCTGCAGCCCTTGATTTTGCAGGGATCCGTATCAAAAGGCACTACAAAGTCGGTGGGGGCTT
>Ga0118677_10015749_pt1 | contig 10461 bp, 12 predicted proteins | sample AliMusrvi5mmetaG_FD_86154 | JGI IMG/M metagenome (GOLD analysis project Ga0118677, IMG submission 86154)
CCCCCCCATTCCATTGTCAACAATTATTTTTAATTTTATTTCTTAGATGAGTAAAAAACAGAAAATATAAGAAATTTCAGTAAGTTGTTATTTTTATCAAAATTTGAAGAATCATCGTACATCGCAAAAATATGCGGCATCTTTCTATTGCTGTATAAATATATTTACTCAAAAAGTGCGAAAGCCCACTATGAATGCCCTCGCACAAACCAGTGGCGCAATTTCTGAAACTGAACGCTATTTGCCGCAACATCTTGTACTCTTGCTTGGTCGTATAAAACTCCACATTATGGCCCCTAATATGGACTCTGGACTATTCCGTAATCATTCCACATTACCAAAAGAAATCCTTGATCTGACAGATTAAATTAAACCTTAATGCTATTGATACAGGTTTAGGGGCAGTTAACGGTTCTATTTAAGGGGCAAAATGAGGAACACCCTGTCTCTTTACTTGCCGGAAGCGCCGCTATATAAGAGCTTCGATTCCCTTGCGGTCAAGAATAGTGAGCAGTTTCAAGGATGGCCCGCCCGGATGCTTATCGCCAATCTCCCATTTTTGAACCGTCGAGAGGCTGGTATTGAGCATGGCGGCAAGCACTGCCTGGCTTAAGCGGTAACGGCTCCGCAGCTTGCGTATCTGATCCGGGTTATAGTCGGAAGCCGGCTCAATGCAGAGCGCGTCATAGGACCGTAACGCCCGCTTGTCTATAAATCCGAGGGCGTGCAGATCCTTTGCTGTTTCATGCACTGCTTCAAAGAGCCTGCTTTTATGCTTTGTCTGTTTCATCATGTATCTCCACAAGGGTTCCGTGCCTGATCGCTTCAAGCACCTGGCTGCCGGAAAGCCGGAGAAGGTCCGCGGCAAGCAATCGTAAAGATTCCAGCTCTTGTGCCGTAATATTGTCACGCTCTTTTTTTTCAAAACCAAAAACAAAAAACCAGCGGTCATCCCGGTTGGTTGCAAGCAGAGTTCGTGTGCTGCCCCGCTTTCCCCTGCCGGGCAGCGCCACGCGCTTTTTGATGATCCCGCCCCCGAGGTCAGCATCAAACAGCCCGAGTTGAATTTCTTGAACCGCGCCCAGTAAGGCGCTGTCGGATAGTTTTGCTTTTGCAGACCAGCGCGAAAAATGTTTGGTTTTGCACAGGATTACCATATGGTTTAACTATACCACTAAGTGATATACATATCAAGCTTTTTAAAACCGCTGCATTCGAGTTTGTTTGCCGGGAATAACTAGTGGATAGTCACATTTGAATTTATCAGTTGAGATCACCCTCCCCTTGATCCCCTCCCATCAAGGGAGGGGAGAATAAATTGAGACCCTCTCTCCCCTTGTGGGAGAGGGGCGAGGTGAGGGGTGCTAAAATGAGTTGTCATGGCCCACTAGTGGATCGTCAAAAATAAAATTATCAGGTGGGATCACCCTCTCATCAGGACTAATCTGAAACAACAGCCACTAATAAAATTTATTTTCTCATTTTAATAATGGCTGCCACCGACTAGTTTACATACTCTAATCCCGTTCATCAATAATGTTGGGCCCTTCTTTAAAAGCCGAATGCGGTACGATTTTGACATTCATATGCACATTTGTGCCCGCGTGGAGAATTTTTTCAAGTTTTTCCATGAAGGCCTTTTGGGTCTTCATTTCGTCGAAAAATAAATTCTCCTGCACTTGTAAAATTACGTCCGCCTTTTCATGGAAACCTTCGCGGTAGATGCGAATTTTCATGCCCGTTGAAATGCCTTCAGCAGCAAACAGCGCCCGGATACGCTGCGGCGACACGCTGACGCCCTTAATCTTGATGGTATCATCGGTCCTGCCGTAAAAATCTTCCAGACGCATATGCGTTCTGCCGCAGCTGCACGAGCCGCTTTTAATCATTGTAATATCGCCGGTTCGGTAACGGATGAGCGGAAAGGCTTCGCGCATGAGTGTCGTAATGACCAGCTCGCCCTTTTCTCCTGGGCCGAGCACAGAGCCGGTTTCAGGATTAATAATTTCCGGAATGAAAAAATCTTCGAAGATGTGCAGGCCGTCGTGGGCCGTGCACTCGCCTGCGATACCTGGGCCCATTACCACGCTTGAGCCGTAGCTGTTGAACACCTCTACCCCGAGGCCCTGGGTAATCTGCTCACGAACCGACGGGCTGAGTTTTTCAGCGCCCAGTATCGCCCGCCTGAGGCGAAGTGATTTTGTGTTGATGCCAAGCTCGCGCAGCTTATCAAGCAGAATGAGGGCAAACCCCGGCGTGCAGGCAATGGCGGAAGTAAGATAATGCTGCATGATGGTAGCCTGCTCGGCGGTATTCCCGATATCCGCCGGTATGACCGATGCGCCGATAAGCTCCGCGGCGTTGTGAAAGCCGAACCCTCCGGTCATAAGACCGTAGCGGAAGGATATTTGAATGACATCGTCCCTGGTAATGCCGGTGCCGGTCAGAAACCGGGCCATGAGCCGCGCCCAGGCTTTGAGGTCGCCAGCCGTATAACCCGTTACAATAGCATTTCGCGCCCTGCCCGATGAGGTATGAATGCGTACCACCTCGCGCAGGGGCACGGCAAACATGTCATAAGGATAGCCCTTTTCAAGGTCTTCCCGCGTGGTAAACGGCAACTTGGCAATATCATTAAGCGAGCCGATGGCTTCGGGCAGTATTCCCGCGGCAGTAAATGCCCGGCGGTAATGGGCAACGTTCAGATACGCCCGGTTCAGGGTCGACTGAAGCCGCTCAAGCTGCAGCAGCTCAAGCTCGTGCCTCGGCATGGTTTCATATTTTTCTTCCAGCATCATACATCACCTCCAAGGTATATATCCAGTACCCTCTGGTCGCTGCGGATTTGATTTGGGGCGCCCGATGTCAGCACGCTGCCCTCTGCCATCACGACAATGCGGTTGCAGATATCCATGATAAGGTTCATGTCGTGCTCAATGATTATTACTGTCAGTCCGAGGCTTTTCTTGAGCCGGAAAATAAGCCCTGACAGCTCCTGCGTTTCATTGGGGTTCATGCCGGCCGCGGGCTCATCAAGAAACACCAGCCTTGGCTTTGACGCAAGGGCCCGGGCGATTTCCACCCGGCGCTGATTGCCATAGGACAGGCTCACCGCGGGCTGCGCCGCCATGTCAGCAATACCCAGAAGCTCCAGCAGGCCGATGGCCTCCTGCTTGAGTATCCGTTCTTCGGCGCGCTTGCCCAGGGTGGAAAACATGCTGCGCCAGTACCCGGCGGCGAGTCGGATGTGCCCCCCGACCATCACGTTTTCAAGCACGTCCATATCGCGGAATATTTCAAGATTCTGAAACGTACGGGCCATACCGAGTTGCACGCGCCGGTGCGGCATCATATTCGTAATATCAGCTCCCTCAAGCAAGAGGCTGCCGCTGTCAGGCATGAAAAGCCCGGTCAGAACATTAAAAAGCGTGGTTTTACCGGCGCCGTTCGGGCCGATGACCCCCAGAATTTCATTTGTACGGACTTCCATCGAGACATCGCTCAAGGCGCGAATTCCCATAAAATGTTTGGAAATGCCTTCAGCCTTAAGCATTATTCCCAAACCTCCCGGTAGCCTTTGCCGAGATAGGCCCGCTGTATCTCATTGCTTGCGGCAAGCTCATCGGTGGGGCCTTCCATCACGATGCGGCCGGTCTCGATTACATAGCCCCGATGCGCAAGCTTGAGCGCAAGCTTCGCGTTCTGCTCGACCAGCAGTATGCTCAGGCCCTCGGCGTGGTTCAAATCACGGATTTGCTCGTAAATCTGGCTCGTGACAAGGGGGGCAAGCCCCATGGACGGCTCGTCAAGCAGCAGCAGCTTCGGCTTTGCCATCAGCGCGCGCGCCATGGCAAGCATCTGCTGCTCACCGCCGGAGAGAGTTCCGGCAAGCTGCCTGCGGCGCTTGCCGAGAATGGGGAACAGCTTTTCCAGCGCCGCGATATCTTGTGATATCCGGTCGCGGTCGCCGCGCGTATACGCTCCCAGCACGAGGTTATCATGAACGGTCAGACCCTTGAACAGCCGCCTGCCCTCCGGCACATGTCCGATTCCGTTCTTTAGAATGCGCTCGGGGGTCAGGCGGGTAATATCGGTTTCACCCTTCTGTATGAAACCCGAGGAGGACCGCACAATACCGGAAATAGTACGCAGAATGGTGCTTTTGCCCGCTCCATTGCCGCCGATAAGTGCGATAATTTCGCCGGGAGCCACATGCAGGCTTGCCCCTTTTACCGCCTGAATATGCCCATAGTAGGTATGAAGATTTCTGACCTGCAGCACTTATTTCTTTCTCCCGAACATCTCGGTGATTTTAACCCTGCCCATAATGCCCTGTGGCCGGAACACCATCATGGCCACCAGCAGGGCCCCGTAAAATATATCCTGATAATCGGCAAGCGGCCTGAGCACCTCGGGCAGAAGAATGAGCAGTATCGCCCCGAGAATCGAGCCGGTAATGCTCCCGATCCCGCCAAGCACCACCATCGAAAGAATCATGATCGAGGTGTGCATGTTGAAGGTGTGCGGATTTATATAGGCGGTATAGTGGGCATAGAGGCTCCCGGCAAGACCTGCCCAGAAGGAGCTCGTTATAAAAGCCATGGTTTTATAGGCATAGACATTGATGCCCATAAACATGGCCGAAACATCGTTATCGCGTATGGCAGCCCAGGCCCTGCCGATTTTCGACTGTTTCAGCGAATACATGCTCGCGATCATTATCACCAGAACACCCAGCACCAGGCCGAGAAAGCCCGGCTTTGAGTACAGGGGCTTGCCGAAAAGCGAAACCGGGGGTATGCCGACCAAACCGTCGGCGCCGCCGGTTATATCAAGGTTCATGAACACCAGGCCGATAATGATGCCGAAGCCGAGTGTCACAATCGCAAGATAATCATCTTTCACCCGCAGCGCGGGAAGGGCCAGGCACAGGCCAAGCACGGCAGTAGCGCAGCCGGAAAGAAAAAAAGCAGCGGGGAAGCCGAGGCCCTTGATCATGAGAATGCCGCTCAAATAGGCCCCGATGCCGAAAAAGGCGGCATGCCCGAGCGACACGAGGCCCGCAAACCCGACAATGATATTCAGGCTCAGCGCCAGCAGCGAGTAAATGCCCATCATGATGAGCACATGGAAGACATAAACGCTCATTTACGGCTCCTCATGATGCCCCGGGGCATCAGCACCAGCACCAGCACCAGGGCGATAAAGGCAAAGGCGTCCTTGAAGCTTGAGGAAATGTAGGCTGCGCCGAGGTTTTCTGCTATGCCCAGCACAAGGCCTCCGATGATGGCGCCCGGTATGGAGCCCACCCCGCCCAGTATGGCGGCTGAAAAGCCTTTCAGCCCCGGCAGGAGGCCCATATTCGGCGAGGTGGCGTTATAATACACCGCCATCATAATGCCCGCGGCGCCGCTTAAGGCAGATCCCATGAGGAATGTCAGCTCATAGGCGCGGTTTACATTAATGCCCGAAAGCCGGGCGGCATCGCTGTCCATGGCGACGGCGATTATTGCCTTGCCATGACGGGTCATGTTCAAGAAAGCCGTCAGCAGGGCCATGAGAAAAATTGAAACGCCAATTATTATCAGCTGCAAATCATTAATCTGCGCATTGAAAAAGCTGTAGTTTGCGGGATGGAATTCAAGGGGAAACGACTTGTCTTCCGGACCGAAAATAAGCCGGGCAAGGGAGCTTAAAAAAATGGAGGCGCCGATTGCGCTGATAAGCGGGATAAGTGGGTGCATGCCCCTGAGGGGCCTGAATGCCACCCGCTCGAGCAGCAGGCCGATGATGCAGGCGACCGCAATACCGGCAGCAGCTGAAAGCCAGATGCTGCCGGTGGCGGCAAGCGTTACGACGGCGCTGAAAGCGCCGAACATGTAGATTTCACCCTGGGCGAAATTGACGATCCCGAGTATGCCGAAAATCATGGTATAGCCCAGTGCGACCAGCGCATACACGCAGCCAGACACCAGGCCGTTTATCAGTTGTTGAAGCAGCAACTCACTGGACCTTTACGTATTTCCCGTTCTTAACTTTGAAGAGATACACGCCCTGCTTGATCACATCGCCGTTTTTGTCAAAGCTGAGCTTGCCCGTAACGCCGTCAAAATCCTTCACCGTATCGAGATAACCCCTGATGCTGTCGGGCTCATTGCCTTTTTTGGCAATGGCCTCGGCAACCATGCGGGTCATATCATAGGCAATGGCGGCAAACATGATATTGTTGGGCTCATTTGCATTGGCGTTCACGATTTTAAAATATTCAGCCTTGAACGCCTTATTAACCGGGGTGGCGTAGTCTTCATTGTATTCGCTGGCATTGATATGGTTTTCGGCTGCCTTGCCGGCAAGCTCGATATATTTCGGGGCCATATCGCCGAATACGCCCATTGACGGCGCAGTTATACCTATTTTAGCTGCCTGTGAAATGGCCGGAGCGGTTTCCTGCAGATAACCGGGAATAAACAGGAGATCAAACTGCTGTTGCTTGATCTTGGTGAGCTGGGCGGAAAAATCGCGATCGCCGACCATAAAGCTTTCGGAAATAACAACCGGAATCCCGAGATCGGTAAAATTTTTCGTAAACAGGTCATTGCAGCCCTTGCCATAGGGCTCATTGCTGTAGAGAATGGCGACTTTGGTGGTCTTCATCTTCTCTTTGGCGTATTTGGTGAGAGCTTCGGCCTGCTTATCAATTCTGGTGCAGCCGCGGTAGATATATTCGCCGGCATCTGAAATTTTTGGCGAGGTGCCGTTGGGCGTAATCACGACGATTTTTGACTGCTGGGCGACAGGGGCTACCGCCAGCACTTCACCGCTCATCATGGGGCCGATGATGACCTTGACCTCGTCCATGCTGACCAGCTTCTGAAATGTCGCGACCGAGTTCTGTGGCGAGTCCTTGCTGTCTTCAAAAATAACTTTTAATTTCTTGCCGTTAATGCCTCCTTTTGCATTAATTTCCTTTTCGGCAATTTCAATGCCGCGCCGCGCGGGAAGGCCGTCTGACGCGCCCTGCGAAAGCCGCAGGATAGCTCCGATTTTAATTTCATCGGCAGCGCCGGCAACGCTGGCGGCTAAAGAGAATGCAACAAAAGCCAGTAGCACAACAAATGATAATTTCTTCATAGCAGGTCTCCCCTTTGGATGAGTGTTTATGCGCAACTATGCGTTTGAACAATTGAATATAGGATGGACTATGTTTCTGTGTCAATGAAAATGTCCTGATTGATTACATTGACTGCGCTGGGATCGGCGATTATGAAACAAGTTTTCGGACATTTAGAGCATGTAACAAAATGCAGTAGCCATATGTTCACCGGGGAGTTTTTGGGGAAGCAGCCCGTGCGGTTCGAGCCACGAGAATATTTCTCCTCTAGGCCTATCTTGCGAGAATACAGCACGGGCGAATGAACCAAAAGCTCCCCGGTGTAAACGGCTACAGAATAAAGTTACCTGCTCTAAAAAGACGAGGGGCAGCGTTGCAGTATGGAAAATAAAAAACGCCACCCGCTGGTGGCGTTTTTTAAAATACTCAAATTCATTGTGAGTCTTTTGAAAAATCACCGGTGCCGAAATGCGGCGCCTGCTTCTGCACGCCGATAATATGGATCTGCTTGAGGTCATCTTTGCATGATATACCTAAAACAGACTCGTCATTGATCGATATAAACTTTTCATTTGATGCGGCAAAATACTTCAAATCGGTTTCGCCTTCTGAAACGAAATAACTGCTTACCAGTACTTCATAGTCCGCTGGAAGCTGGTTCAGATAATCCTGCAACTCTTTTAATTTCATAGCCGCCTCCTTAATAAATGATTTATAGCCAAATTATGTATATGGTATAAAACAAGATGCAAGCTTGTCAACTCTTACATAATCCGTGATCTGCTAGTCTCCGTTCGCCGCAGGATTACTCTCAAACATACAATTTTACCGCCGTTGTACTGCTGTTCTCTTTAATTATTTTATCAACGAAAGCAAAAATTTTCATTTCATGATCCGGTAAAATATTAATAAACTGTATGCCCATACCGGCAGGAGATGCGTTAACGACAGATTTAGTCCAAACGACGCGGGCATTAATGGCCATTATTTCAGGGTCGTCGGGCAGTTGAAAATGTATCATAAATTCGGCATCAACCGGCAAAAGATGAGGTGTTTCAATGAACACTCCGCCACTGCTCAAATTCATCCGGGTATCTATGCTGTTGCCTGAATTGCGAGACACAAGTTTCAAATCAGTGGATATTCGTGCTGTTTTCCTGAAATTCTTCATCTGTCTATCCATGCAGAAAGCAACTGTGAACATTTAGTTTTAAATTCATTGAGCACCCGGTTTGAATAAATGAATATAATCAAAAAATCAAGTTTAAGTTTTATATTTCAATTACAGCACGCCTTTCACTATTCCTTGTATGCCTGCGAGGGCAAACCGGCAGCTGGGGGATTTATATTTTTTCTTTTAAATTTCCAGACTAACGGGTACTATTGCCGTCACCATGAATATGATATGTTCGATTCTTACATAAATTTGCCGATGCAGAAAGCTTATTAATGTCTCGTACTCTATTCCTTGCAGATGTTCATTTGCAAGCCAATAATACGCAGCAGCAGCAACTGTTCATGACATTTTTAGAACGGCAGTTGTCTCCGGGGGACCGGCTGTATATACTTGGCGACCTGTTTGATTACTGGGCTAATAATGCCACTGTCTATCAGGCTTACGGCAGGGTATTTGAGCGGCTGCAAAAGCTCAGCCGCAGCGGCATCCGGGCAGGCCTGCTTATCGGCAACCGGGACTTTCTTTTGCGCAGGTCCATGCTGGAGCGCTTCGGCATAGACTATCTTGGCGAAGAGGCGGCAGTCACGCTGGAAGGAAAAAAGTTTTTTCTTGCCCACGGGCATACGCTGTGCCTCTCGGATACGCAGTTTCTCCAGTACCGCAGCCGCATGTGGCCGGTCTTCAGGGCGCTTGACCTGCTGCTGCCGGGCTGTATCGAAAATTATCTTGCAGCGAGATTTCAGCAGCAAAGCAAAAAAGTTATTCTGGCCCAGGACCCGTCCTGTTTTCAATTTACCCGGTCGGCAATAGAAGAAAAATTTCAGGCGGGCTATGATTATGTCATTTGCGGCCATACACATCAGCCGGAAACTTTTCGCTCCGGCGCGCATTGTTTTTATGCGCTGCCTGCCTGGGAGGGTTCGTCTGGCTCGTATCTGGAGTTTGCCGATGGAAAAATGCAGCTGCATAACTTTCAGCCTTTTTAATGCGAAAAAACATGGAATTCATTTCTAAAAACAATCTCGATCTTGCGCAGTTCAAAAACCTGTCTGCTTTTCCCGAGCTGTATCACGGCGTAACAACCCGCACCGGAGGAACAAGCGGAGCGCCATTTAACGGGCTTAATCTCGGCGCTCATACCGGCGACAGTGACGAGGCGGTGCTTGCAAATTATGAAGCTCTCAGCCGTGCCCTTGATTTTGATTTACAGAAGGTCGTCTCGTCGCATCAGATCCACGGAGCTGAGATCGCCTGTGTTGCCGAACTGCCGCCGCGCACCAGGCCTTTCCCCTGTGCCCATGCTTTGGAAGGATTTGACGGATTTATAACCGCAACACCCGGCATATCCCTCATGGTACGCGTGGCTGATTGTGTTCCCGTAATTTTATACGATCCTGACAGAAAAACGGTTGCCGTAGTGCATGCGGGATGGCGGGGAACCGAGGCGGGCATTGCAAAAAAAGCCGCTGAGCTCATGGTTGCGCAGTATGGCTGTGCGGCAGAATCAATTCTGGCTGGTATCGGTCCCTCTATCGGCCCCTGCTGCTATGAAGTCGGCAACGATGTGGCCGAAAGTTTCCGCCGGGCCCTGCCTGACTGCCGGCGGGTGCTTATGCAGGACGAACAAAATCTTTACTCTCTCGATCTGCAGGAAGCAAACCGGCAGGAGCTCATCCAGGCGGGACTCATGCCCGGGCATATCGAAATGTCCTGGCTGTGCACGGCCTGCAATCTAAACCTCTTCTTTTCGCACCGCGGAGAAAAGGGAAAAACGGGACGGTTTGCTCTTATTGCGGGCCTTCGCGCTTGAAATCACCCTGTTGAGCACGGCGCTGATTCTCGGTCTGACCTGAATGACCGTATCAATCTTTGCAAGCCGCGCAACCTTTTTGGGGTAATCGATAGTGTAGTGCAATCCTCTGCTTTCCTTGCGCCGCAAGGCCGATGCGATGATAAGACCGGCAACCGTTGCGATATTTCGAAGCTCGATTAAATCCGAGGTGATGCTGAAATTCCAGTAGTACTCGGTAATCTCCCGCTGCAGCATCTGAATACGCGACCAGGCCCGTTCGAGCCGCTTGTTGGACCGCACGATGCCCACATAATTCCACATAAGACGGCGTATTTCATCCCAGTTATGAGAAATCACAACCACCTCGTCAATATCATGGGC
>Ga0118677_10015750_pt1 | contig 10461 bp, 9 predicted proteins | sample AliMusrvi5mmetaG_FD_86154 | JGI IMG/M metagenome (GOLD analysis project Ga0118677, IMG submission 86154)
GCCGCCTCGACACAGGGCACCCCCTCCGGCACGGGAAAAAGCTTCGCGGCCTCCACAATTCCTCCCTCGCGCCAAGTGCCGTAACCGTGCGGCAGCAACACCGCCATGCCCGGTTTGAACGCCGTCACATCGAACCCCACCGCCGCGACCGTTCCCACCCCCTCCACGCCGGGCGTGGCCGGAAGCGCGGGACGCACCGGGTATTTCCCTTCAATCGTGTTCAAATCCGCCGGGTTGATCGGCGCGAGGATGTCTTTGATGAGCACCTGACCCGGCCCCGGTTCCCCGGCTTCGGTCTCAATCACTTCCACGGTCTCGGCGGGAACGCCATACTGACGATAAACAACGGCTTTTGGCATAAATAGAATCTCCTTGTGCCGGAAAGAGTCGCCCGCAAAGCGCCTCCGGGTCAATCCGAATCACAGCACCCCGCCACCGAAAAGGCTTGCACCGCGAGGCCAGAGCCGCAACGTTTCCGGCGATGTCCGCCAACAAAACAGGTCAACGCTTTGCCTTGCAGGGCATTCTCATCAACGCCGCGCTGGCCGTGATCAAGATTGCCGCCGGGGTTCTCGGCAACGCCTATGCCCTGATCGCAGACGGCGTGGAATCAATTCTGGACATCGGCAGTTCACTCGTGATCTGGAGCGGCCTTAAATTCGCCGCCAAACCACCAGACGAGGAGCACCCTTACGGGCACGGGAAAGCCGAACCCATCGCCGCGCTCATCGTGGCGCTCTTCGTGCTCTCTACTGCGGCGGGGCTGGCGGTGCAAAGCGTGCGCGAGATTCATGCGCCGTTGCAAGCGCCCCCGAAGGTGTTCACGCTGGCGGTGCTGATAGGCGTGGTGGTGGTCAAAGAATTCCTGTTCCGGCGCGTGGTGCAATTGGGTGACAGCGTGGGGAGCACCGCGCTGAAAACGGAGGCATGGCACCACCGGAGCGACGCCATCACTTCCGTGGCAGCCTTCATCGGCATCTCCATTGCCCTCATCGGTGGGAAAGGATACGAAATCGCCGACAAAATCGCCGCCCTGATAGCCTGCGCTGTGATCGCCACCAACGGCGTCCTGCTGCTCATCCCCGCATTTCTGGAAATCATGGATACCGCCCCTGCCGGGAACGTGAGCCGGGCCATCCGGGAGACGGCGCGCTTGGTGCCGGGCGTCCGGGAGATTGACAAATGCTATGTCCGCAAAATGGGCTTGGAATATTACGTCGATATCCACGTCCTCGTGGACGGCAACCTCAGCGTGCGCGAAGGCCACGGCATCGCCCACGACGTGAAAGATCGCCTGCGAGCCGAGCACCCCACCGTGCGCGACGTGCTCGTGCATATCGAACCGGCGTAATCCCGGAAAGGAAGACGTCAGAAAGGGCTTGCCGCTCGGCCCACGGGAGATAGACTCCATAAACGTCTCGAACCGGGAATTGTTCCTCGCTCGGGGCGTTTTTTCTGCGAACTGATTTCTGGATTCTTTTTTATGGCAAATACCGTTCTTGTTGGAGCCCAATGGGGTGATGAAGGCAAAGGCAAAATCATCGACTTTCTGACTGAAAAAGTGGACATCGTCGTCCGCAGTCAGGGGGGTAACAATGCCGGGCATACCGTCATCACGGGCGACAAGAAATATGTCCTCCACCTCATCCCCTCAGGCATCCTGCGTCCTGGCAAACAGTGCGTCATCGGCAACGGCGTCGTCCTCGACCCCGTTTCGCTCGTCGGCGAAATTGAAGGGCTCCGCGCTGTGGGGATCGAAGTCGGCTCCAATCTCCTCATCAGCGATTGCGCCCATCTCGTCATGCCCTACCATCGCGCGCTCGACGCCGCGAAGGAACTCGCCAAGGGCAAGTTGAAAATCGGCACCACCGGACGCGGCATCGGCCCGACTTACGGCGACAAAATCGCCCGCACCGGCCTGCGCCTCGCCGACCTGATGCAGACTGAAATTTTCTGCGAAAAACTCGCTATTCGCGTCGAGGAAGCCAACGCGCAGCTCCAGGCGATGGGCGCAGCCCCAGTTTCCTTCGAAGAAATCCGCGATGCCAGCCTCGCCGCCGCCGAGAAACTCCGCCCACACGTCATCAACACCGTCCTCTATTTGCACAAGGCACTCGCAGCCAAAAAGGAAATGCTCTTTGAGGGCGCGCAAGGCACCTTCCTCGACATCGACCACGGCACCTACCCCTACGTCACCTCCTCCAACACCACGGCAGGCGGCGCATCCACCGGTTCCGGCGTGCCTCCGCACCGCATCGACTGCGTGCTGGGCGTCATGAAAGCCTACACCACGCGCGTCGGCGAAGGCCCCTTCCCTACGGAGAACGACGAGATCAGCGATATGCTCCACGGGATGGGCCGCGAGTTCGGTGCCACCACAGGCCGCGCCCGCCGCTGCGGCTGGTTCGATGCCGTCTCCACCCGCTTCGCCTCCATGGTCAACGGCATTGACGAAATCGCCATCACCAACCTCGACGGCCTCGACACCCTCAAAACCATCAAGGTCTGCGTCGGCTACAAGCTCGACGGTCAGGACGTCGAAGTGCCGCCCTCGGACTACCAGCGGCTTTCCGCCTGCGAACCCGTCTATATCGAACTGCCCGGCTGGAACACCCCCACCGACCACTGCAAGACCTTCGCGGAACTCCCCAAGGCCGCTCAAGACTACTCCCTCAAGATCGCCGAACTGACCGGTGCCAAACTCATCATCGTCAGCGTCGGCGCCAACCGCGACCAGACGATCCTTCTCTAGCCTGTGGATAAAACGCCGCAACAACCCCCGCTCCGCCACATTGCCATCATCATGGACGGCAACGGACGCTGGGCGCGCGGCAAAGGGCTGGAGCGCCTGAGCGGCCACGAGCGCGGCGCGGAAGCCGTGCGCGATTGCGTGAAGGGCTGCCGCGAACTCGGCGTCGAATACCTCACCCTGTATGCCTTCTCCACGGAGAACTGGCAGCGGCCCAAAGCCGAAGTCGCCGGGCTCATGCACCTCCTGGAGCGCTTCATCAGCAAGGAAGTCCCCGAGCTCAACGCTCAGGGCGTCCGTCTCCAAGCCATCGGGCGGCTGAGCGATCTCCCCGCGTCTACCCAAAAAGCGTTGCAGCAAGCCATCGAGGCCACTGCCCACAACGACAAACTGACCCTCGTCCTCGCTCTCAGCTATTCCAGTCGCACGGAAATCGTTGATGCCATTCAGGAACTCGCCCGCGAAGTTCGCTCCGGCAAGCTCGACCCCGAGGCCATCGACGCCGACCTCCTGAGCCGCCACCTCTACACCCGCGACTATCCTGACCCTGACCTTCTCATCCGCACCTCGGGCGAAATGCGACTCTCTAACTTTCTTCTCTGGCAACTGAGCTACACTGAGTTCTATATTACCCAAACCCTCTGGCCGGACTTCCGCAAGGAAGACCTGTTCGAAGCCGCCAGGGCATATGGAAAACGCCATCGCCGCTTCGGAAGCATTTAGAGAACCCAAAAACCACGCATGTCCGAAAAATCCCAGACCATTCTCGTCGTCGATCCGGATACCGATTTCCTCGACTGGGTTCGCAAGCAGCTTGAGACCCCACAAATCCAGGTTTTCACCGCGACCGCTTCCGACGAAGCCTACCGGATTTACTGCCAGGAATCGCCCGACCTGCTGATCACCGAGACCCACTTGCAGCCCTTCAGCGGCCTGGACCTTCTCGTCAAAGCCCGTCAGCGTGATTCGAACGCCATGGTCATCCTCACCAGCGGCTTCGGCACCACGCAGACCGTCATCGAGTCGATGAAACTCGGCGCGTTCGACTTCATCCGTAAAGAAGGCCTCCCCTTCAACCTCAAGCACGTCGTCAACGCCGCGCTCACCGAGCAGGAGCAAATGCGCTCCGCCGTCACCTTCAAGCCCCAGCTCACCGTCGAGCAACACCAGGACAGCATCGTCGGCCAGTCCGCGGCCATGCAGCAGGTCTTCAAAATGGTGGGCCGCGTCTCCCACTCCGACGCTCCCGTTATGATCACCGGCGAGAGCGGCAGCGGCAAGGAACTCGTCGCCCGCGCCATCCACCACTACAGCGCACGCAGCGGCAAGGACTTCATCGCCATCAACTGCGCCGCCATCCCGGATCAACTCCTGGAAAGCGAACTCTTCGGCCACGAAAAAGGCGCCTTCACCGGAGCCGTTGCCCAGCGCGCTGGTCGCTTCGAGCAATGCAACGGCGGCACGCTTTTTCTGGATGAAATCGGCGACATGCCCCTCCCCATCCAGAGCAAAATCCTGCGCGTCCTCCAGGAAGGCGAATTCTCCCGCGTCGGCGGCAACGAAACCCTCCGCACCGACGTGCGCATCGTCGCCGCCACCAATAAAAACCTCGAAGGGGAAGTCAGCCGCAAAGCCTTCCGCGAAGACCTCTTCTACCGGCTCAACGTCGTCCGCGTCCAACTCCCGCCGCTGCGCGCCCGCGTGGAAGACATCCGGCTCCTGGCCGAATACTTCCTCCAAAAAGTCGCCGCCAAAAAACATCAACCCCGCCTGCGCCTGAGCGAAGAAGCCATCCGGCTCATGGAAGTCTATCCATGGCCCGGCAACGTCCGTGAACTGGAAAACACCATCCAGCGCGCCACCGTCCTCGCCACCTCCGACCTCATCCTGCCCAAGGACCTCCCGCTCGGCAGCGACAGCCTCCCGCTGGAAGCTGACCTGGCAAGCGTCGCCAACTCGCTGGAACTGACCAAGGAAAGCGCCATCGAATTCCTGCTCCAGACCGCCCAGACCGACCCGGCAGTGCAACTCCTGCCCTGGCTCGAACGCGAATTCACGTTGCACGCCATGAAAGTCACGCGCGGCAACCAAGTCCGCGCCGCCAAACTCTTGGGCATCACCCGAGCCACCCTCCGCAAACGGATCGAGATATTTGGGATTACCAAAGAGTTGAGTATTTCCTAGGAACGAAGCCCGGAAGGTCTCGCGCAAAGCCGCAAAGGACGCAAAGAGGAGGAAGTTGCCCTTAAGGCTCAATGACACACAAGCCAGAAATGGTATAAAGGGACCATGAATGCTTCTCAATCCTGGATATGGAACGGCGACGCTTTCGTTCCCTGCGGTGGCATCCCGGCGTCGGACCGCGGGTTCCGCTACGGCATGGCACTCTTTGAAAGCCTGGCCGTCCGGGGCGGTTGCGTCGAGTTCCTGGAAGCCCATCTCATTCGGCTCGAAGCCGCCTGCCGCCGGTGCGGGTGGACCGTTGATCCCATCGCGCTTTCCCGAGCCGGGGAAGGATTCAGCCAAATCTCCGGCCCGTCGTTCGCGCGGATTTATGTGACGGCGGGACCGGGCGGCCCCACGGCCCCCATCACAAGCCCGCGCATCCTCCTCTTCGCCGAGCCGCGCACCGCGCCGACGGAGGATCCAATCCGCGTAAGCATTCATCCCGAACCCTTCATGCCGCTCCTCGGTGGCCTGAAAACCGCCAACTACTGGCCGAACATCCTCGCGCTGCAAAGCGCGCTCGCCGACGGTTGCGACGAGACACTGCTCTTCAACCCGCACGGTGAACTGATCTCCGCCTGCATGGCCAACGTCTTTGTGGAATGCGAAGGCCAATGGATCACGCCGCCCCTTGCCAGCGGCGCACGGGTCGGAGTCGTCCGCGAGTGGGTGATGCAGCGCCGCGAAATCGCGGAGCGCACGCTCTCCCTCAAAGACCTTCACCACGCCAGCGCCTGTTTTCTCACCAACTGCTGGTCCGGCGTGACCCCCGTGGCAATGCTCGACGCCCAACCGCTTCCCACCGACTTCGCCGAAACCCTGCGCGCGGAATTTTTCAGCCGGAAATGAGATCCCATACCCCAGGTGGATCGCGACCTCCGGGTGCGATGGGGCTGCGCCTGCCACGTCTCAAACATCCCTTCTAATCATGCTGCTGTCCACCGCCATTCCCTGGCTGAAGCTCACCCCTGCCGAAGCTGCCGCCCGCTGCCGCGCTTTGCCCGACATGGTCTTCTTCGACACCGCGCTCCACACCCCCCGCGCGATGTCCCTCCTCGCCGCGCAGCCCTCCCAAATCCTGACCGGACACACCGAAGCCGACTGGGCCGCCCTCCGCCAGGAAATAGCGACGCGGCAAACGCCGGACACCTCAAACATCCCGCCCGGCTTCGCAGCAGGCTGGGTCGATTACGACGGCGCATTTTGTTTCGGCATCTACGACAAACTCCTGGCCTACCGCCACGCAGACGCCACATGGATTTCCATCGGCGGCGCAGACATAGCGTGGACCGCGTTGCTGGCGACGGAAGACGAAACGGGAGTTTCGCAGACAAGCGCGTTCTCAATCGGGAGATTGGGAACGAGGGGTTTGGAAAGCGTCTCCGCAACCCCGATCCCCCTCCACTTCACCCTCTCCATGCCGCGCGAGGATTTCCTGCGCATCGTCGAGCGTGCCCAAGAATACATCGCAGCCGGAGACATCTACCAAGTCAACCTCTCCCACCGCTTCACCGCCCCGTGGCCCGGCGGCGATCCGTTTACCTTCTACCAAACCCTGCGCCGCTGCTCCCCTGCGCCGCACGCCGCCTACCTCTCGCTCAACGGACGCGCCATCCTCTCCTCCTCTCCCGAGTTGTTTCTGGAAATTCAAGGCAACCATATCCGCACCCGGCCCATCAAAGGCACGCGCCCGCGCCACACCGATCCAAGCGCAGACGCCCGCAGCGCCAAGGATTTGATCGCCTCCCCCAAAGAACGCGCCGAACTCATCATGATCACCGACTTGGAACGCAACGACCTCGGGCGCGTCTGCGAATTCGGCTCCGTCACCGCCAGCGAACTCCTCAAGCTCGAAGCCTTCGAGCAGGTCTTCCACCTCGTCTCCACCGTCGAGGGGCGCCTGCGCCAGGACGCCGATCCAGTCACGGCCCTGCGCGCCTGCTTCCCCGGCGGCTCCATCACCGGCGCGCCCAAAAAGCGGGCCATGGAAATCATCGCCGAACTCGAACCCGAGCCGCGCGGCCTCTACACCGGAGCCATCGGCTACTTCGGGTTCAACGGGAGCGCGCAATTCAACATCGCCATCCGCACCGTCGTCATCGAAAACAGCCTCGCTCACTTCCACGCCGGAGCCGGAATCGTCGCCGACTCGAAACCGGAAATGGAATGGCAGGAGACCCTGGACAAAGCGGCGGGCATCCTGCGTGCGGCGGCAAAAAACGCAGCGCGGGAATAGGCAGTCCGGGCGACCTCCCGCGCTCCCGGCAGCGAATCCTTTTTGCAAATGGAAAGGAGCTGGATGCCTAGCACGGTCGCACGAGGGGTGGGGGTTTTCTGTTTGGTGGGGGCGCTGGTGGCGTGCCGTTCCCCCGAGCAGCCCTGCGTTTCGGGAAAGATGCGGCCCCGTCCCATCCATGTCGCCCCCGAAGCCTTTTGCACATTGGAGCGGCAGATCGACACCCTCAACCACCGGTTCGCCCCGTATGCGGCTGCGATGGATCACTGCGTCTTTCCCAGGCTCATCTGCAAACGGCTCATCCGGCTCAACGGCGACCTGCAACACGTCAACGCAGAGATGATCAGCCAGGAGGTCGCACCGGAAAAAATCGAGCGTCAACTCGAACGCATCGAGGCGGATTTAAGCTGGCTCGAAGCGAAAACCTGCGTAGCCGCGCCACCAGACCAGTGCGCCAAAAGCCCACGCGCAATGGCGGCTTCCCTCGACGCCCAACTCGCTGCAGCCAATGGTCAGAAACGGCCGCAAGATCACTGATCCACTAGCCCTGGCCGAAGCTTCGGATGCCGTCTGCGACAAATTGCACGCCGATGCAGACGAGCACGAGGCCCATGAAACGGGTCAGGGCATCCATGCCGTGCGGATTGAGCCAGCGGGCCACGCGCATCGAGGCACGCAGGATCAGCAGCGAAAGCCAGGCCACCGAAAGAATCGCAAGGGCGACCACGGCGTAGCCGGTCGCTTTTTCGCTCCAGTTGGGCAGGGTGGTGATCTTGGTGGAAAAACCCATGATCACCGCGATGGAGCCCGCGCCCGTCAGGCTCGGGAACGCCAGCGGGATCAGAGTGTAATCCGTTTTACCCACCGCCTGCGGATTCCCAACCGCCGCGCTGGTCTGTCCCGGAAAAAGCATGTGGAAGCCGAGATAGGCCACAATGAGCCCGCCCGCGATGCGCAGCGCCGAAATCGAAATACCAAAGAACTCCAGCAACACGCCGCCCAGCAAAAGCGAGACCAGCATGATGACTACGGCGTTGCGAACCACCCGCGCAGCCTGACGCCGCCGTTCCGCCTCGCCGAGTTCCGCCGTGAGGCTCAGAAAGAGGGGCACCGCGCCGAACGGGTTCACAATGGGGAACAACCCCGCAAAGGCCGCGAGAAACGATCCGACGACGAGGCTGAGTGAAGGAGTGACGGTCATGATGCGCGAGCGCAAACCTAGCGCGGCTCGCCGCCGCCTGCAACCCGATCCGTGCGGAAAACCGCGCCAACATCGGCTTTTCCAAACCGAATGCCCGGATGACCGATTGCCCGGCTATGTTCTCCTGCACGGTGCTGGCAGTCTGCGACTCGTTTTGTTTGCGCAAATACCCTGCTGCCGTCGCACGCGGCGTCATCAGGCGCGGACCGGCAAAGCACGCCGGAATCGCCAGCATGGCAATCAATCCCAAGCGCCAGTCGAGCGTGAACAACAAGACCGCGCTCAACGCAATGTCCAGCGAGGGCAACACACACTCGTCCACCGCCGTTCCAAGGGCGTTTTCGAATGACGAGAGGTCGTTGGAAAAACGCGCGACAATGTCGGCCGCTTGCGAACGGACGAAGAAGTCCATGGACAACCGTTGCAAGTGCGTGAACATCCGCCAACGAAGGTCGTTCAGCAAGCCGGTCGAAAACTTGGCGTAAAGGTAATCAAGTCCGAGCCCGGCCGCCGAGGCCACCAGCAAACTCCCGGCCAACCCCGCCAGGATCGCAATCAGGATCTTTTCGTCGCGCGGAACAATCGCGTAATCCACCAGGTATTTGAAACTCAGCGGAACGGCGGAATTGAACGCCATCTCTATCAGCAAACCGCCGAAAATGAGCAGTCCCATCCCCCACCGCACGCGCAAGGCAGCACCCACCGTCCGCATGACTTGCCTAACGCCAGACATTTGGTCTTGCGTCGCAGCGGCTTCGCTTTCCTCCGGTTCGTGGCTCATGCGATTCAGTGGGATCTTGAAACAGTAGGAAAGCTCCACACTCGAAGCAACCCCGAACCCACCAACTGCCTTCCATGATTTTACCCCAACATGATTTTACCCAAGCCTCTTCCATCATCCTGTCCCCATCATCCTGTCTCAAAAGGGTCTGGCTGACATGAACATGCCGGAAAAATGCCCGCCCAAGCCGCGGTCACTCACTTCGAGTCCATCTTCCAAACGCCGTTCCACAGGGCCGGCCGTGTTGCAATCAATTCATCGCAGCGCGCCCGCAGCACCCGGCTCGGGCCATCGGAGAATTCCTCAACCAATCTGTCGAAGCGCGCCCGTGCATCCTCAAAATGACCGGCGGCATAGGCAGCGTAGGCAACCTGATAGGCCAGACACAACTCCTGGAAACCCGTCGGCACACAGGGGTTCCCGCACTCGATCAATGTCACCGGCTCGCTCTTGCCTTTCACGATGACGCGGTCGACCAATCGATGCTCGCCCGGCGCGCTCAAGCGCGCCAAGGTCACGCCCGAAACCAACTGCCGCACCCCGTAGTGTTTGGTGAGCGCCTCAATCCGCGCCGCTTCGTTCACCGTGTCGCCCACCAAGCCGTAATCGAGCCGCTGGGCGGACCCTTTGTTGCCCACCAGCACGCTACCGCTGTGCAGCGCCACGCCGTAGCCGAACAACTTTTGAACTTCCGGCGACAAGGTGGGACGCAGCCGTTCCATCGCGGTGATCAGTTTTCCCGCGGCCCGCAGGGCATGTTTGAACTTCTCAACCGAGTCTTCGAGGCGCAGACCAACGCCATCATGGGCGAGGAGGGAAACCTGGAACATTTCCTCGGCGACCAGTTTTTGAGCTATTGGGGCGCGCCGCAAAAACAGCCGGACGCCGCCGACCGCGCCGAGGTTGCTGATGGTGAACGTGCCGCCTGATAGATCGTCAGCCGAGATGGTGCCCTCGACGGCCTTGGTCGAGAGTGCCTTGATGCGTGCCGCAAGCGTCGCTGCACTGAGCGCCTGCGCATCGTGCACCACGGGAACCAGCAAGCCGCGCGAAGTGTCGCAGGCAAATCCAATATGCACGCCCCGGCCCTGTCGAATCGCTCCATCGACGAACAGAACATTCAGATGGGGCGCATCTACGAGCGCCTGCACGGTGCACCAGGTCATCAGGTCGTTGATGTTGATCTCGGGTGTCGAAGAGGATTTGATCTTTGCGCGTAATGAGAGCAGGCCGCGGGCGTCCGCCGAAGTGTTGAGCGTGTACTGCGC
>Ga0118677_10015751_pt1 | contig 10461 bp, 8 predicted proteins | sample AliMusrvi5mmetaG_FD_86154 | JGI IMG/M metagenome (GOLD analysis project Ga0118677, IMG submission 86154)
TGGCTACCGTCACGTTGGCAGGTCCACACCTCCTGACTGGTTAAACTTGAATTGCGAAAGGCACTATAGTAACAACAAGGCTAATGTTCAGTGTACGACCAGCCACACTCGTGTTGGCCACAAGACCCTCTTTACGAGCACGGAGTTTAATGATGAATGGCCCCCGCCGGAGGAACAAAGAAGCCGCCGCGAGCATAATCAAGAATGAGAACCGCTATTGATAAACCGGAGGCGAAGGGCCGACGCTCCTTGGCTTTCCTGATGCTGGGCCTCGCCCTAATCACCTCGCTGCAACTCGGGTGCCGACCCTCCGCCGCGCACCGGCCTGCTTCCGCCGCCGGAGGTCTCTCTGGCAGGGTCACCGCTTCGGGGACGCAGTTTCTCGATGGCACAGGGAAGCCCCTCTTGCTGAACGGCATCAATGTCGTCAACAAGTCGAAGGCGGAAGGCTACACGGGTGGTATCGAACGTGCCGATTTCGCAGCCATCCGGAGCTGGGGCATGAATTGCGTCCGGCTCGGTATCCTTTGGGACGGGCTGGAGCCGCAGCCCGGGAAGATTGATGACCAATACCTGGATCGGATCGCTCTGATTGTCGGCTGGGCCAAGGCCGAAGGCCTCTATGTGCTGCTCGACATGCACCAGGACCTGTTCAGTGTGAAGTTCTCGGACGGCGCGCCCGCCTGGGCGACACTGGACGAAGGCAAGCCTCACACGGCGACTGCCGTCTGGAGCGATGCCTATTACGCCAGCGCAGCGGTGCAAACCGCGCTGGACCATTTCTGGGCGAACAGCCCCGGCCCGGACGGCGTGGGGCTACAGGACCACTACGCCCGCGTGTGGCAGCGTGTGGCCGAGCGGTTCCGGGATGAGCCGGCCGTGCTGGGATACGACCTAATGAACGAACCGTTCCCCGGCCGGGACGCCTTACGCGCGCAGGGGGTGATATTCACCCGGCTGGCCGAATTGCTGCAGGTGCGGCTGGGCGAGAAGGCGCCGACGCCCTTGAAGTTGATGCTAATGGAGGGATCGCCCGAGGGCAGGAAGCAGATCACCGAGTGGCTGGGCGACATAGAGTTATTCAAGGGCATGTTGGCCGCCGGCACGCCCATCATGCAGGAGTTCGAGCGCGAGCGGCTCATGCCTTTCTACGCCCGGGTCCGCCAGTCCATTCGTCAGGTTGACGCAAACCACATTCTCTTCCTCGAACCCTCCATGTCGGCCAACCTGGGCATCCCGAGCGCCCTCGCGCCGCTTGTGGATCAGCAGGGGCGCCGCGATCCGCAACAGGCCTACGCGCCCCACGGCTATGACATCGTCCTCGACACGCCTCTGGCCGCGCAGGCGAACGATGCCAGGATTGAGCTGATCTTAAACCGCCATGGCGAGACAACACGGCGGCTAGGCATGCCGATGCTGGTGGGCGAATGGGGCGGTTACTGCGAAGATTCGTCCTGCGTGACGCCCGCGCGTTTCTTCGTGCGACAACTCGACGCGCTTCATTGTGGCGACACGTACTGGGCCTACCGGCGGACCCTGGGCCAATCGCCACTGTTGAAGGCTCTGGAACGGCGTTAGTAGCCAACAAGTAAAATGAGTTACAACCGTTACATGGTTACAAAGGGGGCACAGTTAGAGTAAGCATCCTTGTGCCGCTCCATGTAACTCTTGTAACGGTTTAACCTTGTAACCCCAATGGCAATGTTTGCGCTTTCTGCCTTGCGCGCCACATTACCCTTGGGGCAACCGGGGTCATCTTCCAGTATGTTGACCAGCTTCGGGTACCGTGAACGCCACGGCTCCTCTTGGTACGGCATATCCTTCACCTTTTGCGGCATATCGCCGGTTGGGCCGGTGCTGAGTTTCGCCCAGTTCAATCCGCGGTCGTCGATGGAGAGCGGACCGGTCTCCAGCGTGATGTTGTTCTCGATGGTATTCGCCCCGGCTGAATTGGTGGCTTCAATGTTGTTCGTCAGCGTGAAGGCGTTGCCGCGAATGACATAGCCACCACCGGGACCGACGAAGCGAATCTGATTCAAGGTTAGGCTGGCAATGTTGTTCGTGTTAAGGACATTGGGCTGGCTGGCGGGAAAAATCAGCGTGTCGCCATTCGCAGGTATGCCCGAGTAACCCCAGTTGTCGCTAAGGTTCCAGTTGGCGTTTGCGCCGCCGCCGCCGGACCAACTCAGAACGGTGGCGCGGCTTTCAGCGGGGCTGGAGAGGAAGAGGAAAACAACCATCGCTACGGGCACGAGCCATTTCGCTGGCTGTGACGATACCGACGACGGCGACCGGGAGAGCGCTATTTCTTTCATAAATGAATACTGTTCCTAATCACTGACGAACAACAACCTTAGAACAAGGCATAGATTGAAACACCTTAGCCCTCCAGGCAAACCTTTTTTCGTGCGTAATATCAAGCCCAGTGAAGTAAAGGAAAGACTTCACGGGGCAAGCCGGTCCTTCCGCTAGAGGCACCCGCGGAGGTCGGCTGGGCGCCGCAGGGCCCTACACCTACGAACCCTGTGACGACGTGCCCTATCCCGGATTACGAAAACGTGCCCACGGATTGAGAACCGCTCTTTTGGAAGGGGGTTTGGTCCAGTGTCTTAGGGCGGCAAGGCCTTTGGGTTCATCGGCAAAACTGGGTTGCACGCTCGAGAATTGCACGACCGATACCGCAGCGATTCTCATGCTGGGCACCAGCGCCTGGTTCGGAGTCCACGCTTTAGCGTGTTTGCGGCCTCGGACACGCTAAAGGGTGGACTCCAAACCTCCCCAGCCAAAATGAGAACTGCTGCCGATACCGCCAAGGGGCTTGTCCAATCTGCCAAAAGCGCTTAAGGTGCATCCGTAATAACGTGGCGATCGCGTCGTTTCGTGACGTCCTCGAACACCGGTCCCGATGGTTTACCGTACATCGATATGAAATGCATCTTATTGACTAGTTGTCTTGTTATCGCCACGCAGGTGGCTCAAAGTGAGGACAAAGCCTCGGCCTCAACCCACCAACCCGGAGTCCAAGCCTCGGCGCCGGCGAGCGGGTTTTCCGGAAAGGTGAAGGAAACTATGGATGCCGCCAACTACACCTACGTGCTGGTGGACACTGGCACCAACAAGTTGTGGGTGGCGGCGCCGGCGTTCAAGGTCAAGGTAGGCGATTCGGCTGCGGTTGCGCAAGCGATGGCCATGCCCAAATATCACAGCAAGACGCTAAATCGGGATTTCGACGTGGTTTACTTTGCCGGCAGCGTGGTGGTCAATGGTATTCAGCCCACGGCCGACTCCGAAACGCGGGAGCTTCCGAAAAACCATCCGCCGCTCGCCAGTGCGGCCGCGGCGCCGAAAGTGGACTTGGCCGGCATCAAGAAGTCCATTGGGGGCAAAACCATCGAGGAAATATTCGGCAGCAAGGCCAAGCTGGGCGGGCAGCAGGTCAAGGTGCGGGGCAAGGTGGTCAAATATAACTCAAACATCCTGGGCAAGAATTGGCTTCATATCCGGGATGGCACGGGCAGCGAAGGATGCAACGATCTGGTCGTCACCACCGCCGCCGTGGTCAAGGTCGGTGATACGGTTGTGGTTTCCGGGGCCATCTCGCTCAACAAGGACTTTGGCAGCGGCTACAAGTATGCCGTGATTATTGAGGACGCTAAAGTGACGGTTGAGTGAGTGGCGGATGCTGCGGTCTCAGGGCCTGGCTTTGATCAGCGCCAGTTTGCCGTCGAAATCAGTGGTGTGGAACCGGGTGACGCGCACCCGCGCAGCGCTAAGCACGAGCGGGCGCGCCAAGAAGCAATTGTCTATCAGTCATAGTGCACAGATTCCAACTCATGAAGACTCTCGCCGTTTTGTTCGGTTCCACCTCCCTGGCGATCCTGGCCGTTGCGCAGGCGCCGCCTCCGCTCCTCGATGCGCTCACCCGTCCGCAGCACTACGAAGCTCGTCGATCGAGCAGTTGCAACCCCGACCTGGAAAGCAACGGCGACTCCGTGCCGATCCCCGCCGGCAAATCGATTACGCTGCTGGACGCGGACGGCCCAGGGGTCGTGACGCATTTCTGGAACACCATTGGCGCGCTCGACCCATTCTACGGCCGATCGGTGGTTTTGCGCATTTATTACGACGGCCTCGACAAGCCGAGCGTGCAGGCGCCCATTGGCGATTTCTTTGGGGTCGGACACGGCGCGCACCGGAGTTTCACTTCCGCGACTGTAAACGTGTCTGCCTACGGCCTGTCGCGTTCCTGTTACTGGCGGATGCCGTTTCGGAAACACATCAAGGTGACCGTGGCCAATGAGTCGCCCACCTACGCGGTCGAAGACTTTTACTATTACATTGATTGGCAAAAGCACGAGCGCCTGCCCGAGGACACGCGATATTTCCACGCGCAGTACCGGCAGGCAATGCCTGCCACCAAAGGCCACTATACCATCCTCGACACCCAGGGGCAGGGACACTACGTCGGCACGGTCTATTCGGTGCAGCAAGTGGAGCTCGGCTGGTTCGGCGAAGGCGACGACTTCTTTTACATCGATGGCGCAGCGCTCCCGCAACTGCGCGGCACGGGGACGGAAGACTACTTCAACGACGCCTGGGGTTTTCGGGAATTCTGCACGCCCTACCACGGGGTGACACTTTACGAAGGAGTATTTCCGGGCGACCGCGTTTCGGCCTATCGCTGGCACATTGCCGATCCCATCCCGTTCACCAAATCGCTTCGCGTTACGATCGAGCATCGCGGCAGCGTAGTGGACGAGACGGCCGGGCCCACCGCCAAGCGGTTGGCCAGTTCGACCGAGCGACCCGATTGGATCAGCTCCGTCGCCTTTTGGTATCAATATCCGCCCAGCGCAATCGCGGAGGCTTTGCCGGCCGCCACCAATCGGGTTGCGCCTTACCAGGCCCTGCCTGTAGGCAAGCTGGCGCACCGCGCGGAGCCGCCGGAACTGCTCAAGCCATCGTTCATTGGCGTCAGCTATTACCCCACCGGCGAAACGGCCTCCATCTCGTTTGATTTTACTACCGACAAGCCAGGCCGTTATCGGATTGACGGTATGTTCGAATATGCGCTGACCAGCGCGATTTGGCAGCCTTACCTGGACGACCGCAAGCTAGGCGTTCCGATTGATATGGTTGTGCCCGAATCTCAATATGTCTGGCATTGTTTCGATTTGCACGATCTGCAAGCCGGCTTGCATACACTCAAATTCGTCAAGCTCGAAACGCGATCACCGCAGGCGCGGTCGATTTCTTTTGGGGGAAGTTCCTTCACGTTCGAGTGGTTGACGCTTTTGCGATTGGAAGACGTGCCGGGCTACCACCAGCTCTATGATGAAAAACGGAAGGCCGCGAAGTGACCGCGGGTGCGGCCGACGTGAGTAGAATCTGAGGGCTCTATCAGACTGAGGGACTCCCCAGCCGGCTCTATGCTGAACCGGCTGGCACAGGCCTTTAGCCTTTAGCCTTTAGCCTTTAGCCTTTAGATCTGCTATCAGTCTCAGCGTCAGTTAGCCCCGCGCCCGCCGATGCCCTTGGTGCCGGCGGCGATGAGCCGCGCGGCTTCTTTGGGGCGCAGCGCGCGAACGGCTTTGCCGGCTTGCCACATCTCTGAGTCGCCGATGACTGCGAGTTCCTTGGTCAACCCCGCCTGGTAATCGGGCTTGCCGCAGGCCGAAAGCACGCGGGCACATTCCTTGCCGCTCTTGACGCGCGCATACAGTTCCTTGAACACAGGCAGCACGGCCTTCTTGAAACGCGGCTTCCAGTCCAGCGCGCCGCGCTGGGCGGTGGCGGAGCAGTTTGAATACATCCAATCCATGCCGTTCTCGTCCACCAGGCGGATCAGGCTCTGCGTAAGTTCCTCGACCGTCTCATTGAACGCCTCGCTCGGGCTGTGCTTGTGGGCACGGAGCACCTCGTATTGCGCCTCCATGATGCCCGCCAGCGCGCCCATCAGCACGCCGCGCTCGCCGGTCAGATCGCTGAACACCTCGTGCTGGAAAGTCGTCGGGAACAGATAGCCCGACCCGATGCCAATGCCCACCGCCAGGCAGCGTTCTTCGGCGTGGCCAGTCGCGTCCTGCTCGACGGCAAAGCTCGAATTGATGCCCGCGCCGGTCAGGAAGTTGCGGCGCACAGAAGTGCCCGAGCCCTTCGGCGCGACCATGATGACATCCACGTTCTTGGGCGGCACCACGCCGGTCTGCTTCCGGTAGGCAATCGAGAAGCCGTGCGAGAAATAAAGCGCCGCACCGGGCTTCAGGTTCTGCTTCACCAACGGCCAGATGGTGCGTTGGGCGGCGTCCGACACCAGCATCTGGATGATGGTCCCGCGGCGCACGGCCTCGTCGATCTCGAACAGGGTCTCGCCCGGAACCCAGCCATCCTTGATCGCGCGGTCCCAGTCCCGCTTGAACACGCTGGCCTGCCCAATGATCACCTTGAAGCCATTGTCGCGCAGGTTGAGCGACTGGGCTGGCCCCTGGACGCCGTAGCCGATGATCGCGATCGTCTCGCTCTTCAACACCTTGCGGGCCCGGGCCATCGGGAACTCTTTGCGAGTGATGACCTGTTCCTTCGTTCCGCCAAAATCAATAATTGCCATAATTGTATCAACTGTTTGTTTGTGTTCGTGTCATACTAACCAGTTTTCGCCGCTGGTCAAACCTAGAGGTCGCGATTACTTGCGGGGCAGGGCCACCTTGCCCGTGCGCGTTAACTCAATGATGCCGAAATTATTCAGCAGGCTCAGCAGCTTTTCCACTTTGCTTTCGTTGCCCGTAATCTCGATGGTCAGGCTCTTGGGCTGCACATCGACGATCTTGGCGCGGAAGATGTCCGTGATCTGCATCACCTCGGCCCGGGTCTTGGAATCGACGGTCACCTTCACCAGCGCCAGCTCGCGGTCCACGTATTCGCCCTCGCGAAAGTCATGCACGTGCATCACGTTCACCAGCTTATTGAGCTGCTTCACGATCTGATCCACGGTGGCATCGTCCCCGCGCGTAACAATTGTCATGCGGGACGTGGTTGGGTCCTGCGTCGGGGCCACATTGAGCGAGTCAATATTGTAGCCCCGGCCGCTGAACAGCCCCGCCACGCGTGTCAGCACGCCGAATTTGTTTTCCACCAGCACTGAGATTGTGTGTCGCATAAGTCCCCGTTTCAATGGGGCACGAAAACTAGCAAGCCCCACCGCATCCGGTCAACCGCAAACCAGACGATTTTGCGTCGGCCGGGCGCAGCGTGCGGCGGTAGCAAAGCGATGCCGCGTCCCGCCGAAAATGTGCCGCTGTAATGCCGGCCGGCGAGATTGGTAACCGGGAACCAGCTTCGCCGCCGCGGCTGCCTGGGCCCTGTGCGGCCCGGAAAATGAAGCCCGTTTCCTATGGAGATCCTATGGACATCCTATGGAGTTCCTATGGAAACCCTATGGAACATCACGGGAGCAACAGGCTAGCAACTGGCTGGCAGGGCGCTCGCAACAGGCTTGCGGCACCGTGGCTGCGAGGCCGGGGCACCAAGCCGGTCAAACCGGTTGCAGCGGGTCGAACGGGTCAGCCTCAGAAGAATGGATTGTGAGCCTTCTCCTCGGCGACGGTGGTCAGCGGGCCGTGGCCAGGGCAGAGGAGAGTCTCGGCTGGGAGAGTGAGAATCTGCTCGCGCACTTTCTGGCGGGCCAGGTCCCAGGACTGGTTGCCCCGCCCGATGGAGCCCGCGAACAATGCGTCGCCCACGATGGCTACGTGCGGGGCATCCTCGCCCCAGGTGCCGATGATGTAGGTCGTGCCGTCTTCGGCGTGGCCGGGCGTGTCGCGGTGGGTGATGCGCAGGCTGCCGAGGTGAATGAAATCGTTCTGGCGGTTGCGCTGGTCCACCGGGCCGCCTTTCAACCCAGAGTGGAGGCGGGCTCTGGGGAACGCCTCCCGAATGTCGCCCAGGGCTGCGACGTGGTCCTCGTGCGCGTGTGTGATGAAGATATGACGAAGCTCCAGCCCGTTTTGGGCGATCAACTCGACCACGGGCGCCGCCTCCCAGCCGGCATCAAAGAGCGCGGCTTCGCGTGACACTTCGTCCCAGACCAGATAGCAGTTAACCGCCATGCCCCCTGCCGTGGTGGTGATGCAGCGCAGTTCGCGCCAGATGCTCAGATCCTTTTCGGCGGGCACCCAACCGTTAGCGATCGCCTCCAATTTACTCGGATGCAGCCCGACCAACTCGGCCAGCGCGGCCAGATTAGGTTTCTTCGGCGCCTGGCCCGATTCCTCCAGCGTCGCCAGTTCTGTTTCCGTCAAGCCCGCCGCCTGTGCCGCGGCTGCGGCCGAGATGTTCGACATCCCGCGCGCCTTGCGGATGATGTCGCCTAAGTGATCTTCCAGGTTCATGCGAAGGAAGTTAACCGCCAACCGGGGGAGTTCAAGTCCGATGGCAGACGGGACCCTCGGCCCAAATCCGAATTCCCTAAATCCGAAAGCAGTCAGATGAACAGATTGCCCGCTAAACACGCTAAAAGACGCTAAAGAAAGACACGGATTTCACTGATTATCACTGATTCGGATTGAATGAAATCCCCAGTCCCTTTTAGCGTCTTTTAGCGTGTTTAGCGGGCAACCTGTCCTGATTCGGCCTTCGGCTTTCGGCCTTCTTTCGGGTTTCGGATTTCGGTCTTCGGATTTCGGCACAACCACGCATCCCTTTCCTCATGCTGCCACCACCAAGTTCGCCCCTCTTGCCACCCGCTGCGCCAGCCGCTCCAGCCAGCACGCCGGCCTCGCCTTGGCTTGCGCGACACTGGTGATCTCCGTCAGCGCGCGCACCTGGGTAAAGCCCGCGCCCTTTCCCGCGCTGATGTCCATCATGCCAGCCAGGCCAATGCAGGGAACCTTCAGCTCCCGACAGCGTCTCCCAACTTGCCCCACGCCCTTGCCCATCAGCGTCGAGCGGTCGATCGTTCCCTCGCCCGTGATCACCAAATCCGCCGCGCCCAGGCGCCGCTCCAGCGAAGCCTGTCGCGCAATCAAACCGAACCCCGGCTGCATCTCTGCCTTCAGAAATGCCATCAAACCAAAGCCCAGCCCGCCCGCTGCGCCGGCGCCCGGTTCACGCGCAAAGTCATGCCCGAGCTCGCGCTGGACGACGCGCGCCAACCGGTTCAGACAGCGCTCGGCCAGCGCGAAATCCTGCAGGCGCAGCCCTTTCTGCGGCCCGTACACGCGAGACGCGCCCCGCGCGCCAAGCAGGCGATTTTGCACGTCGGTTGCCACCACCAGGGAGCTAAACCAGCGGCGGCGTCGCGGAGCGCAGATTCGCTCCAGTCGGTTTAGCCCCGTCCACTGCTCAATTGACTTGCCGCTGCGTTCGAGGAACTCCCAACCCAAGGCGCGTGCCAGACCGAACCCGCCGTCGTTCGTGGCGCTCCCGCCGATGCCTAACAGGCAACGCCTGGCTCCGCTTTTCATTGCCGCGCGCACCACCGCCCCGAGGCCCAGCGTGTCGAGCTGGAAGGGGTGGAACTGCTTCGGCGGCAGCATCGCCAGTCCGATCACGGCAGCCGATTCGATAATCGCAATCCGCCGGCGAGGCTCCCACCACCATCTGGCCACACAGGGACGATGGGCCGCATCCACCGTCTTGACGTATTGGATCCTGGCCTTGACCAGCGCGCTGGTGACTTCGCCAAAGCCGTCGCCACCGTCGCTCATGGGCAGCAGGTCCAGCGAGTCCCCCGGCCGCTCGCTGCGCCAGCCGCGCGCGATGGCCTCCGCGGCCTCTGCGGCCGTAAGGGTGCCCTTGAACTTGTCAGGAATGATCAGGACGTGCAGCGGCATGGGGAAAGCTAAAGGCTGGAGGCTAAAGGCTAAAGCCAAATTTGCTCTTTAGCGTAACTGTGCCAATGTAGAAGCAGTTCTGAATTATGAATAAACCAAAAGTTATTGCCTATCTGAAGCCAACCTGCGGCTGGAGCCAGGGTGTTCGCGCCGTCCTTCGCAAATACGATTTGCCGTTCGAGGACCGCGACGTCATTAACGACCCGGCCCAGCGCCAGGAAATGAATGAGAAGAGCGGCCAGCCCCTGAGCCCTTGCGTTGAAGTCAATGGGCACATGCTGGCCGACGTGAGCGGCTCAGAAGTCGAAGCCTATCTGGTGGAGCAGCGCCTGGTGGAGCCGTCGGGTGACCCCAGCCGCCGTGGCCCTCCACCCGCTGTTATGGCATCGCGTTCGCGCAGGGCTCGTCAATCGGCACATCGAGCGGGCGGTGAAGGTCTTTGGCTACTTCGTCGACAAGGGCGGCATTCCCTACGGCGAACATGAGCCCTGGCCCTACCACGAAAACAACGGCAAGAACTCCATGACCGCCCTCCTGTTCTCCCTCCAGGGCAACAAGGTCCCCCAGGCACAGTTCTTCGCCAAGATGTGTACGGCCGCCTACGCCAACCGGGAATACGGCCACACCGGCC
>Ga0118677_10015752_pt1 | contig 10459 bp, 8 predicted proteins | sample AliMusrvi5mmetaG_FD_86154 | JGI IMG/M metagenome (GOLD analysis project Ga0118677, IMG submission 86154)
ATATTTCTTTAGCTCAGAACGGCCTGTGTGCTTCATCATTACCTTTTTGTACAGATACCGTTTATAATTTCCCTGCAGGTGTAAATCAACCATCCGGGGAGGTCGGCCCTGATTACACATGCCTTTATTCACAACCCAATCCTGCATGGTATTATATGGAAGTTCTAAATTCAGGTCCAATAATAATATATATGAGCAGTACACCGGCAGTTGATATAGATTTTTCTTGTTGGGGACCTTTTACAAACCAGACTACTCCTTGTACAGCTCAATTAACTTCAGCAACTACTGTTGATTGCAGTTACTCTACTTCATGGAATGAAACAGCTGATATTGTTAATGCTCAGGCTGGGGAAATTTATATCTTATTAATAACGAATTTTTCAAATAGTCCTTGTAATATTAATTTTTCTCAGACTAATGTTAATACACCCGGGCATGGAACTACCAATTGTGGAATATTAGCACCGCCTATTGTAAATAATGGTCCTTTATGTGAAGGTCAGACATTGGAAATTTCTGTAACCAACCCAGTCCCAAATGCCATATATTCCTGGACAGGCCCCAATAGTTTTACATCAAATCAGATGAATATTACAATCCCTAACGTAACTACTGCAATGGGAGGTGATTATTCTTTAGTAATTTCTTTAAACGGGCAGACAAGCCCTGCCAATGTTACTACCGTTGTAATAAATCCAATGCCTGTTGTAACTTTAGCTCCTTTTCAGAATGTGTGTTCAGATTTAGCTGATTTTGATCTGACCGGTGGTTCACCTGTAGGTGGTACTTATAGTGGAACAGGGGTGTCTAATGGTCAGTTCTCACCTTCAACTGCTGGTGCAGGAACATTTACAATCACCTACAATTACCACTCGCCCGATAGTTGTGGAGCATCAACATCTGCTGACATTGTTGTTGAAGACAGACCTGTTGTAATAATAAGTAATGACACTAATCTTTGTCAGAGTGGTACTGCAACTTTAACAGCATCAGGTGGTGGTACCTATTTGTGGAGCAATTTTGCAGCTACTCCAACTATTCATGTCTCTCCGAGCGTTACCACAACTTATACCGTTACAGTATCAAGTAATATAGGATGTAGTGATACGGCAAGCGTTGTCGTCAATATTTATCCTGATCCTGTTGTTTCTATTAAACCTATAAGCCCTGATATGTGTGCCGGAGAATCTATAGATCTTGTGGGTGGCGGCGGTGATATATATACATGGGCTTCTGTTCCTGTAGATCCTTCGCTGACAGGGCAAAATACACAACAACTCATTTCAGTAAGCCCTGTTTCAACGACTACATATAGCGTTACAGCAACAGATACTTATGGCTGTATCAATACATCTTCCCAAACAGTAACTATTCACCCTATGCCTGTAGCAAATTACTATAACCAACCACTTACTGCATCTATCTTAGAACCTACTATCTCTTTCTTCAACGACTCATATGGCGCTACTTCATATTACTGGACGTTAGAAGATGGCACTACCTCTACAGCTCCCGATTTCACTCATGTATTTACTGATACGGGTACTTATAATGTAAATCTTATCGTTCATAACCAGTGGGGCTGTAAGGATTCTACTTTCGGGACTGTTATTATAAGACCTACCTTTTCCATTTACATCCCTAATACATTTACTCCTAACAAGGACTTGAAAAATGATATTTTTTATATTTACGGCGAAGGTATTGTGGATATGAATTTAAGAATATTTGACCGCTGGGGAAAAGTGATTTTTCATACTGATGATATAAATATGGGTTGGGATGGTAAGGTTAATGGTGTTAATGTTCCTGAAGGTGTATATGTTTATAATCTCATTTACAGGGATGCAACCAATAAAAAAAATTATCTCAGAGGGACTGTTACGGTATTAAGATAATTTCTCACTTGTATATCCAAAAAAATCATGTAAGTTTGTAGCAGAATTTACATGATTTTTTTTTCATTTTTTCGTAACTTTTAATTAATAATACTATGAATACAATTAAAGTCGCTATTAATGGTTTTGGGCGTATTGGAAGACTTACTTTCAGAGCAATGATAGATAACCCCAAAATGGAACTCGTTGCAGTAAATGACCTTACAAACAGTAAAACTTTAGCCCATTTGTTAAAATATGATTCTGTTCACGGCAAATTCCCTTATGAAGTAAAATCAGAGGGTGATAATATTGTTGTTAATGGAAAAACAATTAAAGTATTTGCAGAGAAAGATCCTTCTCTTCTTCCCTGGAAAGACCTTTCAATAGATGTTGTCGTTGAATCTACCGGAGTATTCAGAACCAGAGAAAAAATACAGAAACATATCCAGGCGGGGGCTAAAAAAGTAGTTCTTTCAGTTCCCTCTGCAACTAAAGAAGATGTTGATGTTACTATTGTCTTAGGTGTTAACGATAAGGATTTGAAAGATTCACATTTAATCTTATCCAACGCTTCCTGTACTACAAACTGTCTGGCCCCAGTAGCCAAAGTACTTCATGATAATTTTGGGATAGTTAAAGGATTGATGAATACAATTCATTCTTATACTAATGACCAGATAATTTTAGATGCTCCTCATTCTGATTTGAGAAGAGCACGTTCTGCTGCTGTTTCTATTATTCCTACCAGTACTGGTGCCGCTAAAGCCATCGGTCTGGTGATTCCTGAACTCGACAAGAAACTTGATGGCTATGCCCTTAGGGTTCCTACTCCTGATGGCTCTGTTGTTGATTTGACTTGCGAACTGGCCAGAAATGTAACTAAAGAAGAGATTAATGAAGCCATGAAAAAGGCAGCTGAAGGCCCTATGAAAAATATTCTGGAATATTGTGTTGATCCTATTGTAAGCGCAGATATTATTGGAAACAAACATTCTTCTATATTTGATTCATTGTTAACTCAGGTTATTCATGGAAACCTTGTAAAGGTTGTAAGTTGGTATGATAATGAAGTAGGTTATTCTAACAGAATTGTTGATTTAATTGAGAAAATCAGTTAAATGATTGAAGGCATAGTACTTAAATCTACCGGTAGCTGGTACACTGTTGAAGCATTACAGGGTGAGTTAATAGAATGTAGATTAAAAGGCAATTTTAAAATTAAAGGTATCAAAGCAACTAACCCTATCGCCGTCGGTGATAGGGTTATGTTTTCTAAAATAGATGAGGTAGGGAAGGGTACAATAGAAATTATTAAGGATAGAAATAATTATATTATCAGAAAATCTGTTAACCTGTCTAAACAAACACATATCATAGCTTCTAATATTGATCAGGCAGTTCTTATTGTTACATTAAATAATCCACGCACTTCTACAGGTTTTATCGACAGATACACAGTTACTTCTGAAGCATATCATATTCCTGTGAAGATAATATTCAACAAATATGATATTTACAATGAAAAGTTCATTAAACTGGTGTCGGATTTTAAAAATGTTTACGAAAAAATAGGTTATGAATGTTTCATTACTTCAGCTTTGACAGGTTTAAATATGCCATTATTTAAAGATTTGCTTACCGACAAAACATCTTTGATTTCAGGACATTCTGGTGTGGGAAAATCTGCTTTAATTAATGCTATTGAGCCACTGCTTAATCTTAAAACTTCGATGATTTCAGATTATAATAATAAAGGGAAACATACAACTACTTATGCTCATATGCACAAACTTTCTTTTGGAGGTTATGTTATTGATACACCCGGCATTAAAGAATTTGGAATTGTGGATTTTAAAAAAGAAGAAGTATCCCATTTTTTCCCTGAAATGAGAGGACTGATGCATCTTTGCAGATTTAGTAACTGTAGCCATTCTATTGAACCTGGTTGTGCAGTAAAGGAGAATGTAGAAAAGGGGTTAATAAGTTCATTCAGATACCAGAATTATCTGAATATTATTAGCAATGACGAAGCTTTTGAAATAGATTATAGAAATTAAGGGTAATTCTTTTTCGGAAATTTTAATGCTATAAGTCTACAAAATAATACGTAGTAACTGCCCTACTTTAAGCTTTGTGTTTTTTGCTAAATCGTTTGTCTCACATAATTTGGTTACTGAAGTCCCATATTCTTTAGCAATTTTAGAAATATAATCTCCTCTTTGTACACTGTAAATTATCGCATTTTCATTATAGACAAAGAAATTCTGTTTTACTTTTTTAAGAATTATTTTGTCATTTAAAAGAATATTATCGGTAAAAGAAATAATATGTGCTGGATTGAGAGGTATGCCTTTGTAACGTATTTCAAAATGAAGATGTGCTCCTGAAGACCTTCCTGTACTACCTGATTTGCCAATTATTTCGCCAGCTTTTACAAACTGACCGGGCTTCACATTAATACGGCTCAGGTGAGCGTAATATGTTTCAAGGCCATTATAATGTCTGATGATAACTAACCGGCCATACCCCTTATAATATCTCGCAAAACGAACTACCCCTGCAAAAGAGCATCCGACAGGAAGCGAATAATTTAACCCAAGATCTATCCCCTGATGAACTCTTCCATCGCGCCAACCAAATTTGGAGGTAACTGGGGCTTTGCAGGGCATAATAAAGTCGGTGCTATCATTAATAAGTGTCAGGTTTATTAAAGAGTCATTTTCATACAAGCTTGGAGGATAAGGATTTGGATTTACCTGACACCATATATTATTGTATATGTTTGAAGAAGGGTAGGAATAGGCATCATTTTCAAGGTAAATATTACAACCGAAATCTTCTTTAGAAGGACGATCGAAAAAGATATTCAAACAATAATCAATGGCATGCATCAGATTGAGAGGTATTGAATCCAGATCAAGAATGGAATCAATGACATTTGGAAAATCTTCATTATCTAATTTATACAATCGTTTGAAATTGAAAAGTAATGCTATCTCGTCCTTTGAAAGTGCATTATAAGAAATTATAGAATCAATATAAGAATCAAGAGAATTATTGTCGACTTTTAGTTCTGAAGTTTTCTCGAAAAAAGCATTTAAATATCTGAACGGGCTTACAGTATCTGTTTTAATAATTGGCTTATCACTAGCTTTCATATTAAAAGCTATAAAGCAAATTATTAAGGCAAAAAGATATTTAATAAACCTCATCAGTGAAAAGAAATTTCTATTTTAACCATTTATCAAACCACTTGAAAAATTCTCTTTGCCAGAGAACACTGTTCTGAGGCTTAAGTACAAAGTGTGATTCATTGGGGAAGAAAAGAAAGCGGCTGGGAATATTCTGCAGCTGTGCAGCGTTAAAAGCTTGCATTCCTTCTGTATATGGAATTCTGAAGTCGTTGCCTCCATGTATCACCAAAATAGGTGTGTCCCAGTTGCCTACAAATTTATTTGGTGAGAAATCATAACTCTTGGGTTTCTCTTTTGCCCAGTAAGGACCACCCAAATCGTGATTAGCGAAAAACATCTCTTCAGTCGTGGCATACCAGCTTTCGAAGTTAAACATCCCACAGTGGGCAATAAAAGCTTTGAAACGTTTGTTATGATTACCGGCAAGCCAATAAACCGAGAATGCACCATAACTGGCACCAACAGCGCCCAATCTGTTCTTGTCAATAAAAGGCTCAGCAGATAAAGCATCAATGGCACTCAAATAGTCTTTCATATTCTGTCCGCCATAATCACAACTGATTTCATCATTCCATTCCTGTCCGAATGAAGGTAGACCTCTTCTGTTAGGTGCAACAATGATGTAACCATTAGCTGCCATTAACTGGAAATTCCATCTGTATGAAAAAAACTGACTGACTGCATCCTGTGGACCTCCCTGGCAATAAAGTAAAGCAGGGTATTTCTTGTTAGGATCGAATTTGGGTGGATAAATAACCCATACGAGCATCTTTTTATTGTCTGTAGTAGTTACCCATCTCTCTTCTACTTTGCCCATCTCAATACCATCAAGGACCTTTTTATTTGTATTGGTTAATTGTTTTATGTCGCCATTGTCTTCATTAATCATGTAAATCTCAGTGGGGGATGACATTGACATAATTTCTGCAATGATAGTTTTACCATTAATTTCAACTGATGTAATGTCATGGGTACCTTTTGTAATTTGTTTAACATTCTTAGTGCTTAAATCTATATTAAATAATTGGAATGTGGCCTTTATGCCGCTTAAAAAATAAATGCTCTTATTGTCATTGCTCCATATTAAATTGGAAGAACTTTGATCTAAAGCTGCTGTAACATCAGTCGCAATTTTTAAGGCAAAATCATAGACCATAATTCTGTCTTTATCAGATTCAAATCCGGGGGTTTTCATACTTTGCCAGGCAATTTTTTTGTTATCTCCAGAGAAAACAGGGCATTTATCATAACCATCGTTACCCTTAGAAATATTTTCAGTTTTACCGGTTTCTAAGTTGTATACATAAATTTCACTGTTGGTACTTAGTGAAAATTCCTTTCCTGTAAGCTTCTTGCAAGTATAAGCAAAAATTTTGCCATCGGGACTGAAAGTTATATCTTCCATGCCACCAAAAGGAGGCAAAGGAGAATGAAATCTTTCTTTTTCCATTATATCTTTACCCGCTTCCATTTTTCCATTACGGTATGAGGCAACAAACACATGACTATACGTATAGCTGTTCCAGCTGTTCCAGTGGCGATACATCAAATCATCTATTATTCTTGCATCTGCCTGGGGTAAGTCCGGATAAACATCATGAACATCGTTGTCGAGTTTTACATCTTTTATAAAAAGAATGTTGTTAAGCAAAGGAGAATACATGAATCCATTTATATCGCCATCTATTTCAGATATCTGCTTTTTATCTGTTCCATCACTATTCATTTCCCAGATTTGAGTGCTTTTATTCTTAGAAGAGAGGTAGCCTATTTTTTGGCCATCAGGTCTCCATAACCCATTGGAAATCATTTCGTTTTCATCAGTTAGCTGCGTAGTGATTTTAGTCTCAATATCTAATATATAAAGATTCCTTTTCCCTTTATTTTCTTTAAGACTATAGGTGGTAACTCCGTAAAGAACTTTTTTGCCATCAGGAGAAAGTTTGGCTTCACTAACACGTCCTAATTCCCAGAGGGTTTCAGGTTTCATATTCATTTTGACCGTTGTTTGTGCAGTTACGGAAACAACAAAAAATAAAGCAAGCAATGAGGTTGAAAATAGTTTCATATTATTTCTTTTTTTATTAATTTCTTTTATCCAATCTGTTAAGTCCTTCAATAGCCATTTCATAATTGTTTTTGATTTCCAATGCTTTTTTGTAATCTTTTCTGGCATTTAAAATATCACCCAGAAGTTCAAAACAATAACCTCTGTTATAATAGGCTTCATAATAGTCGGGGGCAAATTTTATAGCTTTATTAAAATACTTAATAGCTTCTTTATACATTTTCAAATAAACAAGATGTATGTACCCCATATTATAGTGGGCAAATTTATATGTTGAATCAATTAAAAGCAGGTTGGTGTATGAAGATAGTGCCTCGTTGAGAAAGCCATTATCCTGATAAAACATACCTAAGGCATAAAAAGCTTCTATGCTTTTAGGGTTTAGTTTAAGTGCATTATTATAGTACTCAACAGCCATTTTGTTACGCTTTGCTGCATAGAGAATCCCCAGCTGCATAAAAGCATTGTAATTTTCCTGATCTAGTTCAACTGTTTTCTGAATATTTTTTATAGCATCAGCAGTATCACCTTTTAACTTGAAAGTCATGCCTCTTATAAAATAGGCTTTAGAATTATTAATATCTAATTTAAGAACTTTTTCAGTCAGATCCATTGTCTTACCGTATTGTTCGAAATAGAGATGCAATTCAGCCTTTTTAAGAAGCGCAACGATGTTGTCAGGCTCAAATTTTAAAGCTTTTTCTAGAGCTGCAAGAGCATTCTGCACTCTGCCAGAAGCCATATAAACATCCGATAAAGTTGACAGATAGTCTGCTTTAACAGAATCTATCATCAATGCTCTGTTTATATCTCTGAAAGCAGAGTCTATATTCTTGAGCTGCAGATAGATACTTGCCCTTTGGTTATACAGCTCACCGTCTTTTGGGTTAAGCTTAATCTTCTCACTTAATATCTTAATACTACTTTGGGTTGCATCAAGCTGTTGAGCAGGAATTTCCTTCTTGTCCTTTGATGTATTATTGCAGGCATAACTGAATAAAAGCACAACAGCTGCAATTCCTAGAAAATACTTTAAATGCATTAAAAAATATTTATAAGTTAGCGTTCAAAGTTTCTTTAATTTTTACTTCCAGTTCATCAAGTAGTTCAATATTGTCAGTCAGAAGAACTTTTACAGCATCTCTGCCCTGACCTAATTTAGTTTCTCCATAGCTAAACCAGGAACCACTTTTTTTAATGATATTCTTGTCAACGGCTAAATCTAAAATTTCTCCAATCTTAGAAATACCTTCTCCATATATAATATCGAATTCAGCGGTTTTGAACGGTGGAGCCATTTTGTTCTTAACAACCTTGGCTTTAGTTCGGTTACCAATAATATTATCGCCTTCTTTAATCTGGGTCATTTTTCTGATATCAATACGAACTGAGGCGTAGAATTTAAGAGCATTTCCTCCTGTCGTTGTTTCAGGATTGCCAAACATAACACCGATTTTTTCACGCAATTGGTTGATAAAAATACAGCAACAACCCGATTTACTAATATTGGCAGTAAGTTTACGTAATGCTTGCGACATTAAGCGTGCATGAAGTCCCATTTTAGAGTCACCCATTTCACCTTCTATTTCACTTTTTGGTGTAAGCGCGGCAACTGAGTCAATAACAAGGATGTCGATAGCTCCTGACCTTATCAGATTATCAGCAATTTCAAGTGCTTGTTCACCATTATCGGGTTGAGAAATAAGTAAATTTTGAATATCCACACCAAGCTTTTGGGCATAAGAGATATCAAAAGCATGTTCTGCATCTATAAAAGCAGCTATTCCTCCCTTTTTCTGAGCTTCAGCAATAGTATGAATGGCTAAAGTAGTTTTTCCTGAAGATTCCGGTCCGTAAATTTCAACAACGCGGCCTCTCGGAAAACCTCCAATACCCAAAGCTATGTCAAGTCCAAATGAACCTGTTGATATTACTTCCACTTCTAAAACAGGTTTGTCGCCAAGTCTCATAATAGTCCCTTTTCCGTAAGTTTTATCTAGCTTTTCAAGGGTAAGCTGTAAAGCTTTTAATTTTTCACTGTCAACGTTATTTTCTTTTTTTTCTTTGCTCATTGTGTTTGTTTTTTATATTGTTTTTTTTGAATAGTATATTTCTCAATTTGGCAGTAGCTGTTGTGAATGATTTTTTGTGTCAACTTTTTCAATAATCTCAGAAATTATCCCAACTTCAGAAATAACGAAAGTAGTTCGGTTAATACCGTCATAAGTTCTACCCATAAATTTCTTTGGACCCCAGACTCCATAGGCTTTTAGAATTTCTTTATCTGTATCAGCAATAAGAGGAAAGGGGAGATTGAACTTTTCAATAAATTTCTGATGCGATTTCTCATTATCAGCACTGATGCCAACAACAGCATATCCTTTTTTCAAAAACAGTGCATAATTGTCTCTCAGATTACAAGCTTCAGCTGTACAGCCGGGTGTATTGTCCTTTGGATAAAAATACAATATCAGATTTTTTCCTGCAAAATCATCAAGTTGAACATAATTTCCATTTTGATCTTTTCCTTTGAAATAAGGGGCTTTGTCTCCAATTTTTAATGTTATCACAGTTTGGTTTTTAACTATTTATTTAACCCGCAAAATAAGAATTATTTTTTATTTTCTTGATTATTTTTAACCTTATCAGATATTTTTTTTTCATAGAATCTGCAAGCTTCACTAATAGGGCATTTATCACATTGCGGATTACGTGCCATACAAATATATCTTCCATGTAATAAAAGCCAGTGATGTGCTATAGGTCTCAGGTTCTCAGGAATATATTTTTCCAGTTGTTTTTCTGTATCTAAAGGTGTTTTTGATTTAGTGGCTAATCCAATTCTTGCAGAAACACGAAACACATGTGTATCAACAGCAATTACAGGTTTATTAAATAACACTGAGGCCAGCACATTTGCTGTTTTTCTACCCACACCGGGAATTTCTTCCAGTTGTTCAATATCTTGAGGTAGAATGTTTTTAAACTTTTCAAAAACTGTCTTTGCCATTCCAATAAGATGCTTAGCCTTATTATTAGGATATGAACAACTTCTGATTAAATTAAAAACACTTTCAATATTTGCTTCGGAAAGGACTTTAAAATCAGGATATTTTTTGAAAAAAGCAGGCGTAATGATATTAACTCTTTTATCGGTACATTGTGCAGATAATATCACGGCCACAATCAACTCATAAGGAGTTTTGTACTGAAGTTCTGTATCAACATCAGCTCTGTGATCAGAAAAATATTTAAGGATAAATTCAAATCTTTGTTTCTTAGTCATTGGTAAAAATGTTTATTAAAGATAAAAT
>Ga0118677_10015753_pt1 | contig 10459 bp, 9 predicted proteins | sample AliMusrvi5mmetaG_FD_86154 | JGI IMG/M metagenome (GOLD analysis project Ga0118677, IMG submission 86154)
GAAATTGTCATTGAGTCAGTTGGAAGTCAACCCACTAAAGCTCTCCTTGGTACTTCAGCTTCTATTTCTGAATCAAAACCGGCAAAAATTACGACCCAAACTCCGTCGGGCAAAGGAGGGCGCAAGATCGAAGCTGCCGATTCCACCGTCCGGGTTTCCTCAGAACGCCTCGATCGATTGGTGATGCTGGTCGGCGAGATGGTCATGAACCAGTCGCGTCTGAAACAGGTGGCGACTTCGGTTGAAGTTCCAATGCTTTTGGGAACAGTCGAAGAATTGGAACGATTGGTGGATGAACTTCGGGACAATGTACTTGGAATTCGGATGATGCCAATCGGGGCGACATTCAGTCGGTTTAAACGTCTGGTGCATGATCTTTCTTCCGAGCTCGGTAAACAGATCGATTTGGTAACCGAAGGCGAAGAGACCGAATTAGATAAGACCGTATTGGATCAACTCGGAGATCCATTAGTTCATCTAATACGCAACAGTCTCGATCATGGGATCGAGTCGGTGGAAGTCCGCGAACGCCAGGGCAAGCTGAAACGCGGGACCATTCGGTTATCGGCAAAACATACCGGTTCCAACGTCGTAGTTTCGATTCAGGATGACGGAAAAGGGCTGGATTTGGAGGCAATTCGTGCCAAAGGGATCGAGAAGAAGTTGATCTCAGCCGAGGCGGTTCTCACTGAAAATGAGATTTACAATCTGATTTTGCAGCCCGGGTTTTCCACCGCCTCGCAAGTTACCAATGTTTCAGGGCGTGGAGTTGGGATGGATGTGGTTAAACGCCAGGTTGATGCGTTGCGCGGCACGATTGGCATTGCCACTGAACAGGGAAAAGGGAGCACGATTTCCCTCACGCTTCCTCTCACCCTTGCGATTATTGAAGGACTCCTGGTTGAGATCGGTCAGGATCAGTTCATCGTGCCGATGGCAAACGTCGCCGAAAATGTGGAGCTACACCGAAGCGATCGGGCGCAGAGCAATGGACGTAACCTGATTGCGGTGCGAGGCGAGCTGGTTCCTTATATTCGGCTGCGTGAACTTTTTAACGACACCGAAGGGGAGCTCGATCTGGAAAAGATCGTGATTGTGCATCATGGCGATCAGCGGGTGGGCATCGTGGTGGATCGGGTACTGGGCAGTCACCAGACCGTGATTCAATCGCTCGGCTATTTTTACCGGGACATCGAGATTGTCTCAGGAGCGACCATTATGGGGGACGGACGAGTGGCTCTCATTTTTGATCTAGCAGGTTTGATTCGTTACGACGGGAAACAAAAAAGAGAGTGAACGGCTTTTAACCATTTAAGGCATCAAAGGAGCAACCAAAAACAAAACAAAACAAAATAAATGAAAATAACAATCGGAACCAAAATTGGGTCGGGTTTTTTAACCCTACTTCTTATCCTGGGGGTTACAGGCGGCTACTCCATTTTTGAAATGAAGAAAGCAGCGATCAATGCCAACTATATTGCCAACGAATATGCGCCGGAGGTTGAATACGGTTTTAATCTTCAAAATAACATGGATTCAGCCTTCTTGAATGCACGGAGCTATGCATTGACCGGGGATCGGGATTACCTCGCCAAATACAAAACCTTCATTGTTGAAGCCGAAAAAGCAGTCAAGGATCTGGAGGATCTTGGGGGGCGGAGTGAGCGTCTCGTCAAGTTAAAGGAAATGCTGAAAGCAACTCCGCCAGAGGGATTACTTAAAAATTATACCGATGCGTTCGCTGAAACGGAAAAAACCAAGGTGGATCTTGAAACTTCAGATGCAGCGGCAGGCAATGCTGCGAATCTCGTATTGGGCAATATAAACGCAATTTTGGAGCGCCAATTCACCCTTCTAGATAAGGAGATTTCTGAAAAAGCAGCCCAAGAAGTTCTCCAAGATAGAAAAGCAAAAATCTCGGCTCTGACGAATGCGCGTGGTTCCTTTACAGCGATTCGGATTACTTATTTAAAAGCGCAACTAGCCCGGAATCCAAAGCTTTTGGAGGAAGCCTTGACTCACTTTCAAAAAATTGACGAGACCGTAGCAGCGGTTTTACCTCTGATGAAAGTGCAGGAGGACATCAAGGAACTCGATGTTGTCCGAAAACAATTGAAGGATTACGAGGAATGTTTGAAGATCTATCTTGCTGACAATGCAAAGATGAAAGAAATCTCGGATCGTCGGATTGCGTTTCAGGCATTGGTGGAAAAGTTTTCGGACGAGGTGGGCACCGCTGCGGTCAACGGTTCCACCCACATCAGCAAGGAGGCAGCCAGCGGTCTGGCCCAGTCCTCGCAGGTTGCAGCAGGAAGTTTGGTTGCAGCGGTGCTGGCGGGATTACTGATTGCCTATTTTATCACCCGCGCCATTACCATCCCACTCCGGCAAGCCATGGGAATGGTTCAGAAGGTTTCAGAGGGCGATTTGACCACGACCCTTCAATCCAAGTCTGAGGATGAGGTCGGGCAAATGATTCGATACCTCAATCAAATGGTGGAGGCCTTGCAAATCGTGGTGGCTGAAATCAGCAAGGCCGCTGACAATGTCGCATCGGGGAGTGCAGAAATGAGTGCAACTTCACAGCAGCTTTCAGAAGGGGCATCCGAGCAATCGGCCTCTGCCGAGGAAACAACTTCCTCCATGGAAGAGATGACTTCGAGTATTCAACAAAATGCGGACAATGCAAAACAAACGGACAAAATCGCATCAAAGGCTGCCACCGACACCCAATCGAGCGAGGCGGCGGTGAATCAGACGGTGCAGGCGATGAAACAGATTGCAGAAAAGATCAACATCATCGAAGAGATTGCACGCAAGACCGATCTGCTTGCCCTGAATGCAGCGGTTGAAGCCGCGCGTGCCGGGGAGCATGGCAAAGGTTTTGCGGTCGTCGCTTCGGAAGTCCGGAAATTGGCTGAACGAAGCCAGACTGCGGCGGCTGACATTAGTAAACTGACCATCGAAGGCGTCACTGTGGCAGAGGGAGCCGGGGTCATGTTGAATAAACTGGTGCCCGATATCAGGAAGACCGCCGAGCTGGTTCAGGAAATCAATGCCGCCAGCAACGAACAGAATGTTGGAGCAGGGCAGGTCAACAAGGCGATTCAAGAACTCGATAAGGTGATTCAGCAGAATGCTTCAGCTGCCGAGGAAATGGCTTCCACTGCGGAAGAATTGTCCAGTCAGGCAGAACAACTCCAGTCGAGCATCGGATTCTTCAAAACAGCGGATTCAGGAAAATCACATAATAGCACTCAGAACCAGCATGAGCGCCCCCATCACATCAAGGTAACCACCCATCCCAAGCCGGTAAAAAATGAAGGGAAAGATCGGCTTGCGTTAAAACATCCGGAGAAAAAGTCCACTTCGCCCGGTCTTTCAATTGAGTTGGGAAATAGTCATGGCGACGTCCATGACCACGAGTTTACCCGCTTCTAAATTAAGAACCAGAACGTTACATGATATGAGCACAACGATTACCGAAGCCGGTCAGTATATTACCTTCAAATTGAGGGATGAAATGTTCGCCATCAACGTCGCCCAGGTTCGTGAGGTCCTGGAATTGCCACAGATCACCAAAATGCCGACGGCTCCTGCTTATATGCGGGGAGTCGTCAATGTGCGAGGCAAAGCGATTCCGGTGGTGGATCTGCGTTTGAAGTTTGGGCTTCCAGCGGGCGAAGACAGCTTGAACACCCGGGTGGTGGTGATGGAACTTGATCTGAATGGCGAATCCACCATTCTCGGCGGGATCGCTGATAGTGTACATGAGGTGATTGAATTGGAGCCGAGCCAGATTGAACCGCCACCACGTCTCGCCATGCATTGGCGCTCTGAAGTGATCCGGGGAATGGCCCGGGTCGGTGAATTATTCATCATCATCCTCGATATCAATGCGGTCTTTTCAAGCGAGGATCTGGTGCTGATCGAAGAAGCTAAAGAATAAAGCCTAGGGGGCGTATCAGTCGTATCAGGCTGATACGCTCCATTCTTTTTTTGAAAAATCACGATGATCAACCACAATCCCTTTGTGAGCGAGCGACTTGATCTTTCACCAAAGAGCTTCAAACAATTCGCGCAGTTCATTACCGATAAACTTGGAATTAAAATGCCCGATTCCAAAGTAACCATGCTTCAAAGTCGGTTGCAACGACGCTTACGTGAACTCCAGATTTCATCACTGGAGGATTACCAGTCGTTCCTCTTTAACTCACCGGATGGAGCCGATGAAATGACGCATTTCATCAATGCTGTAACGACCAATAAAACCGATTTTTTTCGGGAACCGTATCATTTTGAATATCTCACTCAAACCGCGCTGCCGACATTGCTCGCAAACAAACGGCCCGGTTCCCAGTGGTTGATGAAACTCTGGTGTGCCGGCTGTTCTTCCGGGGAAGAACCTTACACTCAGGCCATGGTTTTAAGCGAGTATGCCAAACAACAGAGCGGATTCGATTTCGCCATTCTCGCCACCGATATTTCAACCAAAGTGCTGGAGCATGCCCGGCTCGGGATCTATGACGTATCCAGAATGGACCCGATTCCGATGCCCATGCGTAAAAATTACCTGATGCACGGCAAGGATAAGATCCGGATCGTGCCTGAACTGAGAAGAAAAATCAGTTTCCACCAGCTGAATTTTATGGATGACGATTATGCGGTGAAAGATGAATTTGAAGTGATCTTTTTTCGAAATGTAATGATCTATTTTGATAAATCGACCCAGGAAGCGGTCATTAACAAGCTCTGCCGGAATCTAAAGGTGGGCGGCTATCTGTTTGCCGGCCACTCTGAATCACTCGCCGGGTTGGATATTCCGGTCACCAGCATCGGCTCGGCGGTTTATAGGAAACTGCGATGACTCAGAAACATCCAGTTACACTCCGAAGCATCTATTTGAAACCGGGTGAATTGCTGGTAACCAGTGAGCCGTGCGAAGTGACCACCGTACTCGGTTCCTGCATCTCGGTGACCTTGTTTCACTCCAGGCTCCGATACGCTGGAATTTGCCACGGAATGCTGCCCGGCCCAATTCCGAATGCAAACGCCCTACCGCACAATGCCGAGCGTTACAAATATTTATCGGAAGCGATTACTTTCATGGCCGGAAAATTTCGAATGATGGGGATGGCGATGCATGAGATCGAAGTAAAAATGTTTGGCGGTGGAAATGTGATCGGGCAATCGGTTCAACAGAATTCTGACCGATGGATTGGCACCGTGAACATTCAAGCGGCACAGGCACTTTTGGAAACTGAATCACTGGCGATCAAGACGGGATGCGTGGGTGGCAATATGGGTCGTAAAATTTTATTTAACACCTATACAGGCGATGTTCTCCATCGCTACCTTTAAGCGCGAGCGTCAATGACTCCTGATTTTAACCACCAAGCAGCAAGGCAGCGAAGAAAACCTTTGCGGCTTGGCTGCTTCGCGGTTCAATTGACTGTTTTTCGGCGGTAAACACCCAAACATCATTAGAAATGAATCCAAAAAAAATCCGGGTCCTCATCGTTGATGACAGCGCCACGGTGCGGCAGACTTTAAAGGATATCCTAGAGAGCGATCCCGACATTGAAGTAATGGGAACCGCCCAGGATCCTTATGTCGCGGTCGAACGGATTAAACAGGAACGCCCCGATGTGATCATGCTGGATGTTGAAATGCCGCGGATGGATGGGATCACGTTTTTGGGGAGACTCATGGCCCAGCATCCAATCCCTGTAATCATTTGTTCAACCTTAACTGAATCAAATTCTGAAACCGCTCTTGCCGCTTTGGAAAAAGGGGCCGTTGAAATTATTACCAAACCCAAAATCGGGACCCGGCAGTTTCTTGAAGAATCGCGAATTCGAATTTGTGACGTGGTCAAGGCGGCATCCCAAGTGCGAATCGGGTCTCGACCGTCGCCACCGCCGCTGATTCGTGCAACGCCGAAATTGAACGCCGATGCGGTCATCGCCCCTGAACTGATCACCCGCGCAATGATTCAGACGACCGAAAAGATCGTGGCGGTGGGAGCCTCGACCGGCGGGACCGAGGCGCTCCGGTGCTTTCTGGAGATGCTGCCCGCGGACGCCCCCGGGATCGTGATCGTCCAGCATATGCCGGAAAAATTCACCGCCAGTTTTGCAAATCGTTTAAATCAATGCTGCCGGGTCACGGTGAAAGAGGCGGAAGATAACGATTCGGTGATCCGCGGCCAGGCTTTAATCGCTCCAGGCAACCGGCATACCCTCATCAAACGAAGCGGAGCCCGTTATTTTGTGGAGGTGAAGGACGGTCCTTTGGTAAGTCGTCATCGGCCTTCGGTCGATGTCCTATTCCGATCAGCCGCGCGTTATGCGGGGGCCAATGCAGTGGGAGTCATCATGACAGGAATGGGAGATGACGGTGCCCATGGAATGTTGGAAATGAAGAATGCTGGAGCGATCACGATCGCGCAGGATGAGGCGAGCTGCGTGGTATTCGGGATGCCGGCGGAAGCAATCAAACTCGGAGGAGTGGACAAGGTTCTCCCCCTGAACCGGATCGCGACTGAAGTCATCCGACTCTGTAATTAAATTGGAACGATTTTTTCAAGTGAGGATTGCCTTTGAACCAGATCGGTTTATTAATAGATCGATTCATCCGAGATGGCATTTTCGATTTTTTCAATGAATATTTTAGCATCCGGGGGGCTGGTTTTCGCTTTGCAGAATTCGACCTTCCCCGGTAAGGCTGTACTGGTATCCCTCTTTATTGGCTCGATTTTCAGCTGGTCGGTCATGATCACCAAAATGCGGGTCGTCCTTTTTGCAAAAAAACAGGCCCGCTGTTTTCTTGAGCTCTTCCGTGCCGACCGCCAACCGTTGCGCCTTTACCAAAGCCAGGCCCGTTACGAGGGAACCCCCCTTTTTAGTGTGTATCGAGCCGGATGCAAGGAGTTGACGTTTCATTTACTCGGCTCGCCGGAAGTCGATGAAACCTTCCGAGCCCGTCTTGAAGGGGCGCCCCTCATCACTCCGTCTCAGATGAAGGCTGTCACTTCGGCGATGGAACGTGCCGTCGGTGAAAACGCACTTAAAATCGAGTCCCAAATGATCCTGCTTGCCACCGCAGTCAGTGGAGCTCCATTTCTTGGGCTGCTCGGCACGGTCTGGGGGGTCATGGATACGTTCGGAGACGTGGCGGCAGCCGGTTCAGCCAACCTTGCCGCGATGGCTCCCGGGGTTTCCGCAGCACTCATTACCACAGTCACCGGTCTCCTCGTCGCCATTCCAGCAATGTTCGGATACAATTTTCTGGTAACCAGTATTCGAGGGATGATTGTTGAAATGGATAATTTTGCAGCCGAACTCGCCTCGGAATTCGAACATCGCTACGTCGATCATAACCAAAGAAAAGGTTGAAATGAAACAGCACCGTTCAATTCAATCCTCCAGACCTTATTCTAATTCGTTTTGTTTCGCTTCCCGGCAGGATTCTCATGATCCAGTCATTTTCAGCACCAAAGGTGCAACAATTTTACAGCCCAGCCCGTTGGACTGGGCTCAAGAATTTTCCACCTTTGGTGCAAAAAAAATCTCCGCACACCAGATCACTCCTTGGTGTGAAAAAATCATTGAATTCGTCTCATCTTGAAAGCGAATTATAATTAGCCCTTTTTTAACAATGCGCCGCTTCTCACAAAAACATGGTTTTTCAACCCTCTCGGAGATCAATGTGACTCCGTTGCTGGATCTCGCGTTCGTGTTGTTGATTATTTTCATCATAACCACGCCGCTCATGGATAAAAGTGTGGATCTGGTGATTCCATCCAGTAAATCCGCCCCTAACACGGTGAATCCTGCGACGGTTCAAACAATTTCCATTAATCGTGAAGCGGAAATTAAATTGAACAATCAGCTCGTTGATCTTGATCAACTGGCTTCCCAACTCGTCGGATTAAAACAAGCTCAACCTGAAACCGCAGTGGTGATTCGTTCTCACAAAGAAATTCAGGTGCAGAAGTTGATCGATGTGATGGATGCCGTTCAGCGCGCCCAAATTACGAAGGTCGGCGTGGTGACCAATCCGGAGAAGGAATGACCCTTTAAAGTCATGCAAAACCATCGGGTTTTTTGGCGAAATGTAATCCTCGTGGCGATGCTGCACGGGATGATCCTTCTCGTTCTTTTTTGTATCGGAATTTATCGACCCAAACCACCGAAACCGGACGAGGTAATGTGGCTCGATGGAGGCGGACTCGCAGCGGCGGCAAAAGCCCAGGAAGAACCGGCAGCCGAGCCTGAAAAAAAGACTCCTGAGCCCACTCTGGAACCGACCCCCCTTCCCGAACCGACTCCCGCTCCGACCTCTGAGCCGGAACCCGTGGTAACGCCACCTCCGAGTGATATTGTATTGCCGACAGCGGTTCCAACGCCGAGTCCTAAACCGACGTTAAAACCGGACCCAACGCCGACCTCCAAACCGAAACCAACGCCATCCCCCAAACCGAAGCCAACGTCTAAACCGACACCTAAACCAACGTCCAAGCCAAAAGAAACGCCCAAACCTTCTCCCAAACCCACCGCAAAAAAAGACGCCAAATCCGAAACAACGCCCAAACCTAAGACGACTCCCGGCAAAAGTGCGGATGATCCGGCAACTGCCGCTTCAAAGGCTGCGTTTAAAAAGGCAAATGGCGAGGTAGATACCGGGGCGAGCGGAGATTCAACCCAGCAAGGAACGGCCCCAGGAACCGGGGGTGGAAACCGGGGGGGCAACGGGCATATCGGAGGTGGAAATCACGAATCCAATTTTGGCTGGTATCACAGCATGCTCAGGGATCGTTTTACCGCGCGATGGAATCAACCGACGTCGATTGTCCAATCGAATCAGAAATTTGTGACCCGTGTGAAGATCAAGATTGAAAAAGACGGGCGGATTTCCAATGTTGAACTCGCCAATTCATCCGGCAATGTCATAATGGATGAATCAGTCATGGTAGCAGCCCGACACGTGACCCAAGTCGATCCGCTCCCATCCGGGCTCGGTGATTCGTATGAAGTCAAAATTGATTTTGAATTAAACCAACAATAACTATGAAAATAAATTTTGAATTAGACCAGACACGACCCGCGCAGGACGTCAAAAACCGCATCCCGCGCAGCATCATCGCTATCACCTTCTTTTTTCTAATTGGCACCGCCGCGATCCAAGCTGCTGATGCGCCGACAATTACTGTGAGTAAAAACGATGCCATTTCGATTTCGGTCGCGTCAATCAGCGGTCCAGAGGGATCGATGCTGACGAAAGTGATTCAAAATGACCTGGCACTCAGCGGTTTTTTCAGTGTTACAACCGGGGCAAACTCGGCATTCATGGTAAGTGGTCAAGGCAATGGAAGCGGTTTACAAGGGTGTGTTACAGAACATGGTGGACAGATTGCGCTCTCAAAAAACTATGGCGGTTCTCCACGGACAGCAGCCCATCAATTTGCCGATGACATCATTGAAACGCTGACAGGGAACAAGGGGATTGCAGGTTCTAAAATTGCCTTCGTTTCAAACCGGAGTGGTCGCAAAGAAATTTACACGGCCGATTACGATGGTTCAAATGTAAAACAACTCACCCAGGATAATAATATCAGCGTGAATCCGAGCCTCAGCCCGGATGGGCGGCAGCTTGTTTATACAGGATATAAAAGTGGTTATGCCGATATTTATCTTGTTGACCTCGTCACAGGATCGCGGGATCGGATTATTAAGTTCCCTGGAACCAACTCCGGGGCATCTTTTTCGCCGGATGGCGGGCAGTTGGCCTGCACCCTGAGTAAGGATGGAAATCCCGAGCTTTACGTCGTCAATGTCAACGGCGGTGGGGCTCGTCGCCTCACTCATACGCCTGGAGTCGAATCCTCACCCACTTGGTCGCCCAATGGCGCTGAAATCATTTATTCCTCGGATGATCGGGGAACCCCACAGCTTTATCGGATCCCAGCCAGTGGCGGCAGCGGCAGTCTTCTCTCAACGGGATTGGGGTATTGCACCGAACCGAACTGGTCGTCCGATGGAAAAAAGGTGGTCTTCAGTGTCCGTCAAGGAGGCTTTCAAATTGCCCTACTCGATTTGCAGGGAGGCACAACCCGAATCCTGTGCAGCGGAGAACGTCCCGCTTGGGGCCGGGATTCCCGACATATTTTATTTGCCGATGGCGGTGCTCTTTATTTGATCGATGCTCAGACCGGACGCAAAACCAAGATCCTAGACGGAATCGGTAAAATCACGGAACCGACTTGGGCACGGTAAGAGAATTTAAGAAATAAGATTCAGAATTTTTAAATCAAGTGACGTTCGCCACTCTTTTCTAACTTACTAAATCTTCAATTTTACTTTCTAAATAGATTGACTCTCAGCGCTCAACCCCTCGTAATTCATCGATCTTCCAATGCTTATGAATAGAATCCCACACCTCGTCATCCTTGTTGCAC
>Ga0118677_10015755_pt1 | contig 10458 bp, 12 predicted proteins | sample AliMusrvi5mmetaG_FD_86154 | JGI IMG/M metagenome (GOLD analysis project Ga0118677, IMG submission 86154)
TATTTCTGCATTTGGAGAAATCCGGCGCACTTTTGCAGCCGCAGTAGCTCCAGCAGCGACTCCTCCAACGATTACTATCTTTTCCATATAAAATTTACTTCTTACTTTTTAACTATTTAACTTTTGCAATTTCCTTCAATAAAAAGTCTTTTGACTTAATACCGACAAAACGATCAACTTCAACGCCATTCTTAAAAAGGATCAAGGTAGGAATGCTCCTTACTTTGAATTTCTGAGCAAGTGGTTGGTACTTCTCTATATCCACTTTCCCAACACGTGCATTTCCAGTCAACTCCGAGGCAACATCATTCAATATGGGTGCCATCATCCGGCAAGGAGCACACCAACTTGCCCAAAAATCGACCAATACCACTTTATTTTTTGTCTGCTGTTGAAATGTTTGCTCCGTAAGTGTCAAGACTTTTTCATGATCGGCGACCATGGGGGTATTTTTGATTTTTCTCATGGCGATAAACCTGAGAATAAAGATGGCTACAATGATGGAGCCGATAACGATTAATGTTGTTTGCATTTTAATCTATTTTATTTTTGTTTGTATTGAATTAATTGCCGGCAGTTAATGCCAGCTCATGCTCAAGAAAATTAACTAGCTGTTCTTTGGAGTGGATATCCGTAGTAACTTTAGCGATCTGGCCATTTCTATAGTATATTGTCAAAGGTAGTCCGGTATAACTCAAAACTTCAGTCATACTGCAAATCATTTGCGACTCAGGGTTGTCAGATTCCACGTCAAAGAATCTCACATGCGAAAATTTGCTTTCAAGTTGCTCGGCAATCCTGAAAACCGGAATGCAAACGGGATCCATCCTGCCGCAGATGACCAGAACATTTTCATACTCATGGATAGCCTGGAGTAAATCAGCGTATTTTTCAATGTGTTTCAAATTGGTGTAAAGCATAATCTGAGCTTTAGTATAAATTTCTGCAAAGTTAGTTTACAACCCCTGATCAATTTGATTTTTGAAGTTTTGTGCCACAACAAACGGATTGATTTGCGACAAGTTTTTTATTGAAATAGATTAACTTTGCTGACTAACTCTGTAGAAACAGCCCATGAAACCCATTCTCGAGAACGATCAGGATTTTATTTGCGACATTCAGGCTCCCTGTTTTCAGCTGTTGTTGCCCGAGGAGATGGAGTTGGTAAGGGCCAGCAAGACCCAGGTATTGTTCCGGAAGGGCGACCATCTTTCCAAACAGGGAGCTTTTGCCTCCTATGCTCTTTTTGTCATCAACGGATTGGCCATGCAATACATAGAAGGAGAGAGTGGTAGAAACTTCAACCTTCGAATCCTACAACCGGGCGAATTCGTAGGACTTTCTGCCGTCTTCTCCAAAAATATCTTCAATTATTCATCAATAGCCTTGACCGATTGCCAGGTCTATCTTGTTGAAAAAGAGGCAATCGCCTCCATCGTTAAACAAAATGGTATTTTTGGTTTCAACCTCATTAAGCGATACTGCGAACAAAATGGCAATCTTTTCGATACGCTTCGCAATTTATTGCACAAACAGATGAACGGTCGCCTCGCTGAAACGTTGCTTTATTTGAATGGCATAAAAAGGGAATATCCTGAAATCTTTCAACTGCTCGCACGCAAGGATGTGGCCGATTTCGCAGGAATATCTACGGAAAGTGCTGTTAAATTATTGAAGACTTTCGAAAAAGACGGACTTATCTCCCTGGATGAAAAGGATATCCATATCTCCAACCTGGAAACGCTAAAGGAAATAGGAATGAGAGGTTAGTATCCTTTCTATCAACAGCCATTCTCCTTTTCTCTTCATCTATTCAATTCCTCAAATTTTTTTATTACGAATTAGAAATTTATTTTGGTTATGAACGCACGTTCATTAACTTTGAAGAATCATGCCAAGACCAATCCGAAATAGAAAAGTTCTCAATCCACCGCGGATGGCAGGTTTCAAACCATTTGGAATGCCTTTGAGCGAACTGAAAGTGCTGAAACTTCATTTCGATGAATATGAAAGCATCAATCTGATCAACTACCAAAATCTAACGCAAGATGCTGCTGCCGAGATGATGGGCATTTCCAGACCGACATTTACAAGGGTATATAACCGAGCTCTCAAGAAAATTGCCAAAGCCTTTGTTGAAGGGATGGCCATTGAAATTGAAGGGGGTCAGGTCGAATTTGAGAAACAATGGTTCAAATGCAACAAATGCTTCAAATTAATTGAGGGAATGGAAAACCACATCAAATGTAAAGGGTGTAATTCATTTGCGAACAAAGAGTTATCAAGAGTAATTTAATATTATCACTAAAATAGATACAATGAAAATAGCGGTACCGGCAACATCTGACAACCAGGTGGATAATCATTTTGGTCATTGCAAATTTTACCATGTTTACAGCATTTCGACAGAAGATAAAATTACTGAGATGCAGACGGTACCTTCTGTCGAGGGGTGCGGGTGCAAATCAAATATCGCGGAAGTTCTGGCGGCAGATGGTGTCAGTGTCATGCTGGCGGGCGGGATTGGAAATGGAGCCATCAATGTGCTCAATCGTGCGGGAATTAAAGTCATAAGAGGCTGTTCTGGGGATACGGCAGCCTTGGTAACGGAATACATTTCAGGATCCCTGGAGGATAGTGGCGAAAGTTGTCACCACCACGAGGCCCATCATGCTGTAGGAAGTGATCATCAATGTAGTCATTGATTTACAATTTGTTATCACGCTGATGAGACAGGCTATTCAAAATATCTTTCAATTTTATTATCAAGGTTTTAAGAGTATGACCTTGGGTAGGAAATTATGGGTCATCATCTTGCTTAAACTCATTGTGCTGTTCCTGGTACTGAGATTATTCTTTTTCCCCAATTATTTGAAATCAAATTTCAAAACAGATGAACAGCGTAGTAACCATGTTATTGAACAACTCACAAAATAAAATGTATGGAAAATATTGATTTTTCACTGGTTGATTGGTCAAGGGCACAGTTTGCCTTAACGGCCATGTACCATTGGTTGTTTGTCCCCTTAACTCTGGGACTTTCCTTCATCATAGCCTTTATGGAGACTCTTTATGTGCGAACCGGTGATCCGGAATGGAAACGGATTACCAAGTTCTGGATGACCATTTTTGGCATCAACTTTGCCATTGGCGTGGCCACCGGCATCATCCTTGAATTTGAATTCGGTACCAACTGGTCCAACTATTCGTGGTTTGTTGGGGATATTTTCGGTGCTCCCCTTGCCATAGAGGGTATCATGGCCTTTTTTCTGGAAAGCACATTTATCGCCGTGATGTTCTTTGGCTGGAACAAAGTCAGCAAGAAATTCCATCTTCTTTCGACGTGGCTTGTCGCCTTTGGTTCCAACCTGTCTGCCTTGTGGATACTTGTTGCCAACGGCTGGATGCAATATCCTGCCGGGATGAAGTTTAATCCGGATACTGCCCGTAACGAAATGGTAAACTTCTGGGAAGTACTGTTCTCGCCTGTCGCAATCAACAAATTCCTGCACACCATTTCATCAGGTTACGTTCTTGCCTCAGTTTTTGTAATGGGAGTCAGTGCCTGGTATCTACTGAAGAACAGGGAGCATTTACTGGCCAAAAGAAGCATCATCATCGCTTCAGTCTTTGGTTTACTGACAACTGCTTTCGTAGTACTTACAGGCGACGGTTCCGCCCGGAACATGGCCAAATACCAGCCGATGAAATTTGCAGCCATGGAAAATCTCTATGTTGGGCAGCAAAATGCTCCTTTGATAGCTATCGGAATTCTGAAAGCAGATGAAGCTGAGCGGGCTCACAAAAAGCAGGATTTCAGGTTTACCATCGAAATCCCAAACATGCTCTCCTACATGGCGTTCCTCGATCCCAATGCCTACGTCCCCGGTATCAAGGACCTGGTGCACGGTAATCCTGAACACCACATCATCTCTTACCAGGAAAAAAGCGAAAAAGGCAAGCTCGCCATTCAATCCCTTGCTGCCTACAAAAATGCACGCAAAGCAGGAAATGATAGTCTGGCTAAAGCCTCACTATCCAAATTTGAAGCCAATTATGCCAATTTTGGTTATGGATACTATGCAGGCCGCGATATGCATGAGCTGGTACCAAGTGTTCCTACCACCTTTTACTCTTTCCGGATCATGGTCGGATTGGGAATTCACTTTGGGGCACTCTTTCTGGTCGTGTTGTTGCTTACAATGCGGAACAAAATCGAAAAGAAGAGATTCATTCTCTATACCGCACTTTGGTCTATCCCGCTTGCCTATATCGCATCAGAACTTGGCTGGGTTGTAGCGGAAGCCGGCCGTCAACCCTGGGTGATTCAGGATATTCTGCCCACCATTGCTGCGGTTTCACAGATAAGCTCGACCTCAGTGCAGATCACTTTCTGGATGTTCTTCATCCTATTTACAGGATTGCTGATTGCCGAGATAAAAATCATGACTACGCAGATTAAGAAAGGGCCTGAAGAGAGCGATCATGCCGGGCAATTAACTTTTGCAAAAAAATATTAAAAACTGAAAGCCATGACTGAAATATTATCCTATTCTCTCTTGCAGCATTACTGGTGGATCATAGTCTCTCTTCTGGGAGCCATCCTGGTCTTCCTGATGTTTGTCCAGGGTGGGCAAACACTTATATACACCATAGGTAAAACCAACGAGGAGCGTACCCTGCTTATCAATCTGCTTGGCCGCAAATGGGAGTTCACTTTTACCACGCTTGTAACCTTTGGTGGGGCCTTTTTTGCCTCCTTTCCCTTGTTTTATTCAACCAGTTTTGGCGGTGCTTACTGGGTCTGGATTCTGATTCTTTTTGCCTTCATTGTGCAGGCAGTCTCTTACGAATACCGGAGTAAAGCAGGCAATTTCCTCGGCAAAAGAACCTATGAAACCTTTTTGCTCGCCAATGGAATATTGGCCCCGGTATTGATTGGAACCGCCGTAGCTACATTTTTTACGGGATCTCAGTTCTCTGTTAACTTCATGAATATCACCCGGCTCACCGGTGATAAGATGCCAATTATTTCAGAATGGACAGGACCTGCTCACGGATTGGAAGCCGCACTGAATCTGCATAATCTCTTACTTGGATTGACTGTCTTCTTCCTTGCAAGGGTGCTTGCACTGCTCTACTTTATGAACCGCCTTAACCATGCGGTAATGATGGAACGCATCAAAAAACAATTGATGATCAATGCCATCCCATTCGTGGTTTTCTTCCTTGCCTTCACGATCTGGACAATGCTTGCACCAGGTTTTGCTGTGAATCCACTTACTAAGGAGGTTTCCATCGTATCTTACAAATACTTGCACAACCTGCTTGACATGCCGGTTGTTGCCATTCTTTTTGTATTGGGAGTCGCCTTGGTTTTATTGGGCATCATCAGACCTCTCCTTTATTTCGAAAAGTTTAGCACCAAAGGAATCTGGGGAGCCGGCATCGGCACCATCCTGACTGTCTTTTCCCTATTTCTGCTTGCCGGATTTAACCAAACTGCCTACTACCCTTCAACCTATGATCTTCAAAGTTCACTAACAATTGAAAACAGCTCATCGAGCAAGTATACGCTGACAGTCATGAGCTATGTCTCCCTGTTGGTCCCATTTGTGATCGCATACATCTGGATCGCATGGAGATCAATTGACAGTAAGAAAATTGACTTGAAAGAGCTTGAAAATGAATCTCATGTATATTAATAATAAATGATGGTAATATGATAACCCAAATAATTTGGCTGTTCAGCTGGCCATTGCTGATTGTTTTATCCTTTTATGCTGTTCAATGGAGTTTAAAGAAATTTGAGCAGAAAAGGAGAGATTAAAAGGAACTTGCTAAGTACGTAAAGTACGCAAAGAATTAAATTATAGATCTTTGGTCTCTTCAAGATGTAGAAAAGAAAATATTTTTTAGTGGTATCATAACGATTTAGGTGATATTATAGCGATTTATATTTTTTGTTATTTATCTTTGTCGGGTAAATCTCAAAAATTGACAATGGAAAACAGCTGTAGCACCCCTACCCAGTCAAAGACTTTAAAAGAGCAATTCTCCACCTGGAACTTTTGGAAGCCATTTGTTGCTATCCTTCTGGGTGCAGTAGCCGGGTTCTTCTATTACTATTATATCGGATGCTCCTCAGGTTCCTGTGCGATCACAAGCGATCCCTATAAAAGTACCATGATGGGAGCATTGATGGGTTGGTTCCTGGTCAGTAGCCCTTGCAGCAGGGGAAAATGTTAATCCAAAATCAAAAAACGTTTATCGTATCAAAATGAAAAAATCAATTCTGTCTATTTCAGTAGCTTTTGTCCTTTTAATGAGTAGCTGTTATGCCGGAAGTCCCGCAAAAACCAATGCAAAAACTCTTGAGAAGGCAATTGCCGAAGTCTTGATGGTGAAATAATTTCGCAGAATATTTTTTCTCCTTATTTACAGGAGGAAACATTAAAAAGATAAGTGCGTATTAACGAGGGAATTGATATAACTTAACAAAAGAAGTGATGAAACAAAACATGGGTTCCATTGACAAGGCGATAAGAATTATCATCGCTGTCATCATTGCAAGTCTTTATTTTACCAATGTAATCAGCGGAACATTGGGCATTGTACTATTGGTTTTTGCCGGAGTATTTGTACTTACCAGTCTGATTGGATTTTGCCCGCTTTACCTTCCGATCAGATTAAATACAGGCAAGAAGAAGTAAAGTAAGGTTTTTATTTCTTTCAGGCACAAAAAATGAAGTCCCATGGTTAAATGAACCACGGGACTTCTTTTTTTGTGATATTTTTTAATATAGATCCTTTGCAATTGAAATAGCCGCGATTGTTCCATCAGCGACAGCGGTCGTAATCTGCCTGTATTTTTTGCTGATTACATCACCTACTGCATATACATTTGGAATGGATGTTCTCATCTCATCATCAGTTTTGATATAGCCCCATTGGTCGAGTTCCAGTTTATCCTTAAAGAGTCCAAGGTTCGGCTTCATTCCAATGAAGATGAAGACTCCGTCTGCCTTCAGGGTCTTGATTTTTTTGGTTTTTAGATCTTCTATTTCAACGACCATTTGATCATCCTCCTTTTTGAAAGACCTTGGTTCATGCAAGAATATTGGTTGGATCTTCGGATTTGCCAGCAACTTTTCCTGCGCTGTTTTATTGGCTGTGAAGGCTTCAAACTGATGAATGATGGTTACTTTGGAGGCAAATTTGGAGATAAAGTCACTCTCTTCCACAGCTGAATTTCCTCCGCCAATCACAATCACTTCTTTGTCTACGAAGTACTTGGCGTCGCAGGTGGCACAATAGGAAATGCCTTTCCCTTTTAGTTCCCGTTCTCCTATCGCTCCTGTCAAATTGGGAGTGGTTCCCGTTGCAATAATGATCCTTTTTGAACGGATGGTTTCAAATTCATCAATGACCACTTCCCGTTTGATTAAATCTACCTTGGTCACATCAACGGCTACTTTGAATACTGTACCACAAAGTTTAGTTTGCTCTGACATGTTGTGAGAAAGCATGTAACCAGCCTGTGGATCGATGAAACCCGGATAGTTGGAAACTTCGTGAGTGGTGGATACATGGCCTCCCGGTAGCGAAATATCCACCAAAACTGTGTTAATTTTCGCCTGACAAAGGTAAAGACCTGCAGTAAGTCCTCCCGGACCGCCACCTAAAATGATCACATCGTAGTCTGATACCTGAGGGGTAATCCTTGCCTTGATTTCATTTACCCGGGCTTCGGGTATCATGGAATTCAAATGATGAATGATCTCACTTCTCTTGATTCCACCTGCCAATCGCTCAGCAATTTCCTTCCCATTGTCAAAGAAAAGCAATGTCGGTGAGGACTTAACTCCCAACTGGTCTGCCAGTTCTCTGTTTTGCTGACGGTAGATCTTGAAAAATTTGATTTCATGTCCATACATCTCAGCCAGTGATTCAAATTTGGGTGCCACTGCTTCACACGGAGGACATTCAGTTGAGTAAAAATCCAAAACCACTTTTCCGCCTTGTAAAACTTCTTTTTCGAATTCTAAACTGTTAATTTCCTTCATTTGTCATTTAATATTTGAAATACATGGAAATACATGGAAATACATGGAAATACATGGAAATACATGGAAATACATGGAAATACATGGAAATATAATTTCTACTTATTTCCATCCTTGAAATAAGCTTTAAATCCGATCTCCAAAAGTTCCTTCACAGGTCGGCAATCCGGTGACTGGATAGAACCGTTTTTATTTTTAGCTACAGAACCGCATCCCCCACCACAGGCCAACTGAACCTCACAATTTCGGCATTCTTCGATGGAGGTGACATCTCTTGAAGCCCATTGGTGAATCAATTCCTCATTTTTTGTTACTTCTGGGTAGAAGGTTCCCAAAGCTTCCTCTTCTTTGCCTACTGTTGCAGTGCATGAATAGATTCTGCCTGTATAGTCGAATGCCCATTCCGATTTACACGCAGGACAGGCATCGAACAGTGGATCGGGTAACTCTCCATGTTCGGAAAGATATTTGGCAACAGAATAGGAGGGTTTGTAAAACTCCAGGATATGCGGGTATTGTTCTGTTAATTCGAAGATCTTGTGAAAGAGCGATATGCGGGTAAAGAGTTGATCCGGAGTAGACTGGCAATGATGCAGTTCATAGTTACGTCCTATCTGTGTTTTGAAAAGCGGATTTGACGTCCACCCTTTGTCAATGGCAAAAGTGGCCAGTTCCGGGAGATTCTCAATATTTTGCTTGTCAATCACCATCCTGAGATTCACGGGGAACCCTGCTGCCATTGCAGCATCAACTCCCTTGACGATTGGCTCGAATGTAGGAGATCCGCCTCTTAGAAAACGGCGCTTGTCATGCATCTCCTTGGTTCCGTCCAATGTTATCTGAATTTCACGGATTTTACCTTTTGAAAGCTCATCTATGTAATCTTCAAGATAATAACCATTTGTCACTACACATATGTCCAAGTCCGCCTCATTCGACTTATTGACCAAATGAGCAATTAGGCTTTGCTGATGCGGAGTGTTCAATAATGGTTCTCCTCCAAAAATGGTCAGATATTTACGTCGGTTGGCCAGTTCTTTCCTGATATATTGGAAAAAAGCATCTATTAATTCATGACTTGCACTCAGGGTTGGGTTGGTGTACTCATCCTGGTAACAGTAACTGCATCTGAAATTGCAACTGTAATTGGGCACAAAGAATAGTTGAACCTCTTCATCGTCACGCTGGTCAATAAAATCAAAATATCGGTTGCGGTAAAGTTTCTTTTCATCAACAGTTGATGCCAGGTAACCTTTTTCAGTAAGATCCTGCTGCAGTCCGGAATCAATTTTACTTTCTTGTTCAGCAGAAATCAATGCTTCAGCCTCTGCCTGAGTCATCAGATCTGCATTGCCGCTCAGCAGATTGACAATAAAATATTGCTCAGAATCCAGCGCTTTGGATACTATGTTGTGTTTTGATTTGACCATTGTAATATTTTAAAAAAGAATAAGCCTATCGGAAAAATCACTCTTCTGATGGCTTATTCAGTTTGATTTAGTCGTGGCATCCCACAACAGACTTGGAAGTCTTGGCACAGCACTGGGCTATAACCACGCTTTTCTGCGCTTCCTGCTTTTTAACTAAACTTTTCATCTGAATGATTTGATTAAAAAATGAAATTATTGATTTGCTTAGAAAAGCCGTAAGAAAAATTGACAGTTACTTATTGCCAATTTTGTTTTAAAAGTTAACGTTAGATAACTTCAAATCTTGTTCAATTCTTTTTTTCCCTGTAATGGTAAAACTGCAAACTTCTACTTGTCCTTTACGGTAAGGTTTGGACTCTTCAAGTACCATGACTGAACTGAACCCACTTTCAGACAAAGTATTCATGTATTCATCACGGGTAACAGAACCAGCCCAACACTCGGAGACGGCAACTGGATCATTTCTGTACTCAGCAGGAACCGGAGAAGTAGAGTAAATATCGCTGACTACAAACCTGCCACCCAGTTTTAGAATTCTGTAAATTTCATTCCATGCAGCCGATTTGTCTGAAGCATGGTTGATTGTGCAATTTGAAATCACTACATCTGCAGTCTGATCTGCAAGATCCAATTTTTCCAGTTCACTTTGAATGAATTTCACATTGGAAACGCTAAACTTTTTTGCATTCTCCCTTGCTGTTACCAGCATTCCGTCTGAGATATCAATTCCATAGGCAAATCCGCTATCTCCAGCCTGTTCAGCCATTCTGAGAACATCTGTTCCTCGTCCACTGCCAAGGTCGACACAGGTTTCACCAAGTTTTACCTTGGCATAATTAACGGCTCCGCCACAAGAAAGGCAACATTCTGTCTTGGCCAACTGGCTGTATCTTAGATTAATTTTTGAATAATCCATACTTTGATTAATTACCTAAAAATTGAAACAATATATCTTCTTAATT
>Ga0118677_10015756_pt1 | contig 10458 bp, 8 predicted proteins | sample AliMusrvi5mmetaG_FD_86154 | JGI IMG/M metagenome (GOLD analysis project Ga0118677, IMG submission 86154)
GCTGCCCGGGGTGGAGCGGAAGATCCGGGTGCTGATCGACTGGACAATCGAGATTTTCTTTCCGCGCGATATTGTGCAGACCATCGATCTGCAGGGTAAGTGAGCATGACGGTTCCGGAAACGTGGCGCGATGCGCTGATCGGACTGGCAGTGGGCGCGGTGGGCGGAGTGCTGGGCAGCCTGATGATCAGCCAGTCGGGGTCCTCTGGTTTGGCGCTGGAGGGGCTGGCGCTGGGCGCCGTTTTTGGGCTGACGTTCGGACTGTTTTTCGCGCGGCGGGCGACCACACCGGGCGCGGGGCTCATCTGGGGCCTGAGCTATGCGTTTCTCGGCTGGCTGACGCTGCCGGCATGGGCGGTGCCGCTGCTGGCCGGAGGGGGCGGCACGGCCATGATGCTGCAGGATGCGCATGTGCATTTTCCGGAACTGGTGGCGGCACTGCTTTGTCTTGGGCTGCCGGTCGGGCTGGCTTTGGGTATCCGGGGGGGTATCCGGGGGAGTTTGCGGGAGGCCGCCGATCGCGGCGAGTCTCACTGGCCGCGTGCGCTTTTGACGGGTGGTTTCGCGGGCGTGGTAGCCGGTCTGATTTTCAGCCGCTGGATGTACGCAGGCGATTTCTTTCCGCTGTTGAGCGGCTTCGGGCAGATGCAGTCGAAAGGGGCGACGGTGCTGCTGCACTTCGGCGTGGCGCTGGTGATCGGCGCATCCTTCGGCCTGCTGTTTGAGAGGGACATCCGGAGCTATGGTTCGTCCATGGGTTGGGGGCTGGGATACGGGATTTTCTGTTGGTTCCTCGGCCAGCTCACGCTGCTGCCCGCGCTGGCCGGGCAGGCGCCGGACTGGTCTGTCGACGCCGGCAGCCAGTTGTTCGGATCGCTGGTCGGCCATATTCTTTACGGGTTGATTCTGGGTGTGGTTTACGCCAGTCTGGACCGGGTGCGGATCCGGCTGTTCGTGCAGTCCGACCCGCTGAACCGCGAGCGTGAAGGGCCGGGGTTCCGCGTGCTTCGCTCGCTGCAGTGGGGCGCGATGGCGGGATTCGCGGGCGGCGCGATTTCGAGTCCGGTGATGCTGGCGACGGGGATTCTGCCGAAGGTGGCGGGTATCGAGACGGCGTTTTCCACCGGCTTCGGATTGCTGGTGCATCTGCTGATCAGCACGCTGCTGGGCATGAGCTACGGACTGCTCTTTCGCAATGAGGCGCCGAGTCTGGGGCTGGGCGCCTCGTGGGGCTGGCTGTTCGGGATGATCTGGTGGTATCTGGGACCGATGACGCTGCTGCCGCTGCTGCTGACGGGCGAGTGCGACTGGAGTCCGGCGGCGGCGTCGGCACTGCTGCCATCGCTGCCGGGACATCTGATCTACGGCGCCGCCACGGCATTTACATTTTTGTTTCTGGAACGGCGGCATCGGGACTGGCTGCTTTCCGATCCGAAGACGGCCGCGCGGGAATTGCGGCGCGTGCGGCCCTCCGGGACACCGGCTCCGGCGCTGTGGCTGTTCGCGCTGGGAACCGGCGTGCTGCTGCCGATTCTGCTGGGTTAAGCGCAGGGGGGGCGTCATTTGGCGCATCAGCGGGATTCGGAACCGGGCAGGAGCCCTGCATGCGCTGGTTTTGCGAATGGCGCTTGTCCTGCTGTTCACAACGTCAGGTGCTGAAGAAGCTCGCGACATCCGGATTGGCATTGGTCCTCATGGCAACTTTGCTGTGGGGCGGGTGCCTCTCCTGCGAGCAGTATTTTATGTTCCGCATGTCGGGTGGTGTCTCGGCGCCGACCGACTGCTGCAATCCCTCCGGCGGATGCAAGGAACTGCCGGCAAACGGCACCGTTCGGAGTGGGTGCCGCCTGCAGCCGATGGCGCTGAACGATGCGCCGCAGCAGATTGCCCCGCCGCTGCAGTTCTGCATTTTTACCATCGAGCCCAAGCCGACGGCGATGATTGCCGGGCAAGTGACCACGCTCGACGCCCGGCCGTTCGTCCCGCCCGATCGGAACGTTCTCCACTCCCTGCTCCGCCTCTGAACCCGTTCCAGGTCTCGTTCGTTCCTGGAAAGCGGTTCATGAAGAGGAGAAATTGTGCGTTTCAAAAGACGAATCGCGGCTTTGGCCGTGTTCGCGTGGGCCAGCCGCGCGCAGACCGCCGAACCGGCGCGCCTGGCCGACCTGATTGCGGAGGCTCTGGCCGAGAATCCGGAAGTGCTGGCCGCGCAGAAAGATTATGAAGCGGCCCGGCAGCGCCCGACGCGCGAGCGCAGCCTGCCGGATCCGGTGCTTTCGGCCGGCTGGTCGAGCAACGGCGGACCTTTGCCGGGCCAGCAGCTTGGCAGCAATCCGACCAGCAACATCGGGGTCACGGTGTCGCAGGAGATCCCGTATCCGGGCAAGCGCAGGCTGCGGGGCGAGATCGCGGCGCAGGATGCCGAGGCCGCATTCTGGCAGTATCAGGCGGTGCAGCTCGGCGTGCGGTCGCGCGTGACGCGGCTTTACCATAAGCTGCACCACGCCTGGGAAGCCATCGGGATTCTGACCCGCAGCAAAGAAGGGCTGGCGCAGATGATTCATCTGGCCGAAGCGCGGTACACGGCGGGCAAGACGCCGCAGCAGGATATCTTTCGCGCGCAGACGCAGCTTTCCATGGTGGAAACGCGCATACTGCGGATGCGGCAGGACCGGCTGGCGGCCGAGGCGGAGTTGAACAGCCTGCTCAACCGGAAACCGGGCAGTCCCGTGGGGGAACCGACGGGCGAAGACGCGCGGCCGCTCACGATGACGGTGGACGAACTGCTCGCCAAAGCCGCGGCGACGGCGCCGGAACTCGCGCGGCGGAAGAAGATGATTGCGCGCGGTGAGCTGAGCGTCAATCTGGCGCGGAAGGACTTTCATCCCGATTACACGGTGGCGGCGGGTTATTACAACCAGGGCTCGATGTCGCCGATGTATCAGGTGCGCGTGGATATCCCGCTGCGGCTGCATGCGGAACAGAAGCAGCGTCCCGCCCTGAACGAACAGGTGGATCTTCTGGCCAGCGCGCGGCGGGGATTCGAATCGGCCGAACAGAATCTGCAGTTCCGTGTGCGGGAAGCTTTTGGCGAGGCCGAGACCGCGTGGAGGCTGATGCAGCTGTACGCGGACACGATCCTGGTGCAGAGCCAGCTGACGGTGGATTCCTCGCTGCTGGCGTATCAGACGGGGACGGGCGATCTGGCGGCGGTCCTCAATAATCTTGCGACGAAAGCGGACGTCGAGGAACAACTGCACGAACAGGGGCTGAATTACGCGCTTGCGCTGGCGCGCCTGGAAGAAATGACCGGCGTGGAAATCACGGGAGGCCGCCAATGAAGTTCGTGAAATTTCTGTTTGCAGTGGTTGTGATTGGACTGCTGTTCGCGGGCGGGTTCGGGTATGGGCGCTGGTACAGCACGCGGCCGTCGGTGGTTAAGAACCAGCGGAAGATCCTCTATTACGTGGACTCGATGCATCCGTGGTACAAGTCCGACAAGCCGGGCGTGGCTCCGGATTGCGGGATGGATCTGGAGCCGGTCTACGCGCAGGGCGCGGGGCCGACAGAGCCCGGCGCGCCGACGAGGCCGGCAAACGCCGTCGAAGTGACGCCCGACCAGCAGCATCTGATCGGCATGAAATACGGGACGCCGGAATGGACAGACGGCGGGGAAACGATTCACGCGCCGGGCCGCGTGATGCCCGACGAAACGCTGCTCACCCGCGTGCAGGCGCGCACGGACGGCTGGATCCTGACGGTGGACGCGAACTTCACCGGCAAACCCGTCACGCGGGGACAGCCGTTGCTCACGCTCTACAGCCCGGAACTGCTGGCGGCGCAGCAGGAGTATCTGCTGGCGCTTAAGGCGCGCAGCCTGATGCAGCACAGTTCCATGCAGGAATCGATGGCGAATAACGAATCGCTGGCTGAGGCCGCGCGGCGCAGGCTGCTGCTGCTGAATCTGACGGAAGCGCAGATTGCAGGCGTGGAACAGGCGCAGCAGCCACTACAAAATATTGCGATCAGCGCGCCGGTCAGCGGCTACGTGATGGCGCGCAACGCGTTCCCCGGCCAGCGGGTTACGGCTGAGACGGAACTGTATACGCTGGCGGACCTGAGCGGCGTGTGGGTGATCGCCGACGTTCCGGAAGCCGATGCGGCGCGGGTGCGGCCGGGGCAGTCGGCCCATGTGACGGCGCCGGGAAGCAACGTTCCGCTCTTTGCCCGCGTGACTTTTCTGCAGCCGCAGGTGGATCCGGTGTCGCGCACGCTGAAGGTCCGGCTGGAGCTGGCGAACAAGGAAATGCAGCTGCGCCCGGAGATGTGGGTGCAGGCGGATATCGAGCTTGCGGGCGAGCGGCACCTCACGGTGCCGGCCGACGCGGTGCTGGACGCGGGAACGTCGAAGACGGTGTTTGTCGATCGGGGCAACGGCTACTTCGAGCCGCGCGCGGTGGCGACAGGCGCCCGGAATGCGGACCGCGTGCAAATTCTGAGCGGCCTGAAGGCGGGAGAGCGCATCGTGACCTCGGGCGCTTTCCTGATGAATTCGGAAAGCCAGATGAAGGCGGCCACGAGATGATCAACCGGGTTATCGAGTTTTCCGGCCGCAATAAACTCATTGTGTTTTTGCTGGTGGGGGCGGCAGTAGCGGCCGGGCTGTGGTCCATGGGACATGTGCCGCTCGACGCGATTCCGGACCTGAGCGATACGCAGGTGATCGTCTACTCGCGGTGGGATCGCAGCCCGGACATCATGGAGGACCAGGTTACGTACCCGATTTCGAGCGCCATGCTTTCCGTACCCGGGGTGCGCACGGTGCGCGGGTTTTCGGATTTCGGGTATTCGTATGTCTATATCATCTTCGAGGAAGGAACCGATATTTACTGGGCGCGTTCGCGGACGCTCGAATATCTTTCGGCCGTGCAGCCGCGGTTGCCGCAGGGCGTGCGAACGGAACTGGGTCCGGACGCTACAGGCATCGGGTGGGTGTTCCAGTATGTGCTGACGGATTCGAGCGGGAAGCACGATCTGGCGCAGCTGCGTTCGATTCAGGACTGGTTTCTGCGGTATCAGCTGCAGTCGGTGCCCGGCGTGGCGGAGGTGGCGCCGCTGGGGGGATTCGTGCGGCAGTATCAGGTGAATGTGGATCCGGTGAAGCTGCAGGCTTACGGCATTCCGATCAGCCGCGTGGTGGAAGCGGTGCGGACCGGCAATAACGACGTCGGGGGCCGGCTGGTGGAACTAAGCGGCGCGGAGTATATGGTGCGCGGGCGGGGTTATGCGCAGTCCACGGCGGATCTGGGCGGCATCGCGCTGGCGCAATCCGAAGGCGGCGTTACGGTGCGGGTACGGGATGTCGCGAATGTCGAGTTTGGTCCGGATATCCGCCGCGGAATTTCGGATCTCGGCGGGAAAGGCGAAGCGGTTTCGGGCATTGTCGTGATGCGGCAGGGCGAGAACGCGCTGGCGGTGATCGAGCGCGTGAAAGCCCGCCTGCTGGAGATCGGGCCGGGGCTGCCCCCAGGTGTCAAGATCACGCCTGTCTATGACCGATCTGAACTGATTCTGCGCTCCATCGACAACCTGAAACACACGCTGCTGGAAGAGCTGGCGATCGTGTCGCTGGTGATTCTGATTTTTCTCTGGCATGTGCCGAGCGCGCTGATCCCGGTGCTGACTATTCCGATCGCGATCGTGATCTCCTTCGTGCCCATGCATCTGATGGGCGTGACGGCGAATATTATGTCGCTCGGCGGCATCGCGATCGCGGTGGGCGCGATGGTGGATGCGTCCATCGTGGTGGTGGAGCAGACGCACAAGAAGCTGGAGGAGTGGGAGCGCACGGGGCGCAAGGAAGATTATCACCGCGTGGTGATCGAGGCGGTGAAGGAGGTGGGCGGGCCGAGTTTCTTCGCGCTGCTGGTGATCGCGGTGGCGTTTCTGCCGGTGCTCGCGCTGGAGGCGCAGGAAGGGCGGCTGTTCCGTCCTCTGGCTTATACCAAGAATTTTTCGATGATCATCGCGGCGGTGCTGGCGATTACGCTGGATCCGGCGATGCGCCTGCTGTTCACCCATATGCAGGATTTCCGCTTTCGGCCACGCTGGCTGGCGCGCGTGGTGAGCGCGGTGCTGGTGGGGAAGATTCATTCCGAGGAGAATCATCCGATCAGCAGGATTCTGATTCGGGTGTATCAGCCGGTGGCGGCGTGGTCGTTGCGCTGGAAGTGGATCGTTCTGGCGGGCGCCACGGCGGTGGTGCTGGTCACGGTGCCGGTTTACCGGCGGCTCGGCTCGGAGTTCATGCCGCCGCTCGACGAAGGGGCATTGCTCTACATGCCCACCACCGTGCCGGGCATTTCGGAAACGGAAGCCCAAAAGCTGCTGCAGGCGCAGGACAGGATCCTCGCGCGCTTTCCGGAAGTGGCGCAGGTTTTCGGCAAGGCCGGGCGGGCCGAGACTTCGACGGATCCGGCGCCGCTTTCCATGGCGGAGACTGTGATCACGCTGCGGCCCGTCGTGGAGTGGCGCAAGACGGACACCTGGTATTCGGAATGGGCGCCGCAGTGGCTGATTCCGTGGTTCCGCCACATCACTCCCGACCACATCTCGCAGGATGAACTGGTGGACCAGATGAACCAGGCGCTTCGCATGCCCGGCGTCTCGAATGCGTGGACCATGCCGATTAAGAACCGCATCGACATGCTGACCACGGGCGTGCGGACTCCCGTTGGCGTGAAGGTGTTCGGGGGCGACATCCATACGATCGAGCGACTGGGACAACAGATCGAAGGGCTGCTCCGGCCGGTGCGCGGGACCCGCAGTGTGTATGCGGAGCGCGCGGCGGGAGGCTATTTTCTGGATGTCGCGTGGGATCGCGAAAAGCTGGCGCGCTACGGGCTGAGCATGGAAGACGCGCAGGCGGTGGTGACCAGCGCCATCGGCGGCGAGAACGTGACCACGACGGTGGAGGGCCGCGAGCGTTATCCGGTGAATGTGCGTTATCAGCGCGGTTATCGCAGCGACCCGGCGGCGCTTTCGCGCCTGCTGGTGCCGGCGACGGGAGGCAGGCAGCAGATTCCTGTGGCCGAACTTGGCGAAGTGAAGCTGACGTCCGGCCCTTCCATGCTGCGCGATGAGAACGGGCTGCTGAGCGGCTATGTTTACGTGGATATCGCGGGCCGCGATCTCGGCAGTTATGTGGAAGAAGCGAAGGGCGTGGTGCGAAAGGGTCTGCAACTGCCGCCCGGTTATTCGATCTCCTGGAGCGGCCAGTATGAAGGGATCGCGCGGGTGCGCCAACGGTTGCTGGTGGTGATCCCGGTGACCCTTTGCCTCGTGATGCTGCTGCTTTTTCTGAATACCAAATCGGTGGTGAAGACGCTGGTGATCGTGCTGGCGGTGCCGTTCTCCGCGGCGGGCGCGATCTGGCTGCTGTATCTGCTCGGCTACAACATGAGCGTCGGGGTGTGGGTGGGGCTGATCGCGCTGATGGGCGTGGATGCGGAGACGGCGGTTTTTATGCTGCTCTATCTGGATATCGCCTATGAGCAGGCCGCGCGCGAAGGGCGGCTGCGGAATCTGAAAGAGCTGCAGGCGGCGATTCTGGAAGGCGCCGTGAAACGCATCCGTCCGAAGTTCATGACGGTGGCGGCAATGTTTCTGGGGCTTGCGCCGATTATGTGGTCCACCGGGACGGGGGCGGATGTGATGAAGCGCATCGCGGCTCCGATGATCGGCGGCATCTTTACTTCATTTTTGCTGGAACTGGTTGTTTATCCCGTGATTTACGAGGTCTGGAAATGGCATTTCGAACTCAAACCAAAACTTGCGCGTGCGTGATCTTTTTGGCCGCGGCGGCCTGCGCGCAGAGTTATCCGGTGCGGCATAAACACCTGCGGAACGGGGTGACCGGCACGCTGCGCGTGGACGAAAACGCGATTACGTTCACGGAGCCGGGCAAGCAGGCGAAGCACTCGCGCGTCTGGAAGTACGACGACATTCAGGAACTCGTGCTGGGCGCTGGCACGCTGCGGATTGTCACCTATGAAGACAACCGGCGCGAGTTCGGGCGCGACCGGGTCTTCGATTTCGATCATCTGCCCGCGAGCGTTGTTGCCGCCTGGTATCCGGTTTATCGGCGGCGTCTGGACGCGCGGTTCGTGGCGGCGCTGGCGGATCCGGCGGTGCAGCCCGAGTGGCAACTGCCGGCGAAACTGGCGCGCGGTACCGGCGGGTCGCAGGGCATGTTACTGGTGGCTCGCGATCTGGTGGTTTACAAAACGGCGGTTTCCAGTGAAAGCCGCAGCTGGCGCATCGCGGACCTGGAGAACATCAGTTCCTCGGGGCCTTTCGATCTGACGATTACGACTCATGAGCGCGGGTTCCGTTTTCAGCTGAAACACGCACTGGAAGAAGGGCGTTATCAGGAACTCTGGCTGCGTATTAATGAGACGCATGGGTTGCGCATTCTGAGCCGGCCCGGGGGCCCCACATTACTTGAGTGAGGCGGGGCTTTGCTGCAACGCGAACTGAAAGAAAGGAGGCTCGCCGTCCTCCGGCCGGCCGGGATGATACCGGATGACGATCCACTTCGCGGAGGATTCGCCGGAAGTCCAGCTCAGTTCGGCCTTGACCCTTTTGCCAGGGGCTTCGGCGATGAGCGAGTGCGGAAGGCCCGCGGAGATGGCCAAAGGCCCGACCCGCGCCGGCACAGTGGCCTGCTCCGCGGCGGCGGAGGGTTCGGGCGCGCGCTCATAAACCACCTTCCGATCCAGCACAACCCGGAGAGCGAGACTCGCCTCGGGGTTGATGATCTGAATCGAAATTTCGGCACTTCGCTGGCCGTCCAGAAAACCGGTCAGCAGCAACACAGCGAACAGCCGCGGCGCGCCATGCAGTGCCATGCCTAAGCCTGCCGGCGGCGGCGTCCGATCAGGACAACCGAGCCGGCCAGGGAAAGCAGCATTATGGTGCCGGGTTCGGGAGTCGGATTCGTGTTGACCTGCGCGGCCGTGCAGCCTTCGATGACGCAGAGTCCGTAAATCTCGGCGCCGCTGAGCAGAGCGCGCTGGCCGATGCCGAAGCCGGGTTCCGCGACCACGGAGTTGTTGAATAAGCCGCTCTGGGCCGTGCCGTCGATATGCGCGCTGTTACTCACCAGCGGGATATCGAAGCTGTTGGTGAGACCGCTCAAAGTGGTGTCCACGGTCAGCTTGCGGCCTACGGTTCCGGACGCGCCCGCGAGATCGAGAAAGCGCTGCAGTCCGGACGAGTATCCCTGGGAATGCTCGATTTCATGAATCGCAATGGTCAGGAAGTCCCATTTCCCGGCTGCGGCGTTGCCCATGACGGCGTTGCCGATTCGGCCGACGTTCACGGTGCCGCCACCCAGCATTCCGTTGGTAGCGGCAATGGTGAATTCGGAGTTGTCCCAGGGAGTGGAGTCGAAATAGAACTGGCTGCCGCTGTTATCGATGCGGATGTTAGAGGCATTCGGACGGCCGTTCATGTCCGTGCCGGTGACCGCGGAATCGGCGACCGCGCTGTCGCCCGACAGGTCGGCGAGGGTAAAGCCGATGGTTTCCGACCAGTTGACTCCGACGGCGGCAGTCAGATAGCCGATGGCAACGCCGATGTCGGATTTCAGCACCGCGGTAACATCGGTGCGTCCCGCGGCGGCGGTCGAATAGAGTTGGCCGGCGGCATCCTGGTAGACAGTGCCAAGGCTGGAGTAATCGGCGGTGATGGTGCCCGCGAAGACGGGGGCAGTCATCAGGAATAGCGAAGCAGTTAGAACGTGCGTTTTAGTCATACTTCCTCCGTTTGTCAGTGACTTACATCACTTTGAAAGGGAGTATAACTCAGCTTGACGCCGGATTCCAGCGTAAAAATGTTTCACGGCGGCGAAAAAAAAAGAGCCCGGCAGTCAGGCGCCGGGCTCTGAGTGAGATCACTTAGGCTGGCTTACAGGGAGTGAAGGAACGTGAGCAGATCCTGTTTCTGCGCCGCCGAAAGCCGGTTGTAGCCGTCCACGACGGCGTTGGCCTCGGAACCCGCGCTCTGGTGCGCCTGAATCGCCTGGTCCAGATCGGACGTTCGGCCGTCATGCAGGAAGAAGAGGCGGCTGCCCAGGCCCCAGAGCGGCGCGCTGCGCCAGTCGTCACCCTGTGCCTGCCCCTGTACGATGCCGTCGGCCAGGCCCACGCCCATCTTGTGCACCGCCAGATCCGAGTAAAGCGCAACGGGTTGCTGACTCAGCGCGGCGGAAGTGGAAAGTCCGGATTGCAGCACCGGCGTATGGCACATGGCGCAGCCGATCTGCGCGAAAACCTGGCTGCCGCGCTGCTGCGCCGGACCCTGTTGCGGAGCAGGCGGAGCGGGCAGGAAGCGCATGAACTGCACGAAGCCCATCAGATCGCTCATGGAGGCGGTCGGGGTGGTGGCGGTCAGGTT
>Ga0118677_10015758_pt1 | contig 10457 bp, 8 predicted proteins | sample AliMusrvi5mmetaG_FD_86154 | JGI IMG/M metagenome (GOLD analysis project Ga0118677, IMG submission 86154)
ACCGCGGGCCACGGAATCGGCCATCATGAAAATAGGATAGAAGTCATCGAGCGCCTCGAACATCACGTCGGAACCGCGGTCCGTGGTATGCGTCCAGATATCGATGACCTTGTTATAACGTTCCCCGTCCGTGATCAAGCCCTGCTTGTACTGGCTCTCAATGGCTTTCACTTCTTTACGGGATTCGTTCAAAATACCTTCTTTCGCGTCCGGAATCTGAATATCGTCGATCCCGATGGAAAGGCCCGACATAGTGGCTTCGCTGAAGCCGAGGGATTTCAACCGGTCCAGAAGATTCACGACCTCTTCGTGGCCAAACATGTTGTAGCATTCGGCGATGATCTTGGAAAGCTTGCCTTTGTTCACGATATCGTTCACAAAGCGAAAACCCTTGGGCAACACATCGTTGAATAGAATTCTTCCCATCGTGGTATCGACGATCTCGCCGGAAGCGAGACGAAGTTTACATTTCGCGTGCTTGTGGATCTGCTTGTCCTGGAAAGCCAGCACGGCTTCCTGCGTCCCGCTGAACGCGAGGCCTTCGCCCAAAGCCTTGTCCCGGATCTTGGTGAGATAGTAGATCCCGATAACGATATCCTGCGTCGGGGTCATGATCGGCTGACCGCTCGCGGGAGAGAAAATGTTGTTGGCGGAAAGCATCAGGATGCGCGCTTCCATCACCGCTTCCATGGAAAGAGGCACGTGAACGGCCATCTGGTCACCGTCGAAGTCGGCGTTAAAAGCCGTACAAACAAGCGGGTGGATCCGGATCGCGTTGCCTTCGATCAGCATCGGCTCAAAAGCCTGAATGCCGAGACGGTGCAGGGTCGGCGCGCGGTTCAGCATCACCGGATGTTCCTTGATGACTTCTTCCAGGATATCCCAAACTTCGGGCTTCACGCGCTCGACCATTTTCTTTGCCGAACGGATCGTGTGAACATGACCGCGTTCCTTGAGCTTGCGAATGATAAAAGGCTCGAAAAGCTCCAGCGCCATTTTCTTCGGAAGGCCGCACTGATGAAGCTTGAGCTCCGGGCCGATCACGATGACGGAACGGCCGGAATAATCCACGCGTTTTCCGAGAAGGTTCTGACGGAAACGGCCCTGCTTTCCTTTGAGCATGTCGCTCAGGGATTTGAGAGGGCGGTTGCCGGCGCCGAGCACCGGGCGGCCATGCCTGCCGTTGTCAAAAAGGGCATCAACCGCTTCCTGGAGCATGCGCTTTTCATTACGGATGATGACATCCGGCGCCTTGAGCTCAAGGAGTTTGCGCAAACGATTGTTGCGATTGATCACGCGGCGGTAAAGATCGTTAAGATCGCTCGTCGCGAAACGGCCGCCATCCAAGGCCACAAGCGGACGAAGATCCGGCGGGATCACGGGAACGGCACGAAGGATCATCCATTCCGGCCGGTTGCCGGATTTATAAAAAGCCTCGACGATCTTGAGGATCTTGACGCAGCGGGCGCGGGCCTGCTTGGATTTGGCGGCCTTGAGCAACCGGTGGAACTTCGCCGTCAGCTTATCAAGTTCGAGTTCTGACAAAAGCGTCTGGACGGCTTCGGCGCCCATTTGCGCCACGAAATTTTCCGGCCCGTATTGTTCCTGGGCTTTCAGATATTCGTCTTCGGTGAGAAGCTGGCGCGCCTTAAGCGGCGTCTGCTTCGGATCGAGCACGATATACTCTTCATAATAGAGGACCTTCTCAAGAGCCCGGACGCTCAGATCCAGAAGATTTCCGATGCGGGAAGGCATGGTCTTGAAAAACCAGATGTGAGAAACGGGCGTCACGAGATCGATGTGTCCCATCCGCTCGCGGCGAACGCGAGCCTGGGTAACTTCCACGCCGCAACGATCGCAGACGATGCCTTTGTGCTTGATGCGCTTGTACTTGCCGCAGGCGCATTCATAATCTTTCGTGGGACCAAAAATACGCTCGCAGAAAAGCCCGTCTTTTTCCGGCTTAAGCGTCCGGTAATTGATCGTCTCGGGCTTCTTCACCTCGCCGCGCGACCACTTCCGGATGGACTCCGGGGACGCTATGCGGATGGAAACAGAATCAAAAGTATTCACGTTGTAGTTCATACTTTGAGTTTCTCCCTGGCTTCTTCCTGTTTGTCTTCCGCGGATTTCTCTTTGTTCTCCGCGAGGGCCAACTTGCCGCTGGCGTTCCTCTCGGGATCGATATCGAGTCCTAACGCTTGCAATTCCTTGACGAGCACGTTGAAGGATTCCGGCGTGCCGGCGTGGAGCGCGGGCTCACCCTTGACGATAGCTTCGTAAACGCGCGTTCTTCCGACCACGTCATCGCTCTTCACGGTGAGAAGTTCCTGGAGGGTAAAAGCAGCGCCGTAAGCCTCGAGCGCCCACACTTCCATCTCTCCGAACCGCTGACCGCCGAACTGAGCCTTGCCGCCGAGAGGCTGCTGCGTGACCAATGAATAGGGACCAATCGAGCGGGCATGGATCTTGTCATCGGCAAGATGGGCCAGCTTGAGCATGTAGATGTAGCCCACGGTGATCTTCTCGTCAAACTTGTCGCCGGTGCGCCCGTCATAAAGAGTGATCTTCCCATCGCTTGGAAGCTTCGCGTCTTTCATGACCTGCTTGATCTCGGCTTCGGTGGCGCCGCTGAAAACGGGCGTTTCCACATGAAAGCCCAACATCTTCGCGGCCCAGCCCAAATGCGTCTCAAGAATCTGTCCGACGTTCATACGGGAAGGCACGCCGAGCGGGTTCAGGATGATCTCCACGGGACTTCCGTCCGCGAGGTACGGCATATCCTCTTCAGGAAGGACCTTCGCGATCACGCCCTTGTTCCCGTGACGCCCAGCCATTTTATCCCCGACCGAGATCTTGCGCTTCGAGCAAACATACACCACGATCTTTTTAATGACGCCCGGGGGAAGTTCATCGCCTTTGCGTACGCGATCGATCTCACGGGTCCGTTCCGCCACGAGCTCATCGATCTCATCGCCCCAAACGCGCGCGATCTTCTTGATGCCTTCTTCGAGGTCCGGATCTTCATCGATGCGCAAGGAATCCCAGTCGCAGCTGTCCAGTTTCTTGAGATCGCCCTTGGTGATCGTGTGCCCGCTTTTGATCAGCACTTCGCCCAAAATATCATCCAGAAGATCTTCGGAGATCTTTTTTCCGATGATCATATCCGAAACCTTGTTCAAACGTTCCCGCTTCAGGAGATCGATGCGCTCATTGAAGCGCTCCTTGATCTCATTGATGTCCTTATTTTCCTGACGGGCTTCTTCTTTGGTCTTCGCGGCGGATTCCTTGCGAGCGAAGGCCTTAACATCCACGACCACCCCTTCGACACCGGGAGGCACGGAAAGCGAGGCATCGCGCACATCGCCGGCTTTTTCGCCGAAGATCGCGCGGAGAAGTTTTTCTTCCGGAGAAAGTTCGATCTCGGACTTCGGAGTGATCTTCCCGACCAGAATATCCCCGGGTTTCACTTCGGCGCCGATCCGGATCACGCCTTCCGCGTCAAGATCCTTGAGGGCTTCCTCGCTCACGTTGGGAATGTCGCGGGTGATCTCCTCGTTCCCAAGCTTCGTGTCGCGCGCTTCAATCTCGAATTCTTCGATGTGGAGGGAGGTGTAGACGTCTTCCTTGCAGAACTTTTCGCTCACGATGATCGCGTCTTCAAAGTTGTACCCGCGCCACGGCATGAACGCCACGAGAACATTCCGCCCAAGGGCCAGTTCGCCACCCTGGGTCGCCGCGCCGTCCGCGATAATATCGCCGCGCTTGACCTTATCGCCCACTTCCACGAGCGGACGCTGGTTGATACAGGTGCCTGCGTTGGAACGCTTGAACTTGCGCAGTTTGTAGACAAAGTCATCGATCACGATCTCGTCGGCCGACACCGCTTTGACGGTACCGCGGGACTTGGCCTGCATGACCGCTCCGGAATCCTTGGCCACGTGACGCTCCATCCCTGTCCCGACAAACGGGGCTTCGGGGATCAAAAGAGGAACGGCCTGGCGTTGCATGTTCGAACCCATGAGGGCGCGGTTCGCGTCGTCATGTTCGAGGAACGGGATCAACGCGGCGGCTACCGACACCAGCTGGCGCGGAGAAACGTCCATGTAATCGATATCCTCGGGCTTCATTCTCGGAAAATCGCCTTTTGAACGGCACGACACGGTGTCCGAAGTAAAACGCCCGCTCTTGTCCAGAGGGGCATTGGCCTGGGCGATCACATATTTATCTTCCACGTCCGCAGTAAGATAATCGATGGTTTCCGTAACGCGCCCATTGACCACCTTGCGGTAAGGGCTCTCGAGAAACCCGATATCATTGACGCGGGCAAAGGTACTGAGTGACGCGATCAAACCGATGTTCGGACCTTCCGGGGTTTCGATCGGACAAACGCGTCCGTAATGGGAAGGATGAACGTCGCGAACTTCAAAGCCCGCGCGCTCTCTCGAAAGACCGCCGGGCCCGAGGGCTGACAGACGGCGTTTATGCGTCAACTCGGCCAAAGGATTGGTCTGGTCCATGAACTGCGACAGCTGGCTGCGCCCGAAGAAATCCTTGATCGCGGCGGAGATCAGCTTGGGATTGATGAGGTTGTGAGGCATCGCCGCGTCCAAATCATAGATAGACATGCGTTCCACGCAGGAACGCTTCATGCGCGCGAGACCCACGCGGAACTGGTTCTGCAATAGTTCTCCGACAGAACGCACGCGCCGGTTCCCCAAATGGTCGATATCGTCTTCCTTGACTTCGCCGGAGCGGAGCTTCAGAAGCTTGCCGATCACTTTCATGACATCGTCGGGTTTGAGCGTCGTATTCTTGGTATCCGCGGTTCCGGTTCCAAGGCCGAGCTTCTTGTTCAACATAAAACGTCCGACATGCCCGAGATCATAGCGCTGGGGATCAAAGAAAAGCTTTTGGATGAGATCTTTGGCGCTGGCTTCCGTCGGGGGATCGCCCGGACGGACGCGGCGGTAGATCGCCATCTGCGCGTCTTGCGTATTGCGGTAAGGATCTCTTTCAAGGGTATTGACCAACGACCGGTCATCCTTGGGAAGTTTCACGATCGAAAAAGTGGAGACCTCGCAGGAAAGCAGGCTTTCAAGCACTTCCCGGGTCAACCGGGTCGCGGCCGGAACAATCAACTCCTTGCTGGTCGGATGAAACACATCCTCCGCCAGAACCTCGCCCTCACACACCTTGAAGGAAGATTTATCAAATCCGCGAATCTTTTCGACGGGATAAAGCTCCTTGCAGATATCGTAAGTCGAGGAATAACCGAGCGCCCTGAGCAGCGCCGTCGCGAGGATCTTCCGGCGGCGATCGATATAGGCGTAAAGCACATCATTCGCATCGGACTCGAATTCGAGCCACGCGCCGCGGTACGGGATAATGCGCACGCTGTAGATCTTCTTACCGCTCGGATGGAGGCTTTCCTCAAGCGACATGCCCGGAGAGCGATGGAGTTGGCTCACAATGACGCGTTCAGCGCCATTGATAATGAATGTACCGGTTTCGGTCATGAGCGGGAGCTCGCCAATATAAACTTCCTGTTCTTTGGCGATGCCCTTGCGCACGAGGCGAAGCTTCACTTTCAGAGGCGCGGCATAGGTCATGCCCCGCTTCTGGCATTCCGGGATCGAATACTTCGGCTTGCCGAGGGAATACCCTTGATACTCCAGACGGCAGGTCCCATCAAAACTTTCGATAGGAAAACAGTCCGCGAACGCCTCTTCCAACCCCTGGCTTTTACGCCGGCGATTGGATCGGCCGCTCTGAAGGAATTCCTCATACGACTTGATCTGGATCTCGACCAAGTTGGGCATATCCATCGTATCCTGGATCTTCGTGAAGCTTTTCCTTGTGATCAAAGGCTTCATTAATTGTCCTCCTTAAGGACAGCGCTCTTTGTTCGGCCTGACATTTACTGAAGGTTACTTGATCTCGACCTTGGCGCCCTGAGCTTCCAGAACCGTCTTGATCTTCGCCGCTTCATCCTTGCTCACGTCTTCTTTGATGACTTTCGGCGCGCCTTCGACCAGATCCTTCGCTTCTTTCAAGCCAAGGCTCGTGACCGTGCGAATTTCCTTGATGACGTTGATCTTCTTGTCGCCCGCGCTGACGAGAGTGACCGTGAAGCTGGTCTTCTCTTCCGCCGCTGCCGCGCCGCCCGCAACCGCACCGCCCGCTGCCGCAACCGCGACCGGAGCCGCCGCCGCACTGACGCCGAACTTCACTTCGAGCGCCTTCACGAGTTCGGCCAATTCGAGGACCGTCAACGTTTCGATCGAGGTGAGAATAGCCTGCAATTTTTCAGAGATCTTCACTTCCGTTGCTTCTGTCATGGTGTTGCCTCCTTGATTGAATTTCCTTTATCAGGACGTTCGGTTTGTTCTGGCGATCTTAGGACGCAGCGCCAGCGGCTGCTTTTTTCTTACGGACCTCTTCCAAAGCGACCACGAGATTTCGCGTGAGAGCTCCGAGGACATTCGCAAACCCCTGGATCGGCGAATTCATGCGCACCACGAGCTGCGTCAGAAGTTCTTTGCGCGACGGGAGCTTGGAAAGCTGTTTGATGAAATCCTCACCGTAGACCTGACCTTCAAAGATCACTCCGGCGGGTTTCCACTTCTCGTTGGTTTTGGAGAATTCGCAAAGCTTCCGGGAGATATCCTGCGGGTCTTTATCCCCGAAGGTGATGATCACGGAACCACTCAAATACTTTTCGGCCCCTGCCACGTTGAACTGCGTGAAGATCTTCCGGGCCATCGCGTGCTTGACCATCAGCGAACGGCGGGACACCTTCTCAAGACTGCGCCGCGCGGTGGAGATATCAAGCACCGAGACGCTGTTCAGGTTGGAAATAAAAGCGTAGGGACTTTTTTCGAATTCCTTGACGATCTCATTAAACATCAACTCTTTTTCAAAGGATGGCATGGCTTAAAGCGCTCCCGTGTTGAGCCGGAGACCCGGACCGTGGGTCGTCGCGATATGGACCGTCTTGATGTATTCGCCCTTGCTTGTCGCGGGCTTGGAATCTTTCACCGCTTTGATCACCGTGCGCGCGTTCTCGAGCAGGGCCGCTTCACCGAAGGAAAGCTTCCCGCACACCGCGTGCAACCCGGCGGTCTTGTCGCTCTTGAACTCGATGCGGCCGCCTTTCACTTCCTTGACGGCTTTTCCGACCTGAGGGGTCACGGTCCCGGTCTTCGGCGTGGGCATCAGTCCTTTGGGACCAAGCACGCGTCCCAGTTTGCTGACCTCGCGCATCATATCGGGATGGGAAACAACCACGTCAAAATCAAGAAAACCGTTCTTGACCTTTTCCACGAGCTCTTCCGCGCCGACGATATCCGCTCCGGCAGTTTCCGCGTCCTTGGCGCTTTCGCCCTTGGCGAAGCAAAGCACACGGACCGACTTACCGCTTCCATGCGGCAGAGTCACGGTCCCGCGGACGTTCTCATCTCCCTGCTCCGCCCGGACCCCGAGCTGGAAACTGAGGGAAATGGTTTCATCCGCCTTGCTCTTTTCAACTTGCTTGAGGATCTTGACGGCCTCCGGCAGAGAGTAAAACTTTCCCTCTTCGACCAGTGTTGCCCTTTTTTGATACCGCTTGCTGCGTTTCATTTTTTGTCCTGTTCTTACTTGGATTTGACGACTTCGATACCCATGCTACGGGCCGCGCCTTCAACGATACGGCACGCGCTTTCGATCTTGGTCGTGTTCAGGTCGACCATTTTTTTACGAGCGATATCAAGCACCTGCTCCCGGGTGATCTTGCCAATGATCGTGCGACCCGGTTCACCCGAGGCCTTCGCGAGTCCGACAGCTTTCTTGATCTCCGCGGCCACCGGGGGTGACTTGAGAATAAAAGAGAACGACTTGTCCTTATAAACGGTAAGCACCACGGGAAGGACGGTTCCCGGGCGGTCTTTGGTCCGTTCGTTGAACTGTTTGCAGAATTCCATGATATTGACGCCGCGCTGACCGAGCGCGGGACCGATCGGCGGAGCAGGATTCGCCTGCCCTCCGGGGATCTGCAATTTGACGCTTGCGACGACTTCTTTTGCCATGGTTAGATCTTTTCTACTTGCCAGTACTCAAGTTCTACGGGTGTCGGCCGACCGAAGATCGTCACCATCACGCGCAATTTGCCGCGGTCGGGATTGATCTGCTCGATCGTACCGTTAAAATTGGCGAAAGACCCTTCTTTGATCCGGATGCTTTCGCCTTCTTCGAATTCAACTTTTGGCTTCGGTTTGGTCTGCTTGTCTTCCTGCTCCCGGATAATGGCGTTAACCTCTTTTTCCGTGAGCGGGATAGGATTTTTTCCCGACCCGATAAATCCCGAAATCCCCGGCGTGTTTCGAACCAGGTACCAGCTTTCATCGGTCAGCTCCATCTTGACCAGGATGTAGCCCGGAAAAAACTTTCTCTCGCTGATCCTCTTCTTGCCGCCCTTGACCTCGCTGATCTTCTCCATCGGGATCAGCACTTCATGAATCAATTGCGACAGACCCGCATTCTCCGCGTGGCTGATCAGCCCTGCCCGGGCCTTGGCCTCCACGCCCGTCTGTGTGTGAACCACATACCACTTTGCGTCAGCCATAACCTTAGTTGATCAGCATCCTGAGGACGGACGAAATGCAAAAATCACAAGCGGCGATAAACGCCGATGCGAAAAAAGTCACGACAATGACCACAAGCGTCGCCTGCCAAACCTCATTCCAGGTCGGCCAGGTGACTTTCTTGAGCTCTTGCTGTGTTTCCTGGAAAAAATTCGTGACTTTCTGCAATTTCAGTGCTCCTCGTTTAATTCGAATCCTTTTCTGAGCGCCCTTGTAAAACAGGCCTGGCAGGACTCGAACCTGCAACATGCGGTTTTGGAGACCGCCGCTCTACCAATTGGAGCTACAGGCCTTTACCCCGTTAGAGGTTCTACCTCAAAAACTTCGATCTAACGGCCGCTGATCTGAATCACTGCCTTACTAAAAAATTTACTTCTTCTCCTTGAAAAGAGTGTGCTTCCGGCAGGCCGGACAATACTTGTTCCGCTCGATCTTGTCGGGATTCTTTTTCTTGTTCTTCCGTGTCCAGTAAGAAGACTTATGGCCACAGGTCGAAACCAAGGAGATAATCTCACGCATGAAATAAAACCTTTACTTTTGTCTTAAAGAAACCGTGAACAAAAAACGGCTTCAAAATTCTGATTTAGGTTGTAAGGCTTCTTACGGCGAAAATAAACGCCTTACATCCAGCAGGGCTTCGCCAAAAATGCTAGGATTTGTGGCCGAACGAGATGTTACGCGATGATCTCGCTGACAACGCCGGCACCGACCGTTTTTCCACCCTCGCGGATGGCGAATCGGAGCTCTTTTTCCATTGCGACCGGCATGATCAGTTCCGCTTCGATTGCGACGTTATCGCCCGGCATGACCATCTCAACGCCGGCCGGCAAAGTCACGATCCCCGTAACATCGGTGGTGCGGAAATAAAACTGAGGCCGATACCCTTTAAAGAACGGCGTGTGACGGCCGCCCTCTTCCTTGCTTAACACATAGATCTGAGCTTTGAACTTTTTGTGAGGGGTCACGGAGCCGGGCTTCGCGATCACCATCCCTCTTTCGATCTGGTCTTTTTCAACGCCGCGCAAAAGCAATCCGACGTTATCGCCGGCACGCGCGTCATCGAGGAGCTTGCGGAACATTTCAACGCCCGTCACCGTGGTCTTCATCGCGCCTTCGCGAAAACCGATGATCTCGGCATCATCCCCGACCTTGACAAGCCCTCTCTCGATACGACCGGTCGCGACAGTTCCGCGTCCAGAAATCGAGAAAACGTCTTCCACCGGCATCAAAAACGGCTTTTCAATGTCACGCTTAGGCTCCGGGATACTGTCATCCAAGGCCTTGACGAGATCCATGATGCACTTGATGGCTTTTTCATCGGTAGGATTTTGACAAGCGGGAAGGCTCGAACCGCGGACTACCGGGATCGTATCCCCGGGGAAATCGTATTTCTTGAGAAGATCTCTGACTTCCATCTCGACGAGATCGAGAAGCTCAGTATCTTCAACAAGGTCACATTTATTGAGGAACACCACAACGGCAGGCACGCCAACCTGACGGGCAAGCAGGATGTGCTCGCGGGTCTGGGGCATCGGTCCATCTACGGCAGAAACGACGAGGATCGCGCCGTCCATCTGCGCAGCTCCGGTGATCATGTTCTTGATGTAGTCCGCATGTCCCGGGCAGTCTACGTGGGCGTAATGGCGTTTTTCAGATTCATATTCAACGTGAGAAACCGCGATCGTCACGATCTTGGAATCGTCACGAACCGTACCGCCCTTGGCGATATCGGCGTACTCACGAACAGTGGCCATACCCTTCGCCGACAAAACTTTAGTCATCGCGCAGGTCAATGTTGTTTTGCCGTGGTCCACATGTCCGATCGTTCCGACG
>Ga0118677_10015760_pt1 | contig 10456 bp, 8 predicted proteins | sample AliMusrvi5mmetaG_FD_86154 | JGI IMG/M metagenome (GOLD analysis project Ga0118677, IMG submission 86154)
TTCTCCCCGCCTTGAAAAAAGAGGGCATTGAGATTATTACGGTAGCCGAACTTTCAGCCACGAAGCAGCGGGCACTGAGTCATTTTTTCCGCAAAGAAATCTATCCGGTGCTTACTCCGCTCGCTTTCGATACGGGGCACCCCTTTCCCTTCATGTCGAACCTCTCATTGAACCTCGCCATTGAACTCGAAGATGAAGAGAGCGGCTCGCTCAAGTTTGCCCGTGTGAAGGTTCCGAGCATTCTTCCCCGGCTTCTGAGACTCAATGATATCAAGGGTTTCAATGATGATGACGGTATCATCCGCTTTATCTGGCTTGAAGACCTGATTGAAAACAATTTGTCGCACCTCTTTCCGAAGATGACGATTATCAAGTCTCATCTCTTCAGATTGATTCGCGATGCTGATATTGAGATTGAGGAAGATGAAGCAGGCGACCTTTTAAAGACCATTGAGAAGGGGCTGCGGTCACGCCGTTACGGCAAAGTTGTCCGGCTCGACATTACGCCCGCAATGCCTCAGTCGGTGAGAAAGCTGCTCATGAAAAATCTTGAAGTGGCCAAAAGAAACGTTTATGAAATTGATGGTGCGCTCGGCCTGAGCTGCCTTATTGATCTTTTGAAAATAGAACGTCCGACCCTGAAAGATGAGCCATTTGTGCCGAAAAACCTGATTGAAGAGCAGTTCGGTGGCAATATTTTCGGCGCTATGCGGGCTTCTGACCAGCTGCTCTACCATCCCTACGACTCGTTTCAGCCGGTTGTTGATTTTATAAACCAGGCAGCAGCTGACCCTGATGTGCTCTCCATTAAGCAGACACTCTACAGGGTCGGAAGCAATTCACCGATTGTACAGGCTTTGATGAATGCTGCTGAAGACGGCAAGCAGGTTGCCGTTCTGGTGGAGCTCAAGGCCCGGTTTGACGAAGAGAACAATATTGTCTGGGCACGTGCTCTCGAGGATGTCGGGGTGCATGTTGCCTACGGCCTGCCAGGCCTTAAAACCCATGCAAAGCTCACACTGGTTGTTCGTCGGGAACAAAAAAAACTGAAACGCTATCTGCATCTCGGTACCGGCAATTACAATCCCGCAACCGGTAAAATCTATACCGACTACAGTCTCTTCACACTCAACGAAGAGCTTGCAAACGAAGTCGCTGAACTCTTCAACGCCCTGACCGGCTATTCAAAACATACCGGCTATAAAAAGCTCCTTGTTTCGCCAATCAACACCCGAAAACGGCTTATCGAGATGATTGAGCGTGAAGTCGAGTGGTGCAAAAAAGAGGGCAAGGGAAGAATAGTGATGAAAATGAACGCCCTCGTCGATGCCACGACCATTCGGGCACTCTACAGGGCCTCATGCCAGGGAGTCCGCATTGATCTTATCATTCGCGGCATCTGCTGTCTTAAGCCGGGAATTCCGGGAATAAGCGATAATATCAGGGTTATCAGCATCATTGGCCGTTTTCTTGAACACAGCCGAGCATACTACTTTCATAATGGCGGCAAGGAGGAGCTCTATCTCGGCAGCGCTGATATCATGCCGAGAAACCTCGATGACCGGGTCGAAACCCTTTTTCCAGTATTTAACAAATCGCTGATACAGGTTGTCAAATCAGATCTTGATCTTATTTTGAGCGACAATGTCAAGGCCTGGGAGATGAACCCTGATGGCTCATACGAAAAGATTAACAGTGTCGAACCGAAACTGAACAGTCAGGCGCTTTTTTTAGCCCGTTCACTCTCTAAAAGGAATTCTGTAAATTCTAAGTAAACATAACTATGAAAATTGCTGTTGGTAGCGATCATGCAGGGGTTGAATTAAAGAAAACCGTTATTGCCTGGCTTCTGCGTCATGGCCATGAAAGTAACGATATGGGGCCCTATAATGAAGAGTCGGTGGATTATCCCGATTATGCCCGTAAAGTTGCCCTGGCGGTTGCTGAAGGCCTCTACGATCAGGGAATTCTGCTCTGCGGAACCGGTATCGGGGTTTCGATTTCAGCAAACAAGGTTAAAGGCATTCGTGCAGCTCTATGCTGCAATCCGGAATTTGCAACACTTGCCCGACAGCATAATAATGCCAATATTATCTGTTTATCTGCCCGCTTCAGCGATAAAGAGGCCATAGAAAAAAGTCTTGACAATTGGTTTTCCACTGATTTTGAGGGCGGCAGGCATGAACGCAGAGTGAATAAAATCGAACCATGTTGCTGAATGAATACATAGAGAGCTTTCTTGTTGCAGAGTATCCGTTTTTTACGGATGATGCTGAAGTTGCAACTGTGATTGCCTCTATGAGAGAGCAATCTCTTGAGTGCGTCCCTGTGGTGCATGAGGGGAAATTCATGGCAATGCTGACCCTGCTCGACCTTTTGCCGGTTCTGCTGTCCAGAAAAAAGGTCACTTCGCTGCTGAGGGATATAAAGCTTGAGCACTCTGCAACTATCGGATGCAATGAGCATCTCTTTGATGTGGTTTCAAAAATAGGTTCTTTTCGTGGTACTCTCATACCGGTATCGGATGAGGAGGGTTTCTATCTTGGTGTGATGAAAAAAGAGACGGTCCTTGAAAAAATAGCCACGGTGTTTCATCTCGGTGATGCTGGAATGACCCTTGAGCTTGATATACCCTCTTTTGAGCTGAAGCTCTCCGAGGTTATCGCCACACTTGAAAAAAACGATGCGACCGTTTTGAGCTTCGGCTTGTATCGTGCGAATGCTGAAGGTGACGGAATGGTTCTCTCCTTCAGGGTTCAGACCCATGACCTCTTTCGGCTTGTTAAAAATCTTGAAAAATACGGCTATTCGATTCGCTATTCTTCTGCTTTCTTTACAGAGAGAGATGATGAACTCAGAGAGAAGGCTCTTGAGTTTATTCATTTTATGGATATGTAGAAAGACGAACGCCAGCCAGGGATCAGTAACATTTCCATAACGTTGAAATCCAATGTCAATAGAGAACTTTACCGCGCTTGCCGGTCGGATCCGGCAGTGTGCAGCAGAGATTTATCCTGAAGTTACAGCCCTGCGAAGGGATATTCATCTTCACCCTGAACTCTCCAATGAAGAGGTAAGGACTACGGCGCTGATTACGGAGTATCTCCTCGGTCTCGGTATATCGCCTGAACCCGCTTTCCTTGAGACTGGTGTTGTGGCTCTCCTCAAGGGCGGTCGTTCTTCATCAGGGGGCCATTGTATTGCCCTGAGGGCGGATATAGATGCTCTGCCGCTTAATGAGGAGAACTTGCACGATTTCTGCTCGCTTGAAGCTGGAAAAATGCATGCATGCGGTCATGACATGCATACAGCAATGCTTCTCGGCGCTGCAAAAATCCTTGCAGGAATGAAAGATGAACTTCAGGGTGATGTGCTTCTTATTTTTCAGCCCGGCGAAGAAAAAACCCCAGGAGGCGCAAAGCCCTTGCTTGAGGCAGGACTTTTCAAACGCTTCAATCCTTCGGTCATTCTCGGGCAGCACTGTTTCCCCAATGTTGCAACAGGAAAAGTTGCCTTGTGCAAAGGGAGCTTTATGGCGGCTACCGATGAGTTGTACTTTACCATAACAGGGCAGGGGGGCCATGCCTCCGCTCCCCATAAAGCGGCTGATCCGGTGCTTGCTGCGGCGCATATCATCACTGCTGCCCAGCATCTTGTCAGCAGGGTTGTTCCGCCTCATGAACCTGCGGTCGTCTCCATAGCCTCCATTCATGGCGGTAACGCTCCCAACGTCATTCCGCGGCAGGTCACCATGTCGGGCACGATGAGAACCATGAATGAGGAGCTTCGCGCCCTGCTTCAGCAGCGGCTGCGCCAGACGGTCACGCATGTTGCTGAAGGGCTTGGCGTTCAGGGGGAAGTTGAAATCAGAAAAGGGTACCCCGTGCTCTATAACGATCCGGCAGTGACCGAACAGGCCTCAATAGTGTGCAGCGAGTACCTGGGCAGCGACAACGTGCTTCAAAGTGAGCCGATCATGACGGCTGAGGATTTTGCATACTTTCTTCAGGAGCGTCCCGGTACCTTCTGGCAGATCGGCACCGGCACGCCCTTGACCGACAAAAGCAATACCCTGCACTCTCCAACCTTCAATCCTGAGGAACGCGCTCTTGAAACCGGCAGTGGACTGCTTGCTTATGCAGCACTCAGGTTTCTTCGCATGTTTCAGCAAGTATAAAAAAAAAGGCGCCGGGTGGCGCCTTTTTTTAACCTGAAAGATTTTATCTCTTTACCCCTGAATTATGCTTTTCCGTTGGAACCAAGCACGTTGTTGATTTTGTGGGCATAGAGTTTCTTGAGAGCATCGCGGGCAGGTCCCAGATATTTTCTTGGATCAAACTCTTCCGGCTTTTCATCAAACACTTTACGGATAGCGGCAGTCATGGCAAGACGACCATCTGAGTCAATGTTGATTTTGCAGACAGCTGACTTGGCTGCAAGGCGCAGCTGATCTTCGCTGATACCGATTGCATCTTTCAGCTTTCCGCCGTGTTCATTGATAACTTTTATCAGCTCCTGCGGAACCGATGAGGCACCATGCAGAACGATAGGGAAGCCGGGGATACGCTTTTCGATATCATGAAGGATGTCGAGGCGGATTTTAGGATCTTCGCCCGGTTTGAATTTGAATGCGCCGTGTGACGTGCCGATCGAAATGGCAAGACTGTCCACGCCGGTTTTAGCAACAAAGTCTTCAACCTCTTCCGGCTGGGTATAGGTGTGGTGTGCGGCAGAAACATCATCTTCAATACCGGCAAGCACTCCAAGTTCACCCTCAACGGTGACATCAAACTGATGGGCATAAGCCACAACTTTTTTGGTCAATTCGATGTTCTCTTCATATGACAGATGTGAACCGTCAATCATTACTGACGAAAATCCAGAGTCGACGCAGTCTTTGCAGAGTTCAAAGCTGTCGCCGTGGTCGAGATGGAGAACTATCGGTATAGGAGTTCCGAGTTCCGCTGCATAAGCTACAGCGCCCTGGGCAAGATAGCGAAGAAGGGTTTCGTTCGCATAGCTTCTGGCCCCTTTGGATACCTGAAGAATGACAGGCGATTTGGTTTCGACACAAGCAAGTATAATGGCCTGCATCTGTTCCAGATTGTTGAAGTTATATGCTGGAATCGCATAACCGCCTGTGACTGCCTTTTGAAATAGTTCCCTGCTGTTACACAGGCCTAATTCTTTGTAACTGATATTTTTCTTTTCCATTGAAAAGCTCTCCGTTTATTATTATAATGTGCCGTAATTTCTACTGAAGAAACCATTTCGTATCGATTTACTTCTCGTTCCCAAATATAGGTATAAATTTTCTCCCATTCAAAAACAGCTTGGGAGCTGTTGCCGAACCTTTGACCATCATTCACTGAAATGTTTAGAAAAAGTCTGCTTCTCACCGTTGTTCTCCTGGGAAGTACTGAGTATGTGTTTGCCGTAAATGCCGTTAAACCTCTTGCCCCTGAACCGGTTGTGATTTTCAGGCCGACCGAGACGGAGGAAGAAGCCGGCAAATATATAACTCAAAACCTTTTAGTTAATCATTTTAGAAAGGTATCTGTCAATGACTCCCTCTCTCAGCAGATATTCAACCGCTACATCGATAATCTTGACGGCACAAAAAGCTATTTCGTGGCAAGCGAAGTCGAAAGCCTCAGGAAAATTTTCGGAGCCAGGATTTACAGGGAATTTCTTGCTGGAAAATCAAATTCAGGTTTCGGCATCTATAACTTTTTTCTAAAAAGAGCGAAAGAGAAGATGCGGTTTATGAGGGCCGCTGCCGACACCATTCATTTCAATTTCTCGGTACCTGAAACCATAGACCTTGACCGTAAAAGTGATCCATGGCCTGCAGACCGCCGCCAGCTTTATGATCTCTGGAAAAAAGAGCTGAAATATCAGTGGCTCAATCTTAAATATTCGGCTGAAAGCACCACCACGGTTCGCGGAGCCCTGGAAAAAACCTTTACAAACCGTATCAACCTCCTTAACCGCCAGAAACCTGAAGATGCTTTTCAGGCATACATGACGGCCGTGACAACATCTTTTGATCCCCATACGAGCTATTTTTCTCCCGACGAGTTCGAGAACTTTCAGATTGATATGAGCCGTACCCTTGAGGGAATAGGCGCCAAGCTGCAGACAGAAAGCGAGTATACCGTCATCAATGAAGTTATTCCGGGAGGCCCTGTTTTTAAAACCAATCTTCTGAAAAAAGGGGATAAAATTATTGGTGTGGGTCAGGGCGCGACGGGTGAGATCGTTGATGTTCTCGGATGGAGAATCAATGATGTAGTTAAACTCATCAGGGGAAAGAAAGGCACTCTTGTGCGCCTGAACATCCTTCCTGCAAGTCAGGCTGGTCGCGGGCCGGCAAAAACAGTGCAACTCGTGCGCGACAAGGTTGATCTTGAAGAGCAGGCTGCAAAAAAAAGCATCATTCAGGAGGGAGGCAAAAAAATCGGAGTTATTACCCTGCCGTCGTTTTACCTTGATTTTGAGGCCCAGCAAAAGAATGCCACCAATTATAACAGCACCAGCCGTGATGTGGCCAGGATTCTGAATGAACTCAATGCCGAACATGTTGACGGTGTAGTGATTGATCTTCGTGATAATGGCGGCGGTTCGCTTGAAGAGGCTGTAAACGTTTCGGGGCTGTTTATTGCAACAGGGCCTATAGTTCAGGTCAGTAATGCGACAGGCGGCAAAATGGTGCTCAGGGATGAAGATCGTCGAATACTTTATTCCGGGCCTCTTGCAGTTCTCGTAAACCGCTACAGTGCATCAGCCTCTGAGATATTTGCTGCGGCAATCCAGGATTATGGCCGGGGTATTATTGTCGGAGAGAGAACATTTGGAAAGGGGACTGTGCAAAGCCTTGTCAAGCTGACCCGGCCGTTTTCTTTTTTTGGAAAGAAGCCTGAACTTGGCGAGTTAAAGCTCACTATTGCAAAGTTCTACAGGATTTCCGGAGGCAGTACACAGCATAAAGGAGTCGTGCCAGATATTTCCATGCCCTCCTTGATTGATACCACCACTATTGGAGAAGACACCTATACCAGCAGTCTTCCATGGAGCACTATTTCAAAGGCCTTTTACCGCCCTACTGCGGAGGTCAATCAGGAAGAGATCGGCATGCTGAAGAAAAAGTTTCAGGAACGCTCTTTGAAAAGTCATCAATACCAGGCTTACCTGCATGACTTGACTCTGCTTAACCAGATCAGGAAGAGAAAGATCACTTCACTGCAGGAAGCTCCATTCAAATCGGAAATAGAGACCATCAAACAGATCGAAAAACAGTGGGCTTTTGCTCCCGATTCAGCTAAAAGTCTGAACAAGGATATCCTCATCAACCAGTCGGCGGCGATTGTGTCTGATTTGGCCGAGCTCAAGACAATAGAGCGTCACACCATAGTCAGGACCTCCTCACCAGTGTTGAATTAAAGCTGCTTTCTGGCCTCTTCGATCTGAAATGCAACCGAGTCGAATGAACAGCTGCCGTGAGTCTTTTTGGAATTCACGCTGCTGTCCGGCTTGAGGCAGGCATAGATGTCCTCGCCGATCAGGTCGGAGAACTCCCTGAACTTTTCTACAGGAATGTTTGGCAGGGTGACATCCGAAGCAATGCTCCATGTCACAATTTTGCCGGTAATGCGGTGGGCGTCGCGGAAGGGGAGCTGCTTGCCTACAAGATATTCAGCGATTTCCGTTGCCAGGCTAAGATCTTCAGAGGTCAGTTTAGCAAGTCTTTCCACCCTCAGCGTTGTATGCTCCAGAAGTTTCGCAAATATTTTCACGCTCGATACGGCGGTTTCAGCGCTGTCGAAGAGCGGAGGCTTATCTTCCTGCATATCGCGGTTATAGGAGAGCGGAAGGCCTTTCATAATGGTAAGCATCGACACAAGGTTTCCGTACACCCTTCCGGTTTTACCCCTTACAAGCTCTGCAATATCAGCATTCTTTTTCTGCGGCATGATGGATGACCCTGTAGCGAATGCATCACTGATGTTCAGGTAGCCGAACTCGTATGAGCTCCAGAGTATCAGGTCCTCGGCAAACCGCGAAAGGTGCATCATGATCATGGAGCAGTCGGAGATAAATTCAATCACAATATCGCGGTCGCTTACAGCATCAATACTGTTTGAAAAAAGATCATCAAACCCAAGCAGAACCGAGGTTCTGCGGGCATTGAGCGGAAGAGTGCTGCCGGCAAATGCCGCGGCTCCAAGCGGAGATATATTGACCCTTTTCAAAAGGTCTGCGAGGCGCTGGCGGTCACGCAGAAACATGTTGAAATAGGCAAGGTAATAGTGGCCGGCAGATATAGGCTGTGCACGCTGCAGGTGAGTATAGCCGAAAATGATGGTTTCGCGGTAGGTTTCAGCCTTTTCGACAAGCACCTTCAACAGGGTTCCAATCGCCTCCTGAAGTTCGCCAATCTGACGGCGCATATAGAGGCGGGTATCGGTCGCAACCTGATCGTTACGGCTTCTGCCCGAATGGAGTTTGCCTGCCGCAGCCCCTATTTTTTCCTTAAGACGGTTTTCAATGACCGTATGAATATCCTCGTCTTCCCAGTGCGGTACAAGTGAACCGCTGGAGAGCTCCTCCTCAATTTCACGCAGCCCCTCAACGATTTGGAGAGCCTCGTCGTTGCTCACTATACCCTCTTCTGCAAGCATTGTGACGTGGGCTATTGAACCTTGTATATCCTCGCCATAGAGTTTCTTGTCGACATGAACCGAAGAAGAATAGAAGAGCGCATCCTGATCAAAAGGCTCTGAAAAGCGGCTCTGCCAGAGCAATTCTTTTTTCTTGGTCATAAGAGGTGTTGGTTGTTGAGCGTATTTGTGGAATGAAACTGCCCGCAAATTAATAAAATCAAAGCAAAAAGAGAGCTGATGATGGCGATGAAGAAGAATATTCTTCAAGATGCCAGTTCAGGAAGAGCGGGAACGGTATTGCTTTACACCTGGCTGACAATAAAAAGCTGAATCCGTTGAACTGATTTTTTAAGAATGTTGTTCAACAAGTGCAATGAGTCGATCCGAAACATAACATAGAAGGACAATTTCATTCATGAAGAGCATTCTGCGCGGCTGCGCTTGCTTTGCGGCAGGACGGGCATTGGCAGTGCTGACAGCGGCAAGAGCATTGGCGTGTCGACGGCACCTTTTACAAGCCAAAGGCGCTTCCGCGCTGAAGAACGTTACATAGCGATTTTAAGTAAGGGCGCCCCTGTATGCGCATCGGTTTGTACTTTTTTGCCTGCGGGCTTGGTTCTCCAGAACTGCCCCTTGCATTATATACGGCATTGCCGTACATTAAATTATGCATGTTGTTATAGAAACGCCGGATTATCTCGTCGATGCCAAAGCGCTCGGATTAACTGCTGATGAGCGTCGATCAATCGTCGATTATATAGCGCAAACCCCTGATGCCGGAGTGGAAATGAAAGGTACAGGCGGGGCGCGAAAAATTCGATTTGCTGGGCGGGGCAAGGGAAAAAGCGGAGGGTACAGGGTTGTTACCTTCTATGCCGGAGAAGATATTCCTGTATTCCTGTTATCTATATTTTCAAAAGGTGAAAGAGCCAATTTATCGCAATCCGAAAGAAATGAACTGAAGCTGATTTTAGGATCGATTGCTGAAGTTTACAAGAAAGGAGTTAAAAACTATGTCCAACGCAGGAACTAAACTTATCAAGTCCGCCAACCAGGCGTTAGCCTATGCACGCGGCGAAACGAGTGACGGTTTTACTGTTCATGTTCCAGAAGAGATTGACGTTAAGTCTATCCGAACCAGTTTAGGGTTGACGCAACCCGAATTTTCTTCGCGGTTTGGCTTTGATGTTCGGGCACTACAAGATTGGGAACAAAAGCGCCGTCAACCTGATCGTGCAGCACGGGTACTTTTAACCGTCATTGCCCATGAACCAGAAGCAGTCAGCAGGGCGTTAGCGCGTTAGAGGACGATAATAATAAAAGCCCATCATTACACTAAGAATGATACCCTTCAGCGGCTTGAAGCCGACCCCGCCGCTCTGGCCGCTTCCGCTCGAGAATCCACGCTGCAACATGCATGCTCGTTAACGAAGACATTATTAGGTTAACGGAAATGGAGTTGACGGCAATGCGCTCCCTTCTTCAAATATGTTTGTGAACTCAACGAAAGACTCAGAAAAAATAGCATGGGGTGGGGAATCAGGCTTTCTTGACGAATTCCGACTTCAATTCCATAGATCCAAAACCCTCGATTTTGCAATCGATGTTATGGTCGCCGTCGATGAGACGTATGTTTCGCACCTTTGTCCCTCCCTTCAGTACCGATGATGCGCCCTTGACCTTGAGGTCCTTGATCACCGTCACGGTATCGCCATCCTGCAAAATATTGCCATGCGCATCCTTCCAGACGCGTTTTTTTTCTAACTCAGGTTCTGCAGCGCTGCTCCATTCGT
>Ga0118677_10015762_pt1 | contig 10454 bp, 8 predicted proteins | sample AliMusrvi5mmetaG_FD_86154 | JGI IMG/M metagenome (GOLD analysis project Ga0118677, IMG submission 86154)
CCGGGTGTTCGACAAGTTCAGCCAGGGGGACGCCTCAACAACCCGCCAATACGGCGGTACCGGCCTGGGGCTGGCCATCTCCAAACAACTCGCCGAATTGATGGGTGGCGAGATCGGCGTGTCCAGCGAAGTGGACAAAGGCTCGGAGTTCTGGTTCACCGTGCGCCTCGTGTGTCAGCCCGAGAGTCCATTGCCGCTGACCGACCCCACCGGTCATGTGCCCTCCGGCTTGCTCGGCCTCTTTGCCACCCGCCAAGTCCGCATTCTCCTCGCCGAAGACCATATCATCAATCAGAAGGTCGCCCTCAGCCTGTTGCGCAAGCTCGGCCTGCATGCCGACGTCGTCGCCAACGGCCTGGAGGTCCTCGAAGCCCTGGAAAAAATGCCTTACGACCTGGTTCTCATGGATGTGCAGATGCCCAAGATGGACGGCTTCGTCGCGACCCGCGTGATCCGCGACCCGACCTCCGCCGTCCTCAATCATGACGTGCCGGTCATCGCCATGACCGCCCATGTGATGCAGGGCGACGAGGAAAAATGTCTGGAGTCCGGCATGAATGACTACCTCACCAAGCCGGTCTCACTCCAATCCGTCGCGGACATCCTGCTCAAATGGCTGCCGCGGGAAAATGAAACCCATATCTAACATCCCACCTGGTATCCATCAGCGCCAACCTCCAACATCACCACCCCATGGATTCCACCCAGCCGATTCCCGGCCCCGATCTGCCGCTCATCAACATCCGCAAGCTTCAAACCTTCGTCATGCTCGGCATCGACGACTATGTGGAAATGCTTGGCGACCTGATGCGCGAAGTGCCCGAGCAACTCGAACAGATCAGGATCGCCATCGAGCAAGGAAACCTTGAGGATTGCAGGGAGCACGCCCACTCGATGCGGGGAATTCTCGGGTATTTCGGCTGTGTCACCATGACCCGTCGGCTCGCCTCCCTGGAAAGCCGGACTTCCCTCATGCCCGAAGATGCCGCCGCCACCTGTGAAGAATTCCAAACCCTGTGGCATGACAGCCTCGTCGCCATCAGGGAGTGGGAAAAATCCATCCCCGAATTCGCCGGGATCGCCGGGAAATCTCCGCTCCAATAACGCCATGAAACATCGCATCATGCTGGTTGATGACCACAAGCTTTTCCGCAAAGGCCTGCGGATGCTCGTCGAATCGCTCAACCGCTACGAGGTGGTGGCCGAGGCCGCCAACGGCCGCGAGTTCCTCGACCTGCTGGAGCACGAACTGCCGGATGTGGTCACCCTGGACATCGCCATGCCCGAAATGGACGGCATCGAAGCCGCGGGATTGGCCATCCGTAAATTCCCCGATCTGAAAATCATCACCATCAGCACCTTCGGCGACCAGGACCACTTGCGGCAGATGGTGGTCATCGGCGTCAAGGGCTTCCTCCTCAAAACCGCCGATCCCGAAGAAGTCAACACCGCCCTGAAAACCGTCATCGCCGGCGGCACCTACTTCGCCACCGGGGAGGATCCCGGGGAACCTTGAATCGTCACTCCAGCGGCTTGCCGTAAACTTCCACTTCGATGTAATGGTTGGCGTCGTTGGAGGTGTTGCCGTTGCTGTAGAGGCGGACATAACGGCCCTTGGCACCCTTGCCATCCATCAATTTCCCCTCATGGGATTCAAGGTACTCCTTGTCGGTGCCCGCGCCGAGACCCGCCGAATTGTCATAGTCATTGTTGAACACGGTGGTCACGCCCGTGATGAAATCAGGATCTTCAGCGACTTGCACGATCACGTCCTGATAGGCGCGCGCCTCCTGGTGGAAGTGCCAGACGACCAGCGCGGCGATGCGCGCCGGTTTGCCTAGGTCGATCTGGACATATTGTTTGCCCGGCGCGAGTTCCAGCAGGGATCCGTCACCCGCCTCCTTGTCCTTGTCGGTAACCATGTCGAGGGTGCCGATGATGGGTGCCGTGTCGCTGCTGGTGACCTTCTTGCCTGCGGAAATGAGAACCGTGCCGGCCGGAACCTGATAGACAGGGCGTTTGCCGACGAGCGGCTTCTCCAGGTTTTTGGACTTGATGGCTTTGGGTGTGCCGAAGAACTGGGGCCTGGGCAATTGGAGTTCCAATGGCTGGGTGCCGGGCGCGGCGGTGGTGGTTAGAGTGGCGGCGGATTGGGGATCCGCGGCGGCCGCCGGCGCGGCGGGCTTTGTCTTGGCTTCCTTGAGGGCTTCGCGGGCGGCGGCGGTGACCTTGTCCGCCTCGGGGTTCAACGCCGGAAAAGCATAGATCGCAGACTGGGCCGCTTTGGCGGTCTCGCTGTCATCGGCCACGGCGAGTTCCTGGAGTTTCGGCAACACCGAGACATCGCCGATCCGCGTGAGGGCGGCAATCGCGGTCACGCTCAGCCTGGGCTGGACGTTGCCTGTTAGACCCAGCAGGCAGGGAATCACGGATGGATCATGGCGGCTGGCCAGCGCGTCGATCACAGGGATTTGTTTTTCAGGCGGCAGTTTCGGCAGTTCGTTGATCAGGGCTTTCGTCAGCTCGGGGCCGGGCAAATCATTTGCCAGGCCGAGGGCCACCGCGACCATGCCGTCGTCGTTGCCGCGGAGTTGATCTAGCAAAAGCGGGATGCCATCCGTTTTGCGGGCGACGATGAGGCTGCGGGTGGCCTCCATGCGGATGTGGCGGGGTGTTTGCAGGGCGCGGATGCGTTCGCAGATTGCGACGGCCTGCGGCAGGTCGCCTGTGCTGATGGAATTGTCGGCGCCGCGCAGCAAGGCCTCGCAGAAGGCGGGCAGGGTGGCGGGAGTCGCGGTGGGCAGTGTTTGTTCGAGCGCTTGGATTGCCGGCGGATTGGCGATGCGTCCGAGGGCTGCCGCTGCGGCCGACACCAACCCGGCATCGGCATCACGGAGTTTCCCTGACAGCCAGGTGACCGCCAGCGCGTCGCGCCGCTGGCCTAACGAATTGATGACCCCGATGAGGAGTTTCCCATGGAGTTGCTCCAGCGCCGTGCGCAACGCGGCGTCGGCCGCCGGATCCGGAATGGCCTCCAGCGCGATGCGCGCCCACGACGCGAGTTTCTCATCGGTGAGCAGAACCGCCAATGCCGGGACGGCGGCCTTGGTGCCACAGACCGCCAGCTTTTTGCAGGTGATCGCCTTGTCCTTGGGTTCGGCGTTGCCTTGCAGCACGGCGATCAGGCTGGGTTCCTGGTTGTCGGCCGGGGTGTTGTCCGCAGTGGCCATGCCAGCGGTTGCTAGAAAACCGGCGATCAGCGCGGCATGGAGGGTGGAGGATTGCAGTGGATTCATGATGAGGATGTTAGATATGGGTATGTTCCAGGTCAAAGGAAACCACTGATTTCACTGAGTTACTGATTCTTTCAAAGAAACCTCTTCAAAATCAGTATAATCAGTGAAATCAGTGGTTCAATTTTCATCCGATGACAAAGTCACATTTTTTTGGGAGCGGTTTCAGATCCGCCACGGTTCGCGGAGCGCTTCGGAACGCAGGCGGTTGGCCTGCGGGTCGCCGATGAATTCGTTTTTCACCGGATCGAAGGTGAGCTTGCGTCCGAGGAACTTGGCCGCGTTGGCGGCATGGCAGGTGATATGGGATTGGCAGGCCACGCTGGCATTGGCGCGCGGTTGGCGGCGCGAGCGCACGGCGTCGAGGAAATCGCGCACATGGGAATTGGCCACGGCTTTGCTCCGGTTCGGGTTCTTGCGGATTTCCGTGACCAGATCGCTGCCGAAGATGTTGCCATCGTCGCCGGTTTCCACCCAGCCGTTTTCGCCCTCAAATCGCACCGGGCAGGTGCCCGATTTGAGCCATCCGTCGTCACGCATCACCAATTGCACGCCATTGGCATAGCGGGCGCACAGACGGTTGCCGTCCTGCCAGTATTCCACCGCAGATGTGAGATCGGCGTTGTTGGCCCACTGGCAAAGATCGACGGTATGGGATCCCCATTCCATACAGCCGCAGCCTGTCAGACCGCCGCCCCGTTCGAAAAATCCGCCGGGTGCGAGATAGCTGTCATGAAACGGTCGCCAGGCAGCCGGGCCGAGATACATGTCCCAATCGACAACTTCCTTGCCGGGGTCGGGTTGTTCCGCGGACCAACCGGTGGAGCCGGTTTCCAGCCCGCAGGGATGGGCGTAGAGGGTCTTCAACTTGCCGAGTTTCCCGCTGCGCGCCAGATCCGCCGCAAAGATGAAATTGGGGACGTTGCGGCGCTGGGTGCCGGCTTGGAAGACGCGTCCGGTGCGGCGGAAGGTTTCCGCCAGGATCAGGCTTTCGGCGATGTTCTTGGTGCAGGGCTTTTCGCAGTACACATCCTTGCCTGCCTTGGCCGCCATGACCGACGCCAGCGCGTGCCAGTTGGGACCCGTGGCGATCAGCACCGCGTCGATGTCCGGCCGCGCCAATAACTCGCGAAAATCCTGATAGATCGCGCAATCCTGGTTGCCGTATTTGGCATCCACCGTGCGCTTGGCTGCCTCGCGGCGTTCCTTGCGCACATCGCACACCGCCACGCAGCGCAGGTCCGTTTCCTGCAGCATACAGCCGAGGTCGTATGACCCCCGGTTGCCGATGCCGATCGCACCCAGCGTGATCTTCTCACTTGGTGCGACCGCCCCATCACGGCCCAGCGCGCTTGCGGGAAGGAAATACGGCAGGGCAAGCGCGCCGCCGACCATGGCACCGCTCTGGAGAAACTGCCTGCGTGAGGTCACGGTCGATGGGTCGGGTGTCATGACTCCCCATTACCGCCGCAAGGCAACGGATTTTTCAAATTTCAGCCCCGGAGGCGCGAATCATCCCGTCTCCCGTGGCTGGCTGGCGGCCCGAATCGAGGGGGCAGGGGCTAGGGACCAGGTTCTTCCTGAGTCGCGGCGCGACCCTGCGATGGTAGCCAGGGTTTCAACCCACGGTTCAGCGGACGAGAGGTTATGGCGTCGCGGCGCTTGATGGCGGTGTTCGCGGGTGAAGCGAAAGTCGGTCACAACGTGATTGACATCCCGCCGGATCCTGCGTTAGAGGAACCTGCATGACTGCCGAAACACTCTATCAGCAACGACTTGACCGCTACACCACCGCGATGCGCGGCGGGATGCCCGACCGGGTGCCGATCCGGCCGTTTGTCGCGGAGTTCTGCGCGAGCTACGCCGGATTCACCTGTCAGGACGTGGCGCATGATTACACCAAGGCCTACGAAGCGGTGATCCGCACCGGCAGGGATTTCGAGTGGGACGCGATGGTCGTCAACATGGTCTGGGTCTGGACCGGGCTGGCGCAGGCGATGGGGTTGAAATACTATGGGATTCCCGGCATCCATGTGCCGGCCGACGCCGGTTTCCAATACCACGAACCGCCCGAGGACGAGGCCTACATGCGGCCCGACGAATACGACGCCCTGATCGACGACCCGACCGCGTTCATTCTCAACACCTGGATGCCGCGGGTCACCAACGGCGACACGTTGTCGGTGCTCAAGGGCGGCATGGCGATGATGCAATACTTCAACAGCATCGGCGGCCAGGTCCAACGCATGAAAGACGAGAACGGCACCGTTTCCGCCATCGCCGGCATCCTGAAAGCCCCCATGGATATCCTCGCCGACAAGTTCCGGGGATATCTCGGGCTGCTTTCCGACTTGGAAACCCAACCCGACAAGGTGCTCGCCGCCTGTGAGGCGCTCGCGCCCCATCTTTACCGGGTGGCGTTGGACAGTTCCGATCCGACGGGCACTGTGCCGATCGGCTTCTGGATGCACCGGAGTTGTGTGCCGTTGGTCACACCGCGGCATTTTTCGGAAATTTTCTGGCCCACCCTGCGTCCGATCATCGAGGAGTTGTGGCGCAATGGCCGCCAGACGCTGTTTTATGCCGAGGGCAATTGGGACTATCATCTCGACGATTTCCGCACGTTGCCGGATCACAGCATCATCTATCACATGGACCGGGCCGACCCGGCCAAGGTGTTTGCGAAACTTGGCGGCAAGTTCTGCCTGTCAGGCGGAATCCCCAATGCGCTGCTGTCCTACGGGACTCCGGAAAAAGTCCGCGCCAAGGTCAGAGAGGTGTTGGATCTGTGCGCCCGCGACGGCGCCTACCTGATGGACGCCAGCGCCATCGTGCAAAATGATGCCAGCATCGCCAACATGATCGCGCTCACTGAAGCCACCTTGGAACACGGCGTGTATTCCCGTGGCCGCTCGGCACCGGCACCAACAGCCAAGCCCGCGCCGCAAACACTCGGTCGTGCCACACGCACGCCGCCGGGATCGGTCGAACCATGGGATCAGGCCAAGTCCCGCTGGCCGGAAATCACCGGCAATCCGCAACTCATAAAGGATATATGGGCGCAGACCGACGGCCTCGCCTACATGTTCGCCTGGCAAATGCTGGAGTCGTTCTAACGCCAAATCCCAAAGGGCGGTCCAATTGCGTCCACCCACGTTTGGGCCGCCCTTTCAGGGTTCGATGTTTCTTATGCGATCCTTGTCCCAGGGCGTTGCCCATCGGCTACCTTTGGGCGGACCTTCGGTCCTCTGGGGTTTGGCCATTTGGACGAATGCTCGCGCAGGCGCTAAAACATGCCGTCTCTGCTTAGCCAAATTCACAAGTATGATTCATGTATCTTCGTCGCGGATGCGACGGCATGATGGTAGCCGTGGGATTTATCCCACGGACAGGGTCGTTATCAAATATTCGCGTCGCGGCGCGACGCTTGAAACGGTGGCGGATCATGTGTTAGATCCACATGATTTCCACTGTCATTCATTACCTCACACCCGCATGAACTCGAGGCGGTGGTGGGCGTCGGGGTGGTGTTGGCACGGGCCCGCGACGAGCATGGCGATATGGCCGGGCAGATGATGGTCGCGCAGCCAGTCGCTGGCGAAAACACCCCAGTTGTCCGGTTCGTCGCTCATGTCCACCGGATGGACGCCATAACAAAAGACCAGGCCTTGGCAGACCGCCGGATCGCGGCTCAACGCGGCAATCCACGGCGACGGGTTGAAGCGGGAGATCATGCGTGCGGTGGTGCCGCCGTGGGTGGGCACGAAGATTGCCGCACAGGGCACGGTTTCCAACGCGTTTTCAACGATCATGGCCATCGCCTCGGACGCCGTGGTGGGCCGCATCGCCGCCCGCTGATCGTTGAGGCGGACCGGCGGCCGGTGGGCTTCGGTGTAGGCAGCGATGCTTGCCAGCATGGCGACGGCTTCTTCGGGGAACTTGCCCATGGCGGACTCGCCTGAAAGCATGATGCAATCCGTGCCATCGAGGATGGCATTGGCGACGTCGGTCGCTTCCGCCCGGGTGGGCAGGCGGCTCGATACCATTGACTCTAACATCTGTGTGGCGGTGATCACCGGCTTACCGGCATTGCTGGCTTTGGTGATGAGTTGTTTTTGGATGATGGCGATTTTCTCGATGGGCACTTCCACGCCGAGGTCGCCGCGCGCGACCATAATGCCATCAGCCGCGTTGATGATTTCGTCGATATGCTCGAGCGCGTCGGCCCGTTCGATCTTGGCGATGATGAACGGGCACTTGCCTAACTGTTTGGCCGCCGCGCGCACCGCTTCGATGTCCGCCGCGGTTTCCACAAACGATTGGCTGACGGCATCCACGCCGTGGGCCAGCGCGAATTCGAGGCAGGCGCGGTCGTGTTCGGTGAACGCGCCGATGCCCAAGTCGATGCCCGGCAGATTCAGGCCTTTGTTGCTGCGCAGTTCGCCGCCGACCGCGACTTTGCAATGCACGTCGTTGCCATCCGCGCGTTCGACGATGAGTTGCACCAACCCGTCGTTGAGAAACAGGCGGTCGCCCGGTTTCACCACCTTGGGCAAGGGCTCGAAACTCATCGAAACACGTTGCGTGTTGCCCACGATGTCGTCGCTGGTGAGGATGAAACTGTCGCCGGCACGCAAGTCGATGGGCTCCGGTTCGATCTTGCCGACGCGCATTTTGGGTCCCGGCAGATCGGCCATGATGACGACCCGGCGGCCGGTCGCCTGTTGGGCGGCGCGGATGCGCTCGATCCGCCCGGCATGTGCCGTGAAATCACCGTGCGAGAAATTGAGCCGTGCGATGTTCAGGCCTGCGCGTATCAGGAGTTCCAACATTTCCGGCGCGTCCGAGGCGGGTCCGATGGTGGCAACAATCTTGGTCTTGTTGTTGGGCAGGATCATGGTGTGCCACCAAACATGACCCCGCCCCCAACCGGGTTCAAGCCTGCATTGGGGGGATCCGCAGGGCGTTCCGGTTATTTCTTTGTGATGCTCGCCCGCCTCAGAGCGTCGCTGCGCAACGCCACGAGCGGCCTGATCTACTCGGTGCTTTACACTACCGACTTATCCAACTGGAATCAGGATGTCGGCGCGACCCAGGCCGCCGGTGTGATCGGCGGCACCGGCAACCAAGCGGTGGTCGTCACGCTCAGCAACACCTAGCGATCCCAACCGAAACGATTCGTCCGCGTGCAAGCGCGGTAAACCAAACCAGCATCCCCGGACCATGAAACTATTGTCAACGATCGGCGCGCTTTGCGCCATACTCGCGTCGTCGGCTTCGGCCGAATCCCCTGTGATCACCCTGCCGGTCCGTTTTCATATCATCCAGGGAGTCACCATGGAGGTGAAAGGGCAGAAGATGGACATGTGGGTCAAACCGGCGGATGTCAAAGGCCCGCTGCTAACAGAAATCAACCGGATTTGGAAACCGGCGGACATCCAATTCGTTATCGAGAGGATCGACGAGGAAACGGCGCTCAACCCGCCGGATCGCGACGGGTTGTTAGAAGATGTGCGGAACGCCAAGCGGGTGGACAAGGGGGAATCCGACGACAACCGGGTTGCCAAGATCATGCGGTTTTTCGATCCGTCGCATTGGCATAAGACCGCGCTCAATGTGTATTTGTTCCCCTACATCGGCGGGACATTCCAAGGGGTCGCGCAGGGTGGAGGAAACCGCTTGATTGTCGGCGTGTGGACCGACAAGCCGTCCCATGGCACCAAGCCTCCGGTCCAGACATTGCTGGTGGAACCAGAGCCGATGCGTGTCGGATCGCTCGGCCGGACGCTTTCCCATGAACTCGGTCACAACCTCGGCCTGAAACATCCGGGACCTGATAATCCGGCAACCGATTTGCTGATGGGTGGGCGCAAACAGGGATATCTGTTGACTCCTGCACAAATCGCCACCGCCAAGGAATCCGCCAAAAAACACCTGACCGCCGAACCCCGCGAATTCGCAGCCAAAAAAACGACAACCGCCACCTCTCGATAATCGCTTGCCATGCTCGTGCGGGCTGCCAGATTGGCCCGCATGACAGCAGGCATCGCAATGATCATGGTTGTGGCGGGTGGGTTGGCGGCGGCCGGAACACTCAGCGTGACCGGTGCCAAATGCGAACAACGGATCTGCCCACTCGGCATCGACGTCCCGCAGCCGGTGCTCGGCTGGACGCTCGCATCATCCCGCCGTGCCGACCACCAGACGGCCTATCAGATTTTGGCGGCCAGCGATTTGGCATTGCTTGCCGCAGGCACCAAGCCCGACCTGTGGGACAGCGGCAAGGTGGATTCTAACAATTCGCTAGGCATTCCATACACCGGCAAGCCGTTGGCATCGGGCCAGCGGGTGTGGTGGCAGGTGCGCGCGTGGGATCGTGATGGCGAGCCGGGGGCATATTGCGCGCCGCAGTGGTGGGAGATGGCGTTGTTGTCGGCGGCGGATTGGCATGGCAAATGGATCTCCGACGGCAAGGTGCTGCCGCAGCGCGATGAGGATTTTTTCATGCCTGCACCGGCGCCCTTGTTGCGCAAGGGCTTCAAGGTCACCGGCCCGGTGAAACGCGCGAGAATCCATGTTTCCGGTTTGGGCTATCATGAATTGACCCTCAACGGCGGCAGGGTGGGGGACGCGTTGTTGGATCCGGCGTGGACCGCTTATGACAAGCGCGTGTGTTATGTCACGCACGATATCACCTCGTTGCTCCATGAGGGGGACAACGCGCTGGGAGTGATGCTCGGCAACGGTTGGTTTAATCCGTTGCCGTTGCGCATGTGGGGGTTTCTCAACCTGCGCGAACGCCTGACGACCGGCCGGCCGCGCGTGATCGTGCAACTGAACATCGAGTATGCGGATGGCGCGACCGCTCAAATCGTGACCGATGAATCATGGCGCGTGGCGGACGGCCCGATCCTGCGGAATAGTATCTATCTGGGAGAAGTCTATGATGCTCGCAAGGAGGTGGCGGGCTGGGATCGTCCGGGCTTCGATGACAAGTCGTGGCGTGCGGCGACGCTTGAAAAAAATGGGTCCGGGGTTTTGCGGGCGCAGTCGGCACCGCCGATCCGGGCCACCGAGGAGATTCCGGCGATGAAAGTATCCGAGGTCAAACCCGGAGTGGTGTTCATCTATGATTTCGGGCAGAACTTCACCGGCTTGGTT
>Ga0118677_10015763_pt1 | contig 10454 bp, 16 predicted proteins | sample AliMusrvi5mmetaG_FD_86154 | JGI IMG/M metagenome (GOLD analysis project Ga0118677, IMG submission 86154)
CGGTGCCTATATCGGTGACCTGTTCATGAGTATCATCCACACCTGTGCTCTCGCCAAGATCAATCCCTTCGATTATCTCACGGCTCTGCAGAAAAACACCTCAGCACTGTTTGCCAATCCGCGAGGTTGGTTGCCCTGGAATTATAAGGAAAACTTCACATCTCCCGCTTGTTGAACGAGATCCAGCACCTACTCCCCCACCGGACTTTACCAGCTATTGTTCTGGCAAGATAGGCAGGCTTGCCGAAAGGACACGATTAAGCTTGTTCTCTCTTGGTCGTTCCAAGAACCTTTTCCTTGGTACACGTTGAAAATAGCTGATCACTACCAAATATCTCACCTACTCTCATAGGAGGTCGAAAAAGAAAATGATCAAACATATTGTATGCTGGAGGTTGCTTAATAGGACTAAACCGTTAGAAGAAAATTCAGATGCGATGGCGATAAAGAGGGCATTGGAAGATCTTCGGGGTAAAATTCCTGGCCTTTTGCATCTCGAACTGGGATTTGATTTTAGCGGCAAAGATTCTTCAGGTGATATAGTCCTATATACAGAATTCGAATCCAAGAAGGCTTTACTTACCTATCAGGAGCATCCTGCTCATGTGGAAGCTGGAAAAATCGTCAAACCAAGAACTTGCGACCGAAGAATGATAGATTACGAGATTTGATTCAATTGCTAATCAGAGCGCAGGTGTTTTTTTAGTTCCCCTTGTCGAGTAGTCTATGTATTGCGGAAAAAAGAGTAAAACAGGTCATGACTTCTTCTCTTCCTTGTGTTCGGAAGGTTTTGTGCTGGCCTCGTCTGTTGCGTCCTTTGTGTCCGCCATCACATTTTTAAAGGATTTAATGCTCTTCGCAAGACCCTCTCCGATTTCCGGCAGTTTTCCAGCTCCGAAAATGATAATGACGATTACCAAGATAATAATCAAATGCAAAGGTTGAAAAAGTCCTGAAAACATAGTGTTGTCTCTCCTTGGAGAATCTTTCATGTGAAGAGGAAAATAACCGATGCCTTATTTACAGCTGCCATTTATTCCTCGATTATTGTCGATAACCGTCCAAAAATATTTGCTCCTTACCATCAGCTGGTTAAATTCAAATCGCCCTCTGAATCACTGACTTCAGAGCAGTTGTGACCCGCTGTGTTATCTCTTGATATTCTTGAAAATAAATACCCATTAGAACGATGCCGATAAAGATAAATAGCCCAGCGAAGGCAATATACCTACATCCCTTTTTTACATTATCAGTTGCGATTCGCCATCTATCATGACCTGCATTTATTGTGGGAGGAATATAGATACTACCATTATAGATAGTATCTATAGAGAAATCCACTCCTCTTCCAAAACTATTGATGCGTTTATATTCGTTCCGTTTGGCCAAATAAGTTGGGAAACCGATAATCCAAAAAAATAAGCATGCAAAAAACCAGCCCCATGGTCCCATGTCAGCAACACCCCGAATCTGGCCCCTCTTGACGCCGATTGTTTGTGCATCACCAAGTACCCATATACTTGTTGCTAAAACAATAATCCATACTAACTTTCCCACAACTTATTTCCCTTGTGCTATATGCCGGTTTTCCTGATTTAGATTTTGTAGCCTATTTAAATTCTTCAATTTCACATACTCCGACCCATTCGACAAGAGGTTTAATTGATTGTTTCAGAAAGCTTACTATCAACTCTGACTGAAAACCAACATCAGTCAAAAGTTTCATTGCCATAGTAATACCTCCGAAGGACTAAGTAAAAAGTATCCAGTTTGATTGCGAGTTGGATACTTTTTACCGAACAACTGGAGGCATCACCCATCCATTCTCCTGTGGTTCCCGGCAATACACCCTGTTTCCAATATGTTGGGCATAACAGAATGAATGGCAGGTAAGTTGCAAGGCGGCAAGAGCAAGAAAGTCTCTTGGCCTATGTGATATCGGTTATAAAGGTATTTTGTAATAAATTCTCACCCTGCTAAATAATTCTATGACAATTATTCGTTTGTGAGAGTGAAATGATGGATAACGATATCCCGAGAGTGAATAAAACAAAATTTACTGTCAAAATCCCAACTGCCCAATGGCGAGTGATGCATCCCACTGCCTTTGCAAATTCCCTTGAAGCTGTAAGAACAGTAAGTCTTGTGATGCTATCATTGATCGGATGGCTCGATTACATAACCGGGTACGAGTTTGGTTTCTTTATTTTCTACTTTATTCCAATAGCCATCTCGGCTTGGTATTGTGGCGGAAAAGACGGAATATGCGTTGCCATTGCATCTGCAATCTGCTGGTATCTTTCGGATAATTTGACACAACATCCCTATTCTAAGGCGTATTTCATCTACTGGGAAATGTTCATGCGATTGTTGTCATTTTTAACAACATCCATAACCCTTTCAAAAATTCGGAATCTAGTGCTCAACGAAGAACGGATGATTGCTGAATTGTTCGAAACACGCAGCCAGCTAGCGAAATACAGAGGGGATGGTGAATTTGCTTGTCCGAAACCAACTCCGGGAATGCACGGCTACAAGTCGTACGAAACCTAGGCAAATAATATTTATCCAAATCTCAAAGGTTCACTCATGAAAAAACTCATAATATTTTTCATTCTGACTCTGGCAATTAACTCTTCTGCAGCCGATTCGGAATTTCGTATAATCAAAAGACTGAAAATCGGAGGAGAGGGTGGTTGGGACTATCTGACTGTGGATGGGACAGCCCGTCGTCTGTACATCTCCCGAGGTACCCATGTCATGGTGATTGATCTCGATACAGACAAGGTGGTCGGCGATCTCCCCGACACTTTGGGTGTTCACGGAATTGCAATCGCTCCTGAACTGAATCGAGGTTTTACCAGTAATGGGAAAATGGCTACTTCGACCATTTTCGATTTAAAAACCCTGAAGATCGTGGGAGAAGTTATCACCGGCGAAAATCCTGATGCCATCGTTTATGATCCTGTTTCAAAAAATGTGTTCACTTTCAATGGACGCAGCAAGGATTCAACTGTATTCGATGCAGTTACCGGAAAGGTAGTGGGAACACTTCCTCTCGGCGGGAAACCTGAATTTGCAGCTGTTGATGGTATGGGCAAGGTGTACGTCAATATCGAGGATACCAATGAAGTCGTCGAAATTGATAGCCGCCAAACTATTGTGTCACGCAGATTTTCTTTAAACCCCTGCGAACAACCCACAGGTCTTGGCTTAGATGCAGAGCATCATAGGGTTTTTTCGGGCTGTCATAATCGAATAATGACGGTGTTAGACACTACGAGCGGTAAAGTAGTTGCTACACTACCTGTCGGGGAAAAGGTCGATGGAAACGGCTTTGACGCAGGAACCGGGCACGCCTTCAGTTCCAATGGTGATGGCACCTTGACCGTAGCAGGTGAGACTTCTCGAGGAAATTTCGAGGTCGTGGAAACTGTTACAACTCAACGCGGATCTCGCACAATGGCTGTTGATCCTAGAACCCACTCTATTTATTTACCTGCTGCGCAATTTACTCCGTCAAAAGAAACAACACAGGGAAGCTCGAAACAGCGACCGGTGATGGCCGAGAATTCTTTTGAAGTTCTGGTGGTAGGGAAATAACTCAACCCGATTGAGAAAACATCTGACTTGAGAAAATGCAAACACAAAGGCGAATACAAATTTTTCCACGTCTCGAAAAATCCAACCTATTTTGATCGTTATTTTTTCTAAACAGCAGCCTGCTTTGCAAGTAATTATTTGGCTTGGCAGGCTCCAATTCTTGTTCCCAGTACCATATTGAAGACACTTCTCTTCGGCATCAAACCAACGGTCAAATTCTAAAAACGTTCGTGGATACTCGACCTCGGCGACAGGGTGAATAGTTTCATGGAAGAAACTATACTACAGGATGTGGCCGTTTGAGTAACCTGCACACCCATTTATTTTATTTTGGCTCTTTTAAGTTTGTGATCTATTTGTTGTTCTATTTTTTGGTATTCTCTAGCTTGATTTTGAAATTTCATCTGACTTTTAGCGAGATATTCTGCGTCATCATCTATTTTTTGTTTAGCTTCATTACCTTCTATAGATTGTTTATTAAAGCTTTTGATCGCAAAAATTGTTATTACAATTAAAAAAAATATTCCGATCAACGGAAAAAAATATTTTTTAGGTTTATTTCTTGTTTTATCAAAAATTATAATTTCTTTTTGTTTTGTACGATCAGTACAGACAATATCTCTTATTTGTGATTCAGACTTACAATGTTGACATTTTATAGAACCCGTTATTATTGTTTCAAAGCAATAAGGGCATATAGTTGTTGCTCTATTTATCACACTACGACCTTCAACAATTGGATTAGGTTGTACAATGGGCCTTGTCTCAAAAAAATTTCAGAAATACAATCCTGTTTTTCATCTGAGGAATTTTTGTCCATCGTTGATCATAGCTGTCCAAATCTGTGTTCGTAATGCATTTTCGTTGGTGCCGATAAAGGTTTTGATCTTCAGGTGCTGCGGCCATTTTTTGGTAATATTGTTTAATGTCAGGAATAGCAGTTTTAGTAACGATTCGTCCTTGGGGAACGATCCCCGGTTTTTGGTAACTTTCCTCAGCGATATTTTCAGTTATTCTATGGCATTGGTTGTATAGATAACCTTGCATATCTCCGGTGAACAGGAAAAAACGGGGGCAATTCTTCCCCCCACCCCCACCCCCATTTTCTGTGTTAGGACTTGCCGATGGACGGGTGGGTTTTATTCCATTTTTCTTTAAAGGCCGTCAATTCCATTTCGCCTTTTTCAGCTGTTGGCAACTGGTAAATGGCCTTGAGATCCACAGCCACCTCTTTGTGTTGCTTCCATGGCACATATTTTAAGGGATTGTCTTTATCTGAGATTTGATAATTGACGAAACACTAATGTCGCAAGATCTGTTTCTTTTGTTTGAGGTCTCAATACGTTGTTCTTAGGCCGTCTGATTTACGGTTGATTTGGAAACCTGTCCGTCCAAATTACCCTGAAGATTCGTCAGAAAAGACCGCAGCGCGGAATTTGTGTCTCCAGAATTTATGCTTCCTCCCATGGCACTGACCATTTTGGTAAAATCTGTTTGCAGTGTGGTCAACTGATTTGAATTGCCAGAATTACTGCTGTTGCTCAATGCATTTATGACACTGCCGATGCCGTTGCCCATATTGGAAGCGTAAGCACTGGTGGTGCTGTTCGTCCCAGTCGCACTCGTTCCATTCTTGAGATCTTGTGCAGTTGAAAAAAGATCATGCATGAATGTCCGCAAAGCCTGGTCCGGAGACGAGGATGTGGAACTGCCGGATGAAACTGCGCTCGCTGTGCCGGATGTCGCTGTTTGAGGAGCAGAAATACCCGTCACTCCAGTAGCACTTCCCAGGCTCTGTTCGATAGCATTCAATAAATCATTGCCGCCTGAATCACTTGAGTGCTTATGGTGATGGTGGTGGCGTGCGCCTGAAACTTGGCCACTCGTTTGACTTGTAGTGTTTTGTAAATTGGATACAGAATTGGTTGAAATTGCAGGTATTGACATAGTAGTCCTCATTGAAATTGGAAATTTAATAATTTCGTTATTTCAACCTGTTGTGGAAGAAGTTCAGCAAGGTATCCGTCTAAGCAGGATGTACTGTTCTAATTTTCCCAACTTGCGGAAATCAACTCCGGGTAGGCTATTATGTATGATATCGACCACTCCCTACAGAAAATTTAATAATTTCTTTCTGTGATTAAGGAGTCTCCTCCAGCTCGGCTTTGCTACAAATTTCAGAATGGGAAATAGCTGATTAGATAATCAATGTAACCAGCCATTTTTATTGATTAACCTGGCGGTGAACTGGTTGAAGTCCTTCCTGAATCAATATCTCAGTAGGCGTCGTGCAAGATCTGCAGGGCTTCTTCCTTGCCGATGGAGGTCAAGACACCAAGATTTCCTTTTTCCACGGCTTTTTCGGCGATGGTTTCCAGATCTTCTTCTTTGGTGCCTGCAGCGCGAAGGTTCGCGGGCATCTTGATGGTGGCATAGAAAGCCTTCAACTGCTTGACGCCTTCCTCCGCAGCTTTTGCATCATCCTCTTCGCGTATCTCAAGGACATTTCGAGCAAACTTGGCAAAGATCGGCAGATGTTCCAGGGCGGTGCGCATGGTATGACGCATCCAGGATGGGGTTAGAAGGGCCAGGGTTACGCCGTGAGTCATGTTATACATGCTTGAGAGTTCATGTCCCATGCCGTGAAGCGGGAAAGGGAACATGGGCTTGCCGAGTACAAACTGGAATCCGGCCAAGGCCATGGAACTGGCCCACATGATGTTGGCGCGGGCGTCATAGTCTTTCGGATTTGCAAGAATTTTCGGGGCTTCCTCCAGCACCACCTTCATGACACCCTCGTTCACGCGGACCGGCCAGCTCTTCCTTGGCGAGAGGTGTGCAGATAATGCCGGGACTGATCGTATTGACCCGCGCGCCGCGCTTGCCCCACCGCACTGCCTCGGCCATCACCCGCAGCGAGTTGCCGCACTTGGAGACCTGGTAGGCATGGAGCGGGTCCGTCACCTGGTCCGGCTGGAGCATCGGCAGAGCGAGCAACTCATCGGCGGGCGTGGTGGCCAGTGCCTTGTCTTGCTCGGGTGTCAACGCCGGGAGGCGGTGCCCCGACTGCGAGGCGATCACAACACCCGCTCCGCCCTGGGCAATGACGTTGCCGAACTCTTCAAGCACCAGCGCGGTGCCGTACAGATCGACCTTCAGAATCGTGCCCGGTGTTGCCTGCGTTGGGGAAACACCCGCAGCATGGATGACGCCGGTAATGGTGCCGATCGCAGTGGCTGTTTCAACCAGCGCATGGACCGACTTACGCGAGGAGACGTCGACGATTGCGGTGCTCACCTCAAATCCGGCGTCGCTGAGAACTTTCGCGGCCGCATCGGCATTTTCCCGGCGCAGATCGGCCAGCAGCACATGCTTGCCTGTGCTGACTCGGCACGCAATCGCCTGACCAATCAGGCCTGCACCGATAACGACGTTAACATGTGTTATTGCATTTTTCATTGCATTCTCCTTTAGTTAGTCACTGCCAATAACTACTTCCCGGCTCTTTTCGCAAGTTCCGGCGGATAGCGATCACTGGAAATCTCGATCTTCGCGAGCGCCTGGTTGAGGTTATCCAGTTCAGCGGCGGTCAGTTCCACGTCCACCGCTCCCAGATTTTCTTTCAGGCGTTCCAGTTTGGTTGTTCCGGGAATCCGGACGATCCACGGTTTCTGCGCCAAAACCCAGGCAAGGGCGATCTGAGCCGGTGTGGCTTTTTTTTCAGCGGCAATGGCTGCGATGGCCAAGAAACATCAAATCTGGAAGAACAGCACAGGCCCGAAAAGTCCGGAGGGAAAGGCGCGAGTGGCTCGGAATGCCGTTAAGCATGGCCTAAGGGGCGGCATCTTCCGGCAGGCCGCTAACCTCCTTGCCAAAACCAATAAAGTGCTAAAAGAGCTGAAATGAGCACCCTCCCTGAACTGACCACAGCGACAAATCAACTCGAAGAGATCCAAGTGGCCATTACGGCTTGCAATTACAGCGCCCTGCAAAACCTGCTGCTCAGTCAAACTTTCATCCTGCACAAGGTTGGAATCGACTTTCTAGAGAAGTCAAATGAGGTCCAGTAAATGAGCATGAAAAAAGCCTGTATCGATATTGCTCTTCGTGCAATGGCTCAGAGACAAAAAGCAATGGCTTCTATTAAATTTTTGGAGAAGTCAGCGACAGTTTAACCAAGCATGAGGTACTGGAATGAATCGCAAGAGTTTCGTATTGTTCAAGCCCTTAAAAACACACTATATCCATGGTTGTCCAAAAGGTCGCATACCTGAGGGGCATGGTTATCCTCCAGTGACTTCTGAGCTATCAAAAGTAGATTGCAAGAATTGTCTCAGGCAAATCGCACAACGAAAACTGCAACCCAGGAGTAACTTTCCTGAAATTCCCACTTTCGACGTAAAAGTTGAAGACCGGTATTATTATGTATTCAGATGCCCCGTGTGCAGGACAAAAATTACTCACCACTCGAAATCTCCATTGGAACCCGGCAAATAACCACAGGTATTCACACTGCCGTTGCTGGGAACATGGGTATTACCTTCAAGAAGCCGTGAAAAAATAAAGATTGTGGCGTTTCTGTTGTTCCAATGTCCAAAATCTAAAGAGTAAAAAGAAATTTTTTCAATAATGTCTTAATAGCTGCGCTCTTCAAGGAATTATCCTCAAATCCAACAGCTTATCAGCACCTTACCTATTGCAATATTCTGTAAAGATTGATATCAAACAATTTGATTAAAGTCTCACCACAGGAAAGGAACGGTCTATAATATCAGCAAACCGTTCGGTGTGGAAAGAATTGAAAAACGCTAACACAGTAACTATACCAGTGTTCGGAGGCAAGCCACGTGAGACGACCAATTATAAGGCTATTAGTTGCTGTTTCAACCATAATCGCAGGCTGTTTGCAGATCTATGCGACGTCGCTAGCCGCCGACGCAACTCAACAGGCACAGATGAAAGTGCTATCGAAAGAAGTTCCTAAGTCTACCGAGAGTAAAACCGACTTCACGGGCTACAACTACACGCCACCGACGGAAGAGGAGATGGCTCCAATGCGTCCAGAGTACCTTGCTGTACTCGCTAAGGTTCATGAGCCACCAGAAATGACTGGCAAACCTATGCAGGTACGCAAGATTGTATCTCCTAATGTAGCGAAGCTTTGGAATGTGATGAGTGCTGTCCACTCACCTGAGAAAGCAACTCACGAGCAACGTGCGGCAGCTATCAAAGAGCTTCTTGCCTTTGCTACCAGCAAAGATCGTGACGATGAAATTGACAGACCTATGATCTATGGAGCCATTGCCGCAATGGCTTGTATTGACGACGCTGAACCACAGGCGATCATTGGATATGCAAACAATGCTCTTGGGGATGGTGACGATGCCCTATACAATTGATCTCGAATTAAAGTGTCGATTTGCAGAAGGGTGTATGGAAAGTAATGTTTTAACAACAAGAAAGGCTTTTAATCAATATGTTAACAAAGGAAACGCTGAGCCCACAAACGGCCCTCCTGTAACTGCTATCCCACAACAACCGTCAAAACCTCCCGAACAATCCAAGGAAATAGTTATACAGTCAAGCAATCCAATCAAGGAACCACCAGACAAAATCAAAAAAGAGATCAAGCAGAAGTGTTCCGCTGACTTCCCCTCAGATTATGTTGAGCAAGCATCCTGCGTTAAAGCTCAAGAAGCTGGATGGGTTGAAGTAAATCGCTGAACATAATGAGAATTAGCGAGATTTGCAGGACACCATAAATGTGGCGTCCCGCAAATCTACTAAAATAATGGTTAGATAAAGAATGAATATTCGCTACGAGATCGACTGCAAGATTACAGAAGCCGAATTTGTTGATTTGCTAAAGCGATCAACTTTGGCCGAGCGTCGCCCCACTGATGATGCGAACTGTATCAAAGCGATGCTCCAGTATGCAAATTTACTGTGCACCGCTTGGGACAATCAGAAGCTGGTTGGCGTAGCTCGCTCTGTTACCGACTTTGAATATTGCTGCTATCTGTCAGATTTGGCGGTTGACCAAAATTATCAAAAGCAAGGTATCGGTCGTGAGTTGATCCGCTTGAGTCAGTCGAGGTTAGGACCGAGAGCCAAAATTATTCTATTGTCGGCACCACAAGCTGAAGAATTTTATCCGAAGATTGGTTTTGATACGCATCAATCGGCATGGACTCTTTCAGCTACCAAGGCCGTGAAATGAAAGAATCTACCAAGGCAGCCCTGTTGTCAGCTTTTGTCTTCCCTGGGGCAGGGCATTTATACTTAAAGAGATACTTCCCTGGAGCCGTTTTATTCAGTGTTTCATTGGGTGCTATCTATTTTATCGTTTCAAAGATGGTAGATAGGGCCTTTCAGCTAGTTGAAAAAATACAGAATGGAACTGTCGAGCTAAATGCCGCAAATATTATGCAATTAGTATCACAACAAGCAGCTGAAAATAAAGGAAACCTGCTCGGAACTGTGTCAGCTATTTTCATTATTTGTTGGCTGCTCGGCATTATTGATTCTTACAGGGTTGGCCGTGTTCCTGAAAATTAGCATCGGATCGTAAAATATGAGACTCGGTAATATCTATACTCCATTTAAATACTGAGCATTCCGAGCATACATATCAAAAATGATGCAACTTTTAAAAATTACGAAAGGGAATCAATATGAAAATTAAAGCTATTATCTTTATTGTGATTTTTGGAAGTTTGCAGTGATGTCTGGTCAGGAAATTGCATGTGGTTTCTTTAATCGTTTAAGGTGCTTTCTTTGTTTCCGATTTTGCACCGCTGTTTTATCCAGAGCTTGTTGCGTTGCTTCATTTCGAATTTGATTGCGGAGCT
>Ga0118677_10015764_pt1 | contig 10454 bp, 6 predicted proteins | sample AliMusrvi5mmetaG_FD_86154 | JGI IMG/M metagenome (GOLD analysis project Ga0118677, IMG submission 86154)
TCCTGCCGGTCAATCGCGACAAGGTCGGCAATCCGCTCGACCTCGTTTCCAGCATCGCCGATGGCCGGGTGGTCCACACCAGCCCGATTGCCGGCGCCAGCAACTACGGAAAATATGTCGTCGTCGAACACACCTGGGAAAACTCATCCTTCTATTCACTCTATGCCCACCTCGCGACCATCACCTGCAAGACCGGCGATGAGGTGCAGGCCGGCACCGCCCTCGGCCGCATGGGATTCACCGGCGTGGGCATCAACCGCGAACGCGCCCACGTCCACCTCGAAATCACCATGATGATGAGCCGCCGCTTCGATGAGTGGCACAAGGGCAGCGGCGGCGGCCCTAACAGCCACGGCTTGTTCCATGGTTTCAATCTAACTGGATTTGATCCCTCCCGGCTGTTCACCGAACATCAGGCCAACCCGGAACTCCGCATCAGCGACTACATCGCCTCCATCCCGGTTCATTTCAAAGTCACCGTGCCAGCCAAGGGTACCCCCGATTTCATCATCCGCTACCCGTGGATCCTCCATGGCGGCGCCGAGGGTGCGGTCTCGTGGGAAATCAGCCTCAGCGCAACGGGTGTGCCGGTCGCCTTCACTCCCACCATGCGTCAGGTGAATGCTCCGGTGGTCAGTTGGATCCAGCCATCCACCATTCCCCAACGCTACCTCACCCATAACCTGGTCACCGGCCAACTGGAAAACGCCACCCTCACCACCTCCGGCAAACAACTCATCACCCTCCTCACCGACGATTTCCAAGTCTCCACCGTCTCCAAGGAGCCCGCTGCCGTTAGGAATAAAGGCTGAAACGCTCAAGACCCAAGACTGCAAGACGCAAGATGCAAGAGGCAAGAAAAGAGCAACTGTGCCGCCTTTGATCTTCCTCTTCTCTTGGGTCTTCTCGTCTTGTGTCTTTTCTGATTACTGACTATTTACCCTGATGACTGACACGAATGGCACCTATTCATTGGTAGCGGCAACCTTCTTGAGGGCCGAAGGCCCGCACCAAGATAGCCCGGGGCAACGCCCTGGGTCTATCAGATCCCCTAAGGTTTTCAGCCCTGAAGGGGCGGGCCAAAGACGTCCCCCACTTTTTGGTCCGCCCTTTCAGGGCTCGATCATTTTGGGCGATGCGGGTCCCAGGGCGTTGCCCTGGGCTTTCGTAGAGCGGGCCTTTGGCCCTCAAGATTTCATTTCAATCGGTAAGGGAAATCCCGTAAACTCTCAAAATTAGCGACAATTATGACAGACACCATCCTCGATAAACTCACCGCCCTCGGGCTCGCGCTGCCTGCCGTGCCCACCCCGGTGGCCGCCTATGTGAACTGCGTGCGCAGCGGCAACCTGCTCTTTCTATCAGGAGGGCTGCCGATCGACGGCGAGCGGAAAATCATCGGCAAGGTGCCCTGCGATGTCTCGGTCGATGAAGCCAGGGAAGGTGCCCGGATCATTATGCTCAACCGCCTTGCCGTGATCCGCGAGGCGATCGGTTCGCTCGACAAGGTCAAACAAATCGTCGCGCTCACCGGCTTTGTGAACTCCGCCGCGGATTTTCACGGCCACCCGCAAGTCGTCAACGGCGCGTCCGAATTGCTCGTCGAACTCTTCGGCGACAAGGGCAGGCACTCGCGCACCGCGCTCGGGGCCGCGGCCCTCCCGCTCAATGTCGCCGTGGAAATCAACCTGATCGTCGAAGTGGAGGATTGAGCCGGGACGGGCGCATCGCCTGTCTTGGCCGACGGGCTTCCAGCCTGTCGTTTCATGGGCGGACAGGCGGGACGCGCTGCCTGCCAGCACAGGCTGGAAGCCAGTTCTCCAATCAAAAAGCGCTAAATGGACATGATTTGCCAATCTGAGACGCATCGGGAAACGGGCGGCTTGACGAATGTGGCATCGTATTTTAAGATACACCGAATGCGCCCTCTTAAGACCATCTTTGCTGTATTGTTGGCATGGACGCTTGCCAACCCGCTCGCCGCGCAGGAATCGCTCGCCGATCTGCTGGCCGACCCCGCCATCCGGCTCTCCCGCCCGGCCGACCGTGACCGCGTGGTCGCGCGCCTGGCCGAGATCGAAACCACGCGCCGCCAGAATGCCCGGACCCGTGCCAAGTTCCTCGGGTTACCCTTGCGCGAGGAAATGCCTAACGGACGCATCCGGGAAATCGTCGGTTTCGACGGCGACCGGCCGCGCTATCTCACCACCGATAATTTGAATGCCGCCATATCCACCGGGGCCAACCTGCTGTGGACCTCGCCCTATTCTCTATCAGGATCAGGGGTCACCATCGGCCTCTGGGACGGCGGTGCCGCGCGTTCCACCCACCAGGAATACTCCGGCCGGGTGACCGTCATGGACGGCGCTCCCATGATCGACCACGCCACCCACGTCTGCGGCACGATGATCGCCACCGGCGTCGTCGCCGCCGCCCATGGCATGGCCAATGCCGCAGTTGTCAATTCCTACGACTGGAACAGCGACACTACCGAGATGACCTTGCGCGGTGCCACCTATTCCGGCGAGCCGGGGAAAATATATCTGTCAAACCACAGTTATGGGTATGTCGCCGGATGGAACTATGTGAACAGAGGAACCGCCATTTCCCCGAGATGGGTATGGGAATGGAATGGCACGGGCACCACCTCCACCTCCATTGAAACCGACTTCGGCCTCTACAATACCTATGCCCGCGATAGCGATGCCCTCGCATACAACGCTCCCTACTATCTGATGTTCCGTGCCGCCGGCAACGATCGCGCGGACAATCCGGCAACCGGTAGTGAATGCGCCCTCTCTTCCGGCGGCACGATCATTACCTATAACCCCGCGATTCATCCCGCCGGCGATGGCACGTACCGCGGCGGCTTCGATACCATCAGTTTCAATGCCGTCGCCAAGAACCTCATGTCCGTAGGTTCTGTTAGCGACGCCGTTTCAGGCGGCCTGCGCAGTGTGTCGGCGGCCTCGGTCAGTTATTTCTCCTGTTGGGGCCCCACCGACGACGGCCGGATCAAGCCGGATGTGGTCGCCAACGGCGAAGCGCTCTATTCGTCGATAAGCACCGGCGATGCCGACTACGACACCTATAGTGGAACCAGCATGGCCACCCCCAACGCCACGGGTTCGGCGGCGCTGCTCATCCAGGCATACGGCGATTTGTTTTCCGGCCAGGCCATGCGTGCCAGCACGCTCAAGGGGTTGCTCATCCACACCGCGGATGATCTCGGCAATCCCGGTCCGGACTATAAATACGGCTGGGGCCTGATCAACGTGCAGGCCGCCGCCGCGCTCATCAAGGATCACCTGAATTTTCCCGCGAAAATCCACATCACCGAAAACCAACTCACCTCGACCACCATCACCCGCACTTATTCCTTTGTCTGGGACGGTGTTTCACCCATCGTCGCCACCCTCTGCTGGACCGATCCCGCCGCCACCGCCCTCACCACTTCCGACTCCCGCAACGCCCGCCTCGTCAACGACCTCGACCTCAAGATCGTCGCTCCTGACAGCTCGGAATTCCTGCCATTTGTGATGCCCTTTGTCGGCACCTGGACCCAGGCGTCGATGGATCTGCCCGCCACCACCGGCGTCAACCACGCCGACAACGTCGAACAGGTCAGAATCGCCACCCCGCCTGTTCCCGGAACCTATCAGGCCGTCATCAGCTTTACCGGCACGCTCACCAACAGCGCGCAGAATTACTCGCTGCTCATATCCGGATCCTCGGCGACTCCGCCTCCGCCACCCCCGGCACCCGCCAATCTGGTAGCAACCCCGGGAAACAACATTGTTAACTTGTCATGGAGCGCGTCGGCCGGCGCAACCGGTTATAATGTCAAGCGCTCCCTCGCCAGCGGCGGATCCTATGTCACGCTCGGAACCGCCACCGGCACAAGTTATACCGATACCCCGGTAACCAATGGCATCACCTATTATTATGTGGTGTCCGCAACCAATGGCGGCGGGGAAAGCGCGGACTCCGCCGAGATCAATGTGATTCCGAATGCGGTGGCGACCACCACCACTCTGGCATCATCTCCTGCGACTTCGGGAAGTTATGGCACCGGAGTAGTGATCTTCACCGCCACGGTGAGCGGAACAACCCCAACCGGAGTCGTGACATTCAAGGACGGAATCACGACCTTGGGCACGGGAACGCTCAATGGCTCAGGCCAGGCAACTTATACTATCAGCACGTTGGCCATTGGCCTCCATCAGGTCAGCGCCAGTTATCCGGGTGACACCACGTTCGGCCCCAGCGTTTCCACCGCGTTGGGTTATACGGTAAACCAGAAATCGGTGAGCATCAACAGCGTGACGGCCACCACCAAGGTGTACGATGGCACGACCGCCGTGGGTCTATCAGGGGGTGCGGTGTCCGGCGTGGTCACCGGTGAAACCGTGACCGTGGTCCCGGGAACCGGGGCCTTCGTGGATGCCAACGCCGGAACGAGCAAACCCGTGACGACCACCGGGTACGCGCTTGCCGGCGCCAATGCGGGAAACTATGTGTTATTGGACCAACCCGCGTTGACCGGCACCATCACCCAGCGCCCCATCCAACTGTCGGGCACGCGCACCTACGATGGAACCAGCGTGGCAGCGTCGGGCATCCTGTCGATCCCCAACAACCTGGATGGTGGTAACCTGACATTGACCGGCAACGCCGGGCTGGCCGGCAGGAATGTCGGCACGCAGGCGATCACCACCTATGCGACTCCGGTTCGTGTGAGGAACGCGGCCGGTGCCGTGGGTTCCGCCGCCGCCAGCAGTTTCACGGTGACCCTGACAGCGCCAAGTGCCGGCAACACCCTGATCGCGGTGATCGCTACCCGCAGCTCAACCGCCAGTGCCGTCAGCGGCATCACCAATAGCGGGACGGTTCTGACATGGACCCGCGCGGTACAAAGCACGGCCTCAACATCTAACAACACAACAACCGAAATCTGGTATGCGCCGTCCCTAACAGGCGCGGGAACGACCGTTACCGTCAACCTGACAGGTTCGATGTTTGCCGCCGCCGTGGTTGGCGAGTATTCTGGAATTTTGACTCCAAGCCCGGTGGACGTGACGGCTAACAACAGCAACTCCTCCAGCAGCAATGCGGCAAGCACGGGCATAACGGCCGCCACCACCCAGGCGTACGAAGTGGCGATCGCCGGCATCGGCCTGAAGTCCAGCGGTTACACATTGGGCACGGCAGCCAATTCGTATACCACGGTTACTAACATGGCGTCAGCCAGCAATTCCACATCCTCCAATGCCAAGGTCTATTACCTGGAGAAAGTCCTAACAACCACCGGCACCCAAAGCACGGGAGGGACCGTCAGTTCGTCGTCGCGTTGGTCAGGCGCGATTGCGGCTTTCAAGGCGGCGAGCAACTCGACCTTGGTGTTGGGTGGTTCGGCGGCAGGCAATTACACCCTGACCGGCGTCAGCGGATCGGTGGTCGTCTCGACCCGGGCCACGACGGTTACGGCGGTGAGTGTGACCAAGACTTATGATGGGACGGTCACGGCGGCAGGCACGCCAACCATCACCCCGGCGCTTGCCTCCGGTGATACGACCACCACGCTTTCGGAGGCGTTTCAAACCAACGTTGCGGGCGTGGGCAACAAGGTGATCCTTCCGAGCATCACGATCAACGATGGCAATGGTGGAGCGAATTATGCGGTGACCCTGGTGAACTGCAACACCGGCACGATTCTCCAGGCCACGGCCCCGGTAACGCTTGGCAACCTCACCCAAATCTACAACGGCACCGCGAAATCCGCTACCGCCAACACCACGCCCACCGGTCTAACGGTCAACATCACCTATGGCGGATCGTCCACCGCGCCGACGCCCGCCGGAAGTTATCCTGTTGTCGCCACCGTCAATGACGCGAATTACACGGGCACCGCCACCGGCACGCTGACCATCCAGAAAGCCACGGCCCCGGTCGTCCTGGCAAACCTCACCCAAACCTACGACGGCACCGCGAAATCCGCTACCGCCAACACCACGCCCACCGGTCTAACGGTCAACATCACCTATGGCGGATCGCCCACCGCGCCGACGCCCGCCGGAAGTTATCCTGTTGTCGCCACCGTCAATGACGCGAATTACACGGGCACCGACACCGGCACGCTGACCATCGAAAAGGGCACCGCCGCAGTCGTCCTGGCAAACCTCATCCAAACCTACGACGACACCGCGAAAACCGCCATCGCCAACACCACGCCCACCGGACTGACAGTCAACATCATCTACGACGGATCCGTCACACCGCCGACTCTGGTGGGAAGTTATGCCATTGCCGCCACCATCAATGATGGGAATTACCAAGGCTCGGCCACCGGCACGCTGGTCATCACTCCACCCATTGACTGGATTTCGTGGGTCGACCAGCATTTCACGCTTGTCGAACAAAGCGCCGGTCTTGCCGATGATTATGCCGACCCCGATGGTGACGGATTGTCGAACCTTGCCGAGTATGCCCTTGGTGCCGATCCTCACCACTTCACCCAAGCACTGGTCCCTGTCTTGGACAGCAACGGCCTGTCACTCACTTTCACCCGTCCCGCCAACCTGCCGGATGTGAATTATTTCGCCGAGTCATCGGACGGTCTCGGCACATGGACGGCAATCCCGCTGGTGGTTATCGTTCAAGGCACCACTGAAACCGTGCGCGCCACCGACCTGCTCACCAATGGCGATCCCTTACGCCGTTTCCTACGTCTGCGCATCGAACGGAAATAACCGCGACATTAGCGGGCCGCTACGGATTCAGCAGTGAGGCCGCCATGGCGCGGGCTTGTTCGCCGCCGCCGCCGAGCATGCGGACGAGTTCCTGGATGCGGGATTCGCCGGTGACGGGGAAGAGGCGCGAGCGGGAGCGCCCGCCGGAGACGTTTTTTTCGACAACAAAATGGTGGGTTGCGGTGGCGGCGACCTGGGGGAAATGGGTGATGGCGACGACTTGGTGACGGGTGCCGAGGGCGGCCATCTTGCGGCCCACGGCGCGGGCGATTTCACCGCCGACATTGGCATCGATTTCATCAAAGACCATGAGCGGAGTGGCGTCCTGTTCGGCGAGCGCGGATTTGACGGCGAGCATGACGCGGCTGATTTCGCCGGACGAGGCGATTTGGCGCAACGGCATGAGGGGTTCGCCGGGGTTGGGACCGAACTGAAACTCGATGGTTTCATAACCTTGTGCGGCGGGTTCGGCGAGGGCTCGCAGCGGGGCCTCGAAGGTCGCTTGTTTGAACCCGAGATCCTTGAGTTGACCGGAAATTTCCTTGGCCAACTTGGGCGCGGCCTTGCGGCGAATCTGGGTGAGCGATTTGCCGGCGGTGTCGAGCGCGGCGCGGCAGACGGCGAGTTCCTGCCCGAGGGCGGCGAGCTTTTCACCACGGTTTTCGATGGTGTCGAGGCGGGTGGCGGCGCTGTCGCGGCGGGCCAGCACGTCGGCCAGGGTCGGACCGTATTTGCGTTTCAACGACTCTAACAGATTAACCCGTTCTTCGAGAGCGGCGGCTTCCGCCGGGTCGATGTCGAGCGCATCGGCGTAATCGGCGAGGTTGCGTTCGAGGTCCTGGAGTTCGAGCACGGCGGTTTCCAACGAGGCGGTTTGCCCGCAGACCGACGGGTCGAGTTTTTCCAAATCGCGCACGAGCCGTTGGACATCGGCGAGGCGTTCGAGGATGCCGGTCTCGCCATTGAGCGCGGTGGTGGCGGCGGCGGCGGACTCTAACAAACGAGTGGCATTCGACGCGCGGCGCCAGCGGTCTTCGAGTTCCTGTTCGTCCGCGGGTTGGAGGTTGGCGGCATCGATTTCCTGGAGTTGGTAGCGGAGCAATTCGAGTTCCTGTTCGCTGGCGTTTTCCGCGTGTTGCAAATCCTGGAGTTCGGCGGCCTTGGCGCGCCATGTCTGATAGATCCGGCGGTAACCGGCATGGTATCCCGCCGCGTCGGCGTAGGCGTCGAGCATGGCGAGTTGGCGTTCGGTGGAAAACAGGGATTGGTGATCGTGCGGGCCGTGCAGATCCACCAAGTGTTCGCCGAGGCGCTTGAGCAGAGCGAGCGTGACCGGCGAATCGTTGACGAATTGGCGGTTGGCGGATTGGCCGATCCAGCGGCGCACGATGAGCTGGGTGTCATCGCAGGCATCCAGGCCGCCATCGGCGAGGATGGCATTGATTTCGCCCGGGGCGCTCAGTTCGAAGACGGCTTCGACCGAGCATGCATCTTCGCCGGTGCGGATCAGCGACTTGTCCGCGCGCTCGCCGAGAACCAACTTGAGGGCACCGACGATGATCGACTTGCCGGCGCCGGTTTCACCGGTCACGCCGATCAGGCCCGGTCCGAGTTCCCACACGAGTTCATCGACCAGGGCCAAATTGCGGATTTTCAGAAGGGTGAGCATGCGTGGCGGGGAACGGGGCGCATGATGCAAGGTTTGCCGCCGGAATCAATGCCAGTTTAGCAGGACGATAGGCGTTTTGCCTGTCTTGGCCGACGGGCTGGAAGCCTGTCGTTTCCTTGGCGGACGAGGATGCCCCGCAGGTCGAGGCGGTCCTGCGGGCGGTCGGCGAAGGCCTTCATCACGATCAGATCTTCGGCCGAGCAGATGCGCAGGAGGATGCCCGGGGCATATTCGACCATGACCGCGCGGCGGACCGCCGATTCCTCGAAGGGCAGGCCGGCCAGGGCGATGTCGATGCCGATGCCCGAGGCGGACTGGAGCAATAACACCCGCTGGCACAAGGCGAACTCGCGTGCGTCTTGCCGCCGCGGTGTGTAATGGCAGAGAAGGAAATCGATGAACGGTTCTTCGCGGCCGAATCCGGTGAGCAGTGTTAGGTCCATGTCCTTGGTCAACCGGGGTTCGCTCCAGCGTTGCAGCGCCAAGCCGCCAATGAAACAAAAATCCCAACCCTGGCTGGCAAGAAGCCCCTGTAACTCCAATGCTTCTTCGACAAGATCGATCATCGCGGGCGCAGTTTGTTGAACCAGCGTTGCTGTTCCACCAGTCCGGAGTCAGGCCGCGGGGGGAACCGCTTCAGGGCATCGCGAAATAACAGGTTGCAGCTGGCGACCATCGCGACCGTGTCCGCCGCCCGGATGTCGGCGTCGCGGACTTGTTGCAACAGCGGCGCGGCACTCCGCCAGCGGGCGACGTAATCACGCAGTGCCTCATCTCTCAACATGCATGGGACAACGTTGCGGTTCGACCTGAGGAGGCTGAAAGTCAAAAAGATATCCCCCTTCTCATTGCCATCCCATGGTCATGGGGGCGGAGGGCGGAGACATGATTGGCCTGAGCACGAGACCGCATTCCGAGCCGCAGCCCGGCGCTGGTCCAAATCCCGTGCCATCGCCTGACCCGGGTCGATCGACGATTGAACCCGAAAACCGCCTCATTTTCCTGCCTTCCTGCTTTCCTAATTCAGTTTTAACTTCGGTTTACGGGTAAAGAGTTTTCTCGCGCAAAGGCGCCAAGACGCAAAGTTTGCCAAGGTGGATTTACTGACGGGAAAACCCTGTTGGAAAACCCTTGCGTCAATCTCATTACCGTGGTAATGAAGAGCCATGAAGCTTTCCCAAAGCAGGATTACGGCCCAAGGGCAGATCTCGGTGCCGGCTGCGGTGCGCAGGCGGCTGGCACTGGTGCCGGGGTCGGTATTGGAGTGAGCGGCCGGGCGGGATCGCATCACCGTGCGGCGCGTTGGCAGCCACAGTTTCGAGGATCTTCACCGCACGTTGTTTCAGCAGGAAACACCACCGCACCCTTTGGCGGATCTGAAGGAAGGAATCAGGCAACAGGTGAGAACCCGCCATGCGCGCCGTTGACACCAACGTCCTGGTCCGTTTGCTGGCGCGGGATCACGCACAGCAATTGGCTTCCGCCGAGGTGTTCGTGCGGGCGGGTGCCTGGATTTCGCTGCTCGTGCTAATGGAAACCGTCTGGGTTCTGGATTCCGTTTACGAGGTCCAGCCCGCGCGGATCGCGGATGGAGTGGAGATGCTGCTCGACCACAACGAGATGGTGGTCCAAGACGCGCTCATTGTGAAGGCGGCTCTGCAACAATATCGCAAACACCCGGAGATCGGCTTTTCCGATTGTCTCATTCTCGAAGTCGCCCGCGCTGCCGGACATGTCCCTCTCGGGACCTTCGACCGGCGGCTTGGCAAGCTGAAAGGAGCTCAGAAACTGTAGTGGCGTGCCGGGATTTATCCGCCCACTTTCACAACCAATGGCCGTTTGCGTGGTTCATCTCGTGTGGCGAGGCGTCTTTCCAGGACGCGCCATTCAAACACCACCGTCCGGATGTCAGCCAACCCGCCACCCACCGTCCATCGCACCCGCTGCCGGCGGCTCCAGCGCGCGGGGATTGCCGCGCTCGCGCTGCTCGGCGCGGCGGCCGGCGCGGTTCTAACGGATTCGCCCGATCCCTACGC
>Ga0118677_10015765_pt1 | contig 10452 bp, 13 predicted proteins | sample AliMusrvi5mmetaG_FD_86154 | JGI IMG/M metagenome (GOLD analysis project Ga0118677, IMG submission 86154)
GCTACTTTTATTCTGGATTCCCGATCAAGTCGGGAATGACAGTGAGCAGTTACAATTCTTGTCCTTGAATATCTGGGCAAAATTTGTTACAATATTTCAGTAATATTAAAAACCCAGGAATTATTATGGCCAAATGTATCATCTGCGATAAAAGTAAAACCAGTGGATCACAAGTTTCGCACTCGCAAATTCACACCAAGCGGGAATTCAAACCGAATTTGCAGAAAGTAAATGGCGTTTTACTCTGCACTCGTTGTTTGAAGACGGTCAAGAAGGCGGCAGAAAAGCCCGTAAGCTAATAAGCAGTAAGCAGTAAGCAATAAGCAGTAAGCAGTAAGCAGTAAGCTACTATGATAGTAGCTTACTGCTTATTGGCTTATCGCTTAATTGTTGCTCGCTTTGCTTCCCAGCGCCTGATCTCTTTTTTCCTGCGCTTTTTTGAAACAATCCTCGCAATAAACATCCTCATTGTCGTTCTCAAAAGGGACCTCATTTTTCTTACCGCACGACTGGCATTTGATCCACCAGACCGGATGGTTTTCGCGTAGCTTGTTTTTATTTTTGGCGGTACAAATTTTACAACGTTTCGGCAGATTTTGCAGACCTTTGTCTAGAAAAAACTTTTGTTCTCCGGCCGTAAAAATAAATTGGTTGCCGCAATCTTTGCAGACCAGAATCTTGTCCTCTAAATCGTTGATGTTAACATTAGCCATTTTTTCTCCTTGTTGAAATTAATTTTATCAGAGATTGGCAAATTATAAAAGTCTTTGTTGACGTCGTTCGTCAAACGATTTACACTATAAATATAGCATATTTGAATTTGATCTAATCAGGAGGTAGTATGATTGAGCGGTTTAAGGAGATGAACATCCGAACTAAAATTATTCTGATCACCTCGGTGGCGGTGACTTTGATTTGCATTGGCGTAGTAATTTGGATAATATCGACGGGCCGGCTTAAATTTAAAGCCGATGCGGTAAATCGTACTTTGAGCGGGACAATAATTTTTTCTACTACCGGTTTGCCTGCGACAAATGTACAAATAGACATACGCCAAACATCTGGCCCGGGCGTTGGCACAATTACAACTGTCGCGACCAATACAAATGGTCGTTATTCTTACACTTTCCCTAACTATGGACTAGCAAAGTTTGACGTTAACTATGTCGTGTCCCAACATCCCGGTAGCGTTATATCTTGTGGAGGTTGTGCATATACGATTGGGAGAAACCTTATCGAAGATAACTCTGCCCTTGCTGGAAAACCGGTTATAGCGAACTTTGTTGCTCTTCCAACAAATTCTGCTTGCGTGCCTAGTTGGCAGACATTAGATCCCGGCTTGACGGCAGAAGTAAATTCTGCCATTACCGAATGGGATAATCAAGAAGCGCAATTGTACGGCCAAAATAAACCAACCCGTTCGTCATCGGTGTCGACGAATTTTAGTGCTGCCGCCGCCCAGCTCCCAAGTGTTTTGGTCGATCCTGCCAATTGGACATTGTCGACCAGCGAACAGGCCGTCATCGATGCCGGAGAGGCATCAAGGAGTGCAAACAAACCCTTGACTGCGGATCAGGTAACCGCTATCCGGCAAGTTTTTTCTAACCATTTAAATCTGGCTCTGACCAAGGCGGCTAAGCCACTTCTGGATGTTGAAAATAATCAGGTCCTAGGAGCCGGCTTGTTGGTGCTCAGTCGCTCGGTAGGCAAGATTTCGATGTTGCAGAATGCCAATTTTGATGCTGTTACCATAAATTTGAAAAATCCATCGTTTACCGATTTTAGCGGAAGCGCGGTTATAAATGTTGCGCCGCTACAGGGGTTTAAGGGTATTACTCTGACTGGAAATGCCTCATATCAGGTCGGCACAACTATTTTGGGCTTACAAGCGTCAGAGCACACCTGCTGTGGCCAAAATTATGGTTCCGTCAAAGGGTCGGCTCAGGGCTATGCATCATATCTCGCTACAACTTTTAATTTATCCTTTGAGGGGTTGCCTATCACTATCAGCTATTCTACTTCAACTAACAGAACATCCGCAGTCACTTTAAATTTTAATCTGGCATCTGCTAGATAATTAATTTGTTTTTGGCTGTTCTGACTCAGATAAATAAATTGTCTGACGTCTTGTGGAAAAGGACGAAATTTGCTAAGTTTAGGTCAATGGATTTTATTGAATCGATAGAAAAAGAGATTGAAGCTGGCACGACCGCGCACGCTTATCTGCTGATCGGTCTGGCCGAGGAGGGTTTTTCGAAAACGATCAGTCGTGTTTTGGATCGCTTGAAATACTCCCGTTTTGATGCACTCGAAATTATGCCGAGTGATGATGAGGGCAAAAAAGGAGAGCTCAAGGCAGAGCAGGTAGAAGAGATCATCCGCTGGCTTTCCCGCACTCCGCAGGGTTTCGGCAAAGTTGGCATTATTGTCGGAGCGGATCGGCTAAACGAAACTGCTGCTAATAGATTGCTCAAGACGTTGGAAGAGCCGCCCAAAAATGCTTTGCTGATTTTGATCGCCGCTACCGAAAACATTCTAACGACCATCAAATCACGCTGTCGTATTTATCGTTTCAATCCGGTCGATTTAGAAAATCATACTTTGTCATACTCTGACCTCAAAAACCGTAAAATGTATGAAATATTTCAGCAAATTGAGGAAGTAGTAAAAGAGAGCCGGGTCGGGCAGTATTTGGACGATCTACGTGCCCTGTGCCGGACTCAGATGCTTGAGACCCAGTCAAGTCGATGGGCCGATCTGATATCGGAGATTGAAAAAACGCGCAAAAATATCGCCGGCAACGCTAACGCGCGACTGGCACTGGAAAATTTGGTGCTTAAAATTAAAAATATTTAACTCTACAAATTACAAATTTGACACGAATATACAAATAAATAAAAATAATTCAGATTTGTATATTTGTAATAAGATTCGCAATTTGTAGAAAATAATTATGACCGAGATATATCTAAAAGCTAATAGCGACGGCAAAGTTTACGAAGCCGAAAAAGGTAACCTGAAAATGGAAACCGGCGATGCCGTTCTTTTTGAGTCCGACCAGTGCCAGGAAACGGCAGTGATTTTGGCCGGCAAAAACAGTGATGATGGCGCTGAAAAATGTGGAGTGGAAACGGTCAAGGCCGAAATTATCCGCCGACTTAATGATAAGGATGAGGAAGTAATCAGACAGCGCAAGGAAGAAGCGCTAAAATTGTTGCCCAGATGCAAAGAGGTCGTAAATAAACATTCGTTGCCGATGGAGATGGCGGACGTCGATCTTTCCTACGACGGCAAAAAGGTCACCTTCTATTTTTCCGCTCCCGGACGTGTTGATTTCCGTTTGCTTGTTTCGGAGCTGGCCTCTATTTTTCAAAAATCAATTCGTCTTCAACAGATCGGTGCTCGCGAACGGACCCGTTCCTGTGGCGGTATCGGCCGTTGCGGCGAAGATCTATGTTGCCGCCGTTTTCTCAAAGGCAACCTAGATGACGTGACGATGGATATGGCTTATACCCAAAATTTGGCTCAGATGGGCACGACCCGTTGCATGGGCGCTTGCGGAAAACTGATGTGTTGCTTAAAATATGAAGTAGAAGCGTATGATGAGGGCAAGAAAAAATTGCCGAAAGTCGGTAGCAAAATAAAGACTGAAAAAGGAGAGGGCACCGTGATCGGGCAAAATATTATCAAGAGTAGCGTCAATGTAGAGTTGGCCGATAAAAACCGTCTGGAGGTCAAGTGTCCTTAGAGATTCTGATCATATTGTGTTTGGCCGGGGCGCTCTTTTTTCTGTTGCGCCATTATCCGGAAGCGAAAGAGGCCGAGACGGTAATCCGCCATCATCATCTCAGAGATTTTTTTACCCGCTTTTCGAAAATGCGCCGCACCAAAAATGAAGTTGAGATTGCCAGAGCGGTAATCGACAACGCCAACCCCGAGATTACGCCAAAAGAGGTAATCGAGGCCGTCAATACTTATAGCGATTTGGATCCGGCCGCGGCTGAGAATCTTTATGTAGCCGAAAAATCTCTAAATGAAAATGATTTGCGCCAGGCGGAGGAAAAATCATTGGCCGTTATCAGCGAAAACAAACACTGTTCCGGCGCCTATGTTGTGATTGGCAAAGTGGCAGAACAGCGCGGTCAGTTTGACGACGCCCGCGAAGCGTTTTTGGCGGCAATCAAATGTCGCGATGGCAAAGATATTTCCGAAGCGTATTTCGGTTTGGGTCAGATCGAGCAGAGAAACGAAAATTTGTCCAATTCTATCAAATATTTTGAAAAAGCGATCAATGCCGAGAAGGGCAAACCGGAGTGGTATTTTGAGCTTGGCAAGGCCTATATCGAAGTTCGCCAGTACGCCAAAGCTGCTAAAGTCTTGAAGCGCGCTGCCAGCTTGGATATCGACAATCAGGAGTACAAAACCGTCTCGGCGGAGGCGGAGGAAAAACAGCGGACGCACTCCTTCTATTCAAGAGGAAAATAAAATAATTTTATTAATCGACGGTTGAACAAATCACATTAAAATGATATAGTTTTTGCATTGCCGTCGTTGGTTCATATTATTATGCCAGTGTAGCTCAGTGGTAGAGCAGCGCTTTTGTAAAGCGAAGGTCGTGGGTTCAATTCCCCCCACTGGCTCCAAAATGTGCTGAGGTAGCAAAGCGGTCAACTGCAATAGACTGTAAATCTATCGGCTTACGCCTTCGAAGGTTCGAATCCTTCCCTCAGCACCAGTCAACATAGTATATTATAAATTAGGACTAGCTTTACTGATAAGTTTTGTCTTGTTATAATGTGGTTATGAACAAAAAGACACTTCAAGATTATTATCTTGGCCAGAAAAAATCGATGCAAGAAATTGCAACGGTGTATGGTTGCTCGGTGAGCAAAATATCGTATTGGATGAATCGCTATAAGATTTCGAAAAGATCAATCAGCGAGGCCGTCTATGTAAAAAATAATCCGAATGGCGATCCGTTTGATTTTACAAAACCAGAGTCAAAGGAGGATGCAACATTATATGGATTGGGGTTGGGATTGTATTGGGGTGAAGGTACAAAAAAAGATAATAATACGGTTAAATTAGGAAATTCAGATCCAGAGTTGATAAAATATTTCATCCTGTTCTTGGAGCGGATATTTAAAATAAAAAGAGACAAATTAAAGTTTAGCATTCTGATCTTTAATGATCAAAATCCGGAAGAAATACTGGAATATTGGACAAGTAAGATAGGAGCTAGAAAAGATCAATTTTATAAATCGACCGTGATTGATCTTCATCGAAAAGGAACATATCGGGTCAAAAACAAATACGGAGTACTGATTCTTTATTTCCATAACAAAAAGCTGCGTGATAAATTAGTCAGTTTGTTGCCGACATAGCTCAGTTGGTAGAGCACGATCATGGTAAGATCGGGGTCTCCGGTTCAAATCCGGATGTCGGCTCCACTAAATTAGTTAATAATATCAAAGTAAGGATTTAAATGGCCAAAGATGCACGAGAATTAGTAGCGCTTGAATGTTCTGTTTGCAAAAGTCGAAATTACCACACCGAAAAACGGGTCAAGGGGATGGATGTGATCAAACGGCTTGAGTTCAAAAAATATTGCAAGATGTGCAAAAAAAGCACCGCGCACAAAGAATCAAAATAAATTAGTGTTGATTTTTATTTCTATAAAATCGTACTATTATATTAGGTTATATAATATAATACGATTTTATGAAAAAAGAAAAACATTCAGAAGCCTTAAAATTGCGGTTGAAAGGTTATTCTTTGACCGAAATCAGTCGGATTATCGACGTATCCAAGAGCACGTTGTCTGATTGGATGCGCAATGTCAAACTACCAGATTTGGCGTTGAAACGATTAAAAACAGTAGTAACTGCCGGACAATTGAGATCAGCACAGAATAAAAAAAATCACACGGAGAATATTCTAAAATCTTTACATGACCGATCGGAGAAAGATTTTAATGGCTTTGTGCTTGATGGGCTTACAGCAAAAATGTATTGCTGCCTTCTATATCAATGTGAAGGTGGCAAACATGACAAGGGACGGGTGCAATTTACAAATTCAGACCCATCGTTGGTAAAAGCTTTTCTACGTCTTTTCCGTCAAAGTTTTGCCTTGGACGAAAGTAAATTTCGCGCATGCTTGCATCTACATAATTATCACATTGCCGAAAAACAGATTCAATACTGGTCGAATATTACGCAAATTCCCGTTACTCAATTTATCAAGCCGTTTCTGAAAAGTAACACAGGCAAAAGAATACGCCTTGATTACCCTGGGTGCATTCAAGTTCGATATTCAGATGCTAATATAGTGAGAGACCTGATTGTATCGGGAACCGTATTGATAAAAAATTTAGGAGCTTAGTTTAACGGTAAAATGCTTCTCTCCAAAAGAAGCGTTAGGGGTTCGACTCCTCTAGCTCCTGCCAAATTAATAAAAAATAGCTCTAGTAGCTATTTTTTTATTGTGCAGCGGAGTGGCGTTAGGATTATTTATCCCCGTTAACTTTCGGACTAGGATTCATGTGAACACGCTCAAATCCCTCACATTGTTTGACTGCGCAGACTAGCAATGAAGGTGAGATTGATTTTTACAAAAGCAATGAATTCATCTATTTTGGAACTATACCACAAGGCACTTATGGCAATACTAAATATAAATTCTATAAAACAATTCAAGAACCAATAGAAGAGAATTACCTAAGATTTTAGCAAACAAAAATTTATTACATTCCGCACCGTGTCCTGCCAAAAATAAAAAATCTAGTCTGAGACTAGCTTTTTAGTATAAGAGATCGAATTATTTTGTAATTATTTTTTCGAGCTGTTTGATTAGAACCGGAAGATCTTTTTCGATTACTTTCCAGACTTCATCGACATTAACATAATCATATTCATGGGCTAATAGATTACGCATCCCGATTGCTTTCCTTATCGGTAAGTCAGGATTTTGAGTTCTAAAATCAGGCGATAGCTTCTTTGCCGCTTCGCCGATTATTTCGAGATTTCTGATTACTGCGTCTTGAACAAGCTTGGAATTGGCAAATTTAACATGATCATAACCTTTACAATATTCGACAATTTGGTTCGCTGACTCAAGGATATCTTCAAGATAAATAAGATTATTTTTTTTCATATAATACTTTTAAATCTTTAAGGATATTACTTTTTAAAGCTGGCTTGATATTCCTGATGGAAACAAGATCGACTGGACGGCCGAGAGACTCTTCTAGCTCATATTGTATGCCTCCGATTTCCATCAATGATTTTGTTTCCATAAAATCGACTATAACATCAATATCGCTGTCAGCTTTTTCTTCTCCACGAGCAAAAGAGCCGAAAAGACCGAATAATTTTATCTGATTCTGTCGGCAATAATCTTCAAGCACTTTTTTGTTATTAAGCAGAAGCTGTTTTTCCATAATTGGAGTGTACCAAGTTTTTAATTATAAGTAAAATTTTATTAAGTCGTTAAATTTTTGCCTGTTGATGTTAAATTAAATTTTTTTTATCTGTTTTGCGACTATTAAATCGAAGCTTAGTCTCTTGATATCCGTCCTGAGTCTCAGAATCTCTTGTTATTCTGCCCTAAATAAATTAGCTAGCTCTCACCAAAAAATCGCTAGTCTCAGCTAGTGATTTTTTGTTGGCGATGCTGTATATATAATAGTAGGGGATTATTAAATTTCTTTGACTATGGCTTTGATTGTAGCGATACTAACTGTGATTTGCACTTTCTTGGGTGGCCTGTTTGCTATCCGTTTTAAGGATAAATTACATTTGATTCTCGGCTTTTCAGCCGGCGCTGTTATCGGGGTGGCGCTTTTTGATCTCTTGCCGGAGTCAATTGAGCTAACCACAAAAACACATGATATCCGAATCGCGACATTGTTGATCGCGGTCGGGTTTGCTATTTTTATGATACTCGACCGCTCGTTTTCGATTCATTCCCACGAGGAGGAGCATTGCGAAAATCCAAAACACAACTCCGGGGCTCTGGGCGCAACGGCCCTGTCGTTTCACAGTTTTTTGGACGGCGTCGGAATCGGTTTGGCCTTCAAAATTTCACCCGGTATCGGCTGGATCGTAGCGGCGGCGGTGCTGGCTCATGATTTTTCCGACGGGATCAACACCGTCAATATGATTTTAAAAAACAAAGGTAACAGCAAGTCGGCCTACAAATGGCTCGTTCTCGACGCACTGGCGCCGGCGCTTGGTGTCGTTGTGACACTATTTTTTACCGTTTCGGCGCCGGTTTTGGGTTTAATCCTGGCAATTTTTACCGGCTTTTTCCTTTACATCGGGGCGAGCGACCTTATTCCCGAAAGTCACCATCGCCATCCCAGTTTTGGCACCACTTTTATGACCATTCTAGGCATGGCAGTCATATTTGTCGCAATTCATTTCGCCGGCTAAATAAATTTGCCAGTAAAGACACCGAGGTGGTAAAATTGATTTTAAGATTTAGATTACTTATAAATGGAGCGTTGCATGGGTCTTATTAATGATAAAAATCGTAAGTGGTGGACTCTGGGAACAGTTTGTTTCGCTCTGCTGATGATCGTTCTGGACAGCAATGTGGTCAACCTGGCCGTGCCAAGCATCATGAAACATTTCAATGCCGGGTTATCTCAGATGGAGTGGGTCAACAATGCCTATCTTCTAACTTTTGCCATATTTTTGATAACTTTTGGTCGGCTTGGCGATGAGCTCGGTCGCAAAAAGTTTTTTGTTGCCGGTTTATTCTTTTTCATTATTGGCTCAATCCTATGTGGCATCGCCGGCAGTGTTGACCAACTGATTATTTATAGAATAATCCAGGGCGTTGGCGGAGCGGCAATGATGCCCGCAACCTTATCCTTGATTGCTGCCAATTTTGAAAAAAGAGAGCGGGGCACGGCTATGGGACTTTGGGGCGCTGTTTCGGGACTTGGCATTGTCTTGGGCCCGATTTTGGGTGGCTACCTGACCGATAAAGGTTTGGGCGGCTCGCTCAATTCGTTTTTACATGTAACAGAGTGCTGGCGCTATGTTTTTTATATCAACATTCCGATTGGCATCGCCGCCATTATTGCGGCTATGACGGTTATCAGGGAATCGAAAGATAGCGAAGTAACTCATACTATTGATTTTCCCGGCATTATTTTATCTTCATTGGCAGTTTTTTCTTTGACCTACGCTTTTATCGAGGGTTCTAAATACGGCTGGTGGAAAAGAGCGGCCGATTTTAAATTATTTGGTGCCAATATTCATTTTGGCAATCTCAGCGTTATCCCGATATTGTTTTTGATTGCTCTTATTTTAACGGTAATTTTCATTTTTGTTGAAAAAAATCATCCCAAAGATCCTTTGGTTGACTTAAAACTTTTCAAACCTCGTAATTTTTCAGTTGGAACTTTCGTTGCCGCCGTTTTATCCTTTGCTATGATGGGCTCTTTCTTTCTCCTGCCCTTGTTTTTGCAGGTCGTGATGGGCTTTACTCCGATCAAGACCGGCCAGATTTTGCTACCATTTGCGTTAACGATTATGCTGGTGGCGCCACTTGCCGGCCGGCTGGCCGACAAAATGGGTGGTAAATTTCTGATTATCATCGGCATGACAGTTATGGCTTTGGGCGGCTATTACGTTGGCCATTTCCGAGTTGACACTCAGATCGCTGATCTGATTTTGCCATTTATCGTCATGGGGATTGGCATGGGTTCGGCTATGCCACCGCTGACCAATATTACGCTTCTGGAAACACCGGAGGATGAAGTTGGGGGAGCTTCAGGGGTTCTCTCGACTGCTCGACAAATCGGTTCGGTTATGGGCATTGCTATTCTCGGTGCTTTTCTCCAAACCACTTTATTGACCCAATTCCGCCAAAATCTCGGTAAGATCAACGATCTGACATCGCAGACAAAAACGGTAATTTTAGCCAGTGTCAATGATCAACAATCGCTTGAGGATCCGGTTGCGCTTCAAGCTACATTGACGACAGTTTTGGCCAAAACTGCACCCGCCTCCACTTTTGAAGAGTCGGCGGATCAGATTGCCAAAATGTCACCGGTACAAAAGGCAACTTATGATCGGCAATTGGTCTTGACACAATTTTTCTATTCTCAAGAGATACAAAAGGTTGGCTCTGAAGTTGGACAGACGGTCAAAAAAAGTTTTGTCGATAGCATAAATACTACTTTCCGGTTGGCCGCCCTGATTGCCCTTTTCGGCGCTCTTGTCTCATTTTTATTTCGCGGTCAAATTGTGGGCGAGCCGGCCAAACCGACAATGCCGTCCAGTCGGTTGGATAAGCCGCTTTTAAAATAGCTATTACAAAATAAAAAATACTCCCGCAATTGTATCGGAGTATTTTTTATTTATTCGTGATTTATCTCGGTGGTACCCGCGATAGGATTTGAACCTACGACCTCACGGACCGGAACCGTGCGCTCTATCC
>Ga0118677_10015766_pt1 | contig 10452 bp, 11 predicted proteins | sample AliMusrvi5mmetaG_FD_86154 | JGI IMG/M metagenome (GOLD analysis project Ga0118677, IMG submission 86154)
ATCCTGGCGGGGATCCCGGTGCGCGCCGGGTTCGATCATAAAAAACGCGGACGTTTTCTGAACCGGAAACTTCCCTTGGAGGGATTCGACACCAAGCACGCCGCGGAATACTACCTGGATGTTCTGTCGCTTGTCGGGATCACGCCACGGATTAGTCCCATGGAGATCTATGACGACGAAGAAAGCAAGGCGTGGGCCGCAGGGACCGTTATTCCCGGAAAACTCGCTATCGGGATCGCGCCTTGCGGGGGACAGACCTTTGGAGCCTCGGCCGGGGTCAAGCGCTGGCCAGAAGGGCATTTCGCGGCATTGATCAACCGTCTGGTGGAACGCTACCATCCCCAGATCCTGATCTTTGCCGGTCCGAATGAAAAAAAAGAGATTGCTTCGATCCGGGGCAAGCTGACTCCGGCCGCGAAGGAAGCGCTCCGGGATTTTTCGGAGAGTTCTTTGGGACAGCTGATCGCTCTTACGGCCCATTGTGATCTTTTTATCAGCAATGATACGGGGCCGCTCCGTTTTGCCGACGCGCACGGAAAGAAAAGCGTTTCCTTTTTCGGTCCTGTCGATGAGCGGGTTTATGGCCCTTTTCCTCTCAGCGTCGAGCGCCACCGGGTGCTGACCCATCCCATGCCTTGCCGCCCTTGCTACAACCGGTTCCGGTTGAGTGAATGTCATCACCAGGTGGCCTGCATGACCGGCGTCAGCGTCGAAGAGGCTTTCCGAGCCTGCGAAGACCTTTTGGCCGCGGACACGAAACGCCCGATCGCCGCGTAAGCGCTGCCTTTCATTCCTGTTTGCGAAAGATTCCGAAAAAAGGCTACACGCCCATATTTGTATTTTTCGGGCGGCGATCTCAATGTTATACTGTGCCCGTTTTGTATTCTGGAATTCTCGGAAGATCTTCTCACGCAAGGTAGGTCCCGGGCTTTTTTTCGCGAGCCCGGTGAAAGGATGATCCATGGCCTCGGTCAAAGAACTTTTTTTTATCAATAATCCTGTTTTCGTGAAATTCAAGCGCAAGTTCAATTGGAAACGCTTTCGCAAGGAGGAGGCTCTTGTGAAGTTCGTTTTTATCAACGAGCGAATCCTGGAGATCCCCTTCGTGGCAACTTCTCTTGGGGATATGCCCGCGGGAAGCAAAGTGATCGACCTGGGTTGCTCGGAGAGCATGCTGCCGATGTTCCTGCTGGGGATGGGTTTTGAGGTAACGGGCGTGGATTGCCGGGATTATCCCTATGACATGCCGCGCTTTCATTTTGAAAGAGCGGATATCCTGAAGCTGCCTTACGCGGACGGCGCTTTTGACGCCGCGACCTGCATTTCAACGGTGGAGCATATCGGTCTCGGGCATTACATGGACCCCCTGCATGAAACGGGAGCGGACGGAAGGGCCATGGAGCAGATACGGCGGGTTCTAAAACCGGGCGGCCGGCTGATATTTTCGGTTCCTTTTGGGAAACCATTTCAGGGATCTTTGCAGCGCGTTTATGACCGACCTCGGCTTGACGCGGTCTTCAAGGGATTCCGGATCGAGAAAATAGTTTTTCACAGGGTCGTGAAAAAAGAAGGCGCGATCAATAACTTTTGGGAGCTGGTGTCTGAATCCCAGGCCGCCGAGATCCCGGGCAGTGACAAAACCGAATGTGTCTGTCTTATCAAGGCGTCTAAGGTCTGATCCGTCACGGCGCGAGGGCCGTGACCCAGAATCCTATTGAGATGTCCCACGGTAGAATATAAACTGTCGCCACGTTTCCTCTATCTTTAAATCGTCATTCGTAAGGAGTGTGGAATGAAGAAAAAAGCGCTGATCACAGGTATTACCGGGCAGGACGGCTCCTACCTGGCGGAGCTCCTTCTTGAAAAAGGATATCAAGTCCACGGCATCAAGCGCCGTGCGTCCTCGCTCAACACCCAGCGAATAGATCATCTTTACCAGGACCCTTTTGAGGGGGACCGGAATTTCGTCCTTTACCACGGGGACATGACGGACGCGAGCAGCCTGACGCATATCCTTCAGAAGGTGCAGCCCGATGAAGTCTATAATCTCGCCGCGCAAAGCCATGTGGCGGTTTCTTTTGAAGAGCCGGAATACACCGCGGACTCGGATGGAATCGGGACGCTCCGGCTTCTGGAAGCAATACGGCTTCTCGGTCTCGGAGAAAAAACAAGATTCTATCAAGCCTCGACCTCCGAGCTTTACGGAAAGGTCCTGGAGACCCCGCAGAAGGAAACCACTCCTTTTTATCCCCGGTCGCCTTACGGCGTTGCGAAGCTTTATAGCTATTGGATCACGGTCAATTACCGCGAGGCTTATGGGCTTTACGCCTGCAACGGCATTCTCTTCAATCACGAATCTCCCAGGAGAGGCGAGACCTTTGTCAGCCGTAAGATCACGCTGGCGCTGACCCGCATCAAGTTGGGTCTTGAAAAGTGCCTGCATCTTGGAAATCTGGACGCGAAGAGGGATTGGGGCCACGCCCGCGATTATGTCCGCGCGATGTGGATCATGCTCCAGCAGGAAAAACCCGAGGATTTTGTGATCGCCACGGGAGTCCAGCATAGTGTCCGCGAATTCGTCGAGTTTGTTTGCCGGGAACTCGGGATCCGCATCACCTGGAAGGGCAAGGGAGCGGATGAAAAAGGTTACGACGAGCACGGCAACATGATCGTGGCCGTTTCCCCGCGCTATTTCCGTCCCGCCGAAGTGGAGACGCTTCTTGGCGACGCGTCGAAAGCGAATAAAAAACTTGGCTGGAAACCCGAGGTGAGTTTCGAAGGGCTCGTCAAGGAAATGGTCCGCGAGGACCTGAAACTCGCCGAGCGGGAACTGAAACTTTCCAAATAGCGGGGATGACGATGGATTTTCAGGACAAAATCTATATTGCAGGTCACAAAGGGCTGGTGGGTTCCGCGCTTCTCCGCAAGCTGGAATCGGAAGGATATCGGAATCTTCTGACCCGGACTCATGGGGAGCTGGATCTGGCCCGTCAGGCGGCCGTGGAGGATTTTTTCGTCCGCGAACGCCCCGCCTATGTATTTCTTGCCGCGGCGAGGGTGGGCGGTATTCATGCCAATAACACCCAGGGCGGCATGTTCATCTATGAAAATCTCATGGTTCAGTCAAATGTTATTCATGCATCTTATCGACATGGCGTCAAAAAACTCCTTTTTCTCGGCTCCAGTTGCATCTATCCCAAGCTTGCCCCGCAGCCTCTCAAGGAAGAATATCTTTTAAGCGGCCTCCTGGAGCCGACCAATGAACCCTATGCGGTAGCGAAGATCGCCGGGATCAAGATGTGTGAAGCCTATAACCGTCAGTACGGGACCTGTTTCATGTCGGTGATGCCGACGAACCTCTACGGACCGAACGATAACTATGATCTTCAAGCCTCCCACGTTCTGCCCGCGCTTATCCGGAAGATCCATGAAGCGAAGGTTCAAGGGCGCTCTGAGGTTGTCTTGTGGGGGACCGGAAAGGCGCGCCGGGAATTTCTTTATGTGGAGGATCTTGCCGATGCCTGCGTGTTTCTGATGCGAAAGTATGATGCGGCGACGCTCGGAGGGATCGTGAATATCGGTTGCGGGAAAGACCTTACGATCGCGGAGTTGGCGCAGACGATCGCCAAGGTGGTCGGCTACGCAGGAAAGTTCGTGTACGATACGACAAAACCTGACGGAACTCCCCAAAAGCTTCTCGATGTCACTCGCATGACCCGCCTCGGCTGGACTTCTGGAACGTCTCTCGCGGACGGTCTCGGCAAAGCTTACGCCTCCTATCGAGCCTCAATTCAATCGTAGCCAACATTATCCGAAGGAGTTGTCATCTTGACGGCCTGGGAAGGCATGCTAGCATACGTTTAAAGATACGCTAAAGGAGGTGTCTGAAGTATGGATAAAATCATTTCCATGAAAGATATCCGGCTTTCTCTCTCGGCTATCGCGAAGAGAGCTGAGGCGGGAGAGCGATTCATTGTGGTTCGCGATTCCAAACCCGTCTTTCGAATCGAGCCTTGCGCGACGGAGACATCAGGGTTCGAGAGGAAGATCACGTTTTCGGAATTCACCGCTAAAGTGGACCGGGTGCGGGAATCTGACGGGACTGAGTGGACGCCCGACGCGGTTGAAAAAGTAATACAGGAAATGTATCACGAGAGAAAAAAGGGGCTGGAGGGTAAGGGGCAGGTCCGCGGAGGGGAGCGGCAACGCGGCTTGCAGGCATGATCAAGGCGGTTCTGGATACGAACGTTGTGATCTCGGGGCTTTTGTGGAGCGGGCCTCCCCGAAAGATCCTTGAGGCTGCGGACCAGGAGCACCTGTTTTTATTTACGAGCCGGGCCTTGCTCGAAGAGCTGGCCTATGTCCTTCAACGGCCAAAATTCAAAAGGTTCCTGGACCGTCGCGGTCTCGATTTTCGGGCTGCGTTATCCCAAGCGGTTCAGCTGACGCGTCTCATTGTTCCAAGAACTTTTTCGGAAACGTTTGTGGAGGAAGACCCAAGCGACGACAGGGTCTTGGAATGCGTCGTAACAGTTGCCGCGGATGTGGTCGTCACGGGAGATGAACACTTGCTTGCCCTCAAAAAATTCCGGAACATACCCACCCTTTCTCCGAGCGCTTTTCTTCGTATGCTGAAAAGCGGGCGCCCAGCACGGTGATTTTAAAGGGGGAGCGTGTTTCAGCAAAAAATGACATCCCCCTTGAGGTCTCATATTTTCTGCGTGCCGTACGCGGATTTATGATATCTGTTGACGCCTGGTGAGGCTAAAGATAACATATGCTATATTATGATAGATGCTTCAAATAGCGCCATTCACTGGGGATAAAATGAAAATCGAAGAAGATTTGCTCTATACCCCCAAAGAAGTTCAGGCTTACCTTAAAGTTTCCTCCAGCACTATGACCCGCATGATCAAGAAAGGGCTGATCCTGGCTGCCCGTGTGGGGAAACAATACCGCATCCGTGGCGCCGAGATCCTGATCTGTCTGACGCCGGAACTTGCCGGAAACCTTCGCGAAAAATATCGCAAAGCCCGTGAGTGGGTTTATGACGCTACCGACACAACCTGCTAGTACTGTGTCTGCTTTAAATCTATGGGTTCACAGTGCTGTACCGTGTACCCTTAATTTCTAAATGGACACGCGTACTAGGCTGTGCGGTATCACATCCCTTCATGGAGAATGGGTGTACAAACGATCAGGAGGCTAAAAATGAGTAACATGAAAGTTCTGATACTCGCCGGAGGATTGGGGACGCGTCTCAGCGAAGAAACGGATCTGCGGCCCAAGCCCATGGTCGAGATCGGCGGGAAGCCGATCCTTTGGCATGTCATGAAGTCGTATTCCCATTACGGCTACAATGACTTCGTGATCCTGCTCGGGTATAAGGGCTATATGATCAAGGAATACTTCGCCAACTATTTTCTCCATCAAAGTGATGTCACGATCGATCTGAGTAATAATAAAATGGAGATCCACAACAACACCGCGGAGCCGTGGAAGGTGACGCTTTTGGATACCGGCAGTGACACGATGACAGGCGGCCGTATCAAAAGAGCTGAAAAGTTCATTGGCCGGGAACCCTTCATGCTAACTTATGGCGATGGGGTTTCGGATGTCCCACTGGATCAGCTTCTTCAATTCCACAAAAAACATGGTAAATACGTCACTATGACCTCCGTCCAACCGGAGGGCCGTTTTGGGGCCTTGGATGCCGCGGCGGATGGCAAAGTGAATTCCTTTATCGAGAAACCCAAGAGTGGCAATGCTTTGATCAACGCCGGTTTTTTTGTTTGTCAGCCGGAAGTGCTTGGCTATATCAAAGGCGATGGAGATATCTTTGAGAGGAAGCCTCTCGAAAAAATGGCCGGAGACGGACAGCTGTATACGTATCGCCATTCTCAATTCTGGCGATGTATGGATACCCAGCGCGATAAGCAGGCGCTCAATGAATTATGGCAAACAGGGAAGGCCCCTTGGAAAAAATGGTAGATCCAGTCTCGAAAGTCTATGCGGGCAAGAAGGTACTGATCACCGGCAACACCGGGTTTAAAGGGTCGTGGCTGACGATCTGGCTACAGTCGTTGGGTGCTTCTGTCTATGGCTATTCGATCGATATCCCGACCCGTCCCGCAATCTACAAGATCGCCAGGATCAAGATTCCCATGATCTGGGGGGATGTTACGGACGTCAGGAAGATCACCCGCACAGTTCGGAAGATCCAACCAGATATGGTGTTTCACCTGGCAGCCCAGCCGCTGGTTCGGGCGTCTTACCGTGATCCTTTCGAGACCCAACGCGTCAACGTGATGGGAAACGCCGCGGTCCTCCAAGCCGTGCGGCATTGCCCGGCTGTGCGGTCGGTGGTCATGATCACAACGGACAAGGTTTATGAGAACCCGGAGCAAGGCCATCCGTTCAAAGAAACGGATCCGCTGGGCGGTTATGATCCCTACAGCGCTTCCAAGGCGGCGGCGGAGATCCTGATCGCTTCGTATCGCAGGTCCTATTTCAATCCGGCTGAATACGGGAAGAAGCACCGTACGCTCATCGCGAGCGTTCGCGCCGGAAATGTGATCGGCGGGGGTGATTTTGCCGAGGACCGGCTCATTCCGGATTGCCTCAGGGCTTTCCAGAATGGCAAACCCGTGCGGATCCGTAATCCCCAGGCTATACGGCCCTGGCAGCACGTGCTTGAGCCTTTGGCGGGATATTTACAGTTGGGCGACCGTCTGTTGCGGGGGGACGTGACTTGTGCGAGCGCCTGGAATTTTGGCCCCGAAAAGAAGGATGCCAGACCCGTAAAATGGGTCGTGGAATGTCTCGCGAAAAAATGGGGAGAAGGCGCGGTTTTCACGATCGATCGGAGAAAACATCCCCACGAGGCGCATGTGCTACGACTGGATATTACGAAGGCCGAAAGATTTTTGGGCTGGCATCCACGGTGGAATAACGAAACCGCGCTGGCGAAGATCGTTGATTTTCACAAGGCCTGGAAAAGGGGGGACGTCCTGCGGAAGGTTTGTCTGAGCCAGATCCGGGAATACATGGAGGCTCGCCCAAGATGAGTCATGCCGAGCAGTTGCGCCAGGAGATCCTGAAGAAGGTGCGAGAATATCATCTAGAAGCTTTCGGCAAACCCCCAGCCTTTTCACCGGGCGACCGTATCTCTTTCGCTGGCCGGGTTTTTGATAGCCAGGAATTGGAGCTGCTGGTGGATGCCTCGCTGGATTTTTGGCTGACCTCCGGCCGGTATACGCAGCGTTTCGAGCGCGAGTTCGCGTCTTTTTTGGGAGTCAAGTTTTGTTCCTTGGTCAATTCGGGGTCTTCGGCGAATTTGCTGGCCTTCATGGCTTTGACCTCTCCCAAGCTGGGGGAACGCAGGATCAGCCCCGGCGATGAAGTGATCACAGTGGCGGCCGGTTTTCCAACGACAGTGACTCCCGTCATTCACTATGGGGCGGTCCCTGTCTTTGTGGACGTTTCTCTGCCGAGTTACAATATCAATGTCACCCAGCTCACGGCGGCTCTCTCGGAAAAAACAAAAGCGATTATGGTGGCACACACGCTGGGTAATCCGTTCGATCTCCAAGCCGTGAGAGAGTTTTGTGATAAGCATTCTGTTTGGCTTATCGAGGACAATTGTGATGCCCTTGGATCGAGATATTTCTATAAGGGAGAGTGGAAATATACCGGGACTATAGGACATATTGGGACGTCAAGTTTTTACCCTGCGCATCACATGACCATGGGAGAGGGGGGCGCTGTTTACACGAGCGATCCTCGTCTGAAGCGGCTTGTGGACTCCTTCCGCGATTGGGGTCGCGACTGTTGGTGCCCTTCGGGAAAAGACAATACCTGCAAAAAACGTTTCGCCCAGCAGTTTGGAGAATTACCCAGCGGTTATGACCATAAATATGTTTATTCCCATTTTGGCTACAATCTTAAAGCTACCGAAATGCAGGCGGCCATCGGCTGTGCCCAGCTCGAAAAATTATCGCGCTTTACCGAAGCCCGAAAGAAAAATTGGGAGATGATTCGCGATGGACTTGCCGGTCTGAGTGATAAATTCATTCTTCCAGAACCCGCAGAGAACTCTGACCCGAGTTGGTTTGGGTTTTTGCTCACTGTCAGAGAAAATGCGGGATTTACACGGGATCAGATCGTGGCTCATCTCGAGAAGCACGGTATCCAGACCCGGATGCTTTTTGCCGGCAACCTGATCAAGCATCCCTGCTTTGACGAAATGCGCCAGACGGGGAAGGGCTACCGAGTCGTGGGAGACCTCACCGCCACGGACCGGATCATGCGCGATGCTTTTTGGGTGGGCGTGTATCCGGGCATGGATCACGAACGCTTGTCATTCATCGTTTCTACGATCAAGGAGTTTTTAGCCACGCGAAAGAAGTGTGGATCCTCATGAGAAATCGAACAATCGTTCTCTTGAGAGCCCCTGGGCCACGTCTTGGGGAAAGAAATTCACCTAAAAATCGATCTTCTGACATGCCGAATATCGCCGCGGGATGTTTTGAGATTCAACCTTTGCAATTGAGGGAGATCTATTGCAGGCCCTGTGACGCGAAAACGGGTCCTCAGAAGATTTTTTATGGCCCCCTAGATCTCGGCCAATGTTTTTATCTTTTTAAAAGACTTACTGCGCCCTTTATGCTAGCGGGTTTCTTGTTTCTTGCTAAAAACTTTAGCATCGGAAATTATCCGTCGTGACTGTTCTTAAAAAAAATATTGCGGCAAACTTTTTCGGAAGTTTGTGGGTTGGGCTGATGGGCCTGATTTTTGTGCCCCTCTATATTCACTTCATTGGTATCGAGGCATATGGGCTGATAGGGATCTTTGCAACGCTCTTGGCAATCTTTGGATTGCTCGACATGGGGTTAAGCATGACCCTGAACCGAGAAATGGCACGGTTGGCTGTGCTGGAGGGAAGTGCTCAGGAAATGCGAGATCTTGTTAGGACTTTGGAGATTCCTTACTGGATTGTGGGCCTGCTCATCAGCATTATCGTCATAGCTATGTCCCCGTTTCTCGCCCATCATTGGGTTAATGCTAAAAACCTGTCTCCGAAGACAGTGCAAACCGCGATGATTCTCATGGGATTGGCATTTGCTTTTCAATGGCCGATGAGTTTTTACTCGGGAGGGCTGATGGGCCTCCAGCGACAGGTGCTACTGAACGTTGTCAATATTGTGATGTCGACCTTCCGAGGACTAGGGGCAGTGTTGATCTTGTGGCTGATTTCACCTACGGTGTTGGCGTTCTTTTCATGGCAGATCGTCATCAGCGTCGTCCATGTTGGCTTGATAGTATTCTTCCTCTGGAGAAACCTGCCGGAGGCTACTGAAGCTCCGCGCTTTCGCCATGAATTGCTACGCAATATCCGACGATTTGCTATTGGGATCACAGGGATCACTGTGATGGCAACTTTGCTCGCGCAACTGGATAAGGTCATTTTGAGCCGGATGCTGAGTCTTGAGATTTTTGGTTATTATTCCTTGGCCGGTGTTGTTGCTATGACCCTCTATCGTTTCGTTGGCCCGGTTTTAGAAGCGACTTATCCCCAATTGACTAATCTTGTGGCGTTAGGCGCCTCTGAGGCGAAAATTGCAGAAATGTATCACAAAAGCGCTCAATTGGTGTCAGTTCTCATATTGCCTACTGCCCTTGTGGTCGCACTCTTTTCTCAAGAGATAATGCTACTGTGGACCCATAGCCCCGTGACTGCCCAGCGCACTCATTTATTGGTGAGTATTCTTGTCATTGGCGCAGCCTTGAATAGTATTCTGAACATTCCTTCCTCTCTGCAATGGGCCTACGGTTGGACGCGGCTCACCTTTCTTGTCTACGTTGTTTCCGCACTACTTTTAGCCCCACTAATGATTATTTGCACGAAAGGGTACGGTTCGGTGGGAGCGGCAACGGTTTGGGCGATGCTCTGCTGTGGAAATGTTTTTATTGTCATGCATTATATGCATCGTCGGCTTTTGCGGCATGAGAAGTGGCGCTGGTATGTCGAGGATGTCGGGCGTCCTCTTTTTGCTTCCATTATTGTTGCTGGGTTGGGACGCTTGATCATTCGATCTGATTGGTCGCCTTTGTTGCTGATTTTAAGCTTGGGGATGGTAAGTGGAGGAACCTTACTTGCTGCGGCTTGCGTTTCTAGCCGTCTTGACGCAGTGGAGAGATTTAAGTTGTTTTTTGCCATGATTGTGAAGCGTGTTGCCCTTCTTTTGAATCCAGCTGGACGTGGCGAAATATGATCAGGAGCGTCATTAAGAAAACGTATCTTAAATTAACCGGACATGATCGATATTTTGGATGCTCGCCAATCCACGTTCAACTTTCCGGACAAGAGGCTGCTGATTTAATTAGGACAAAAATACTGGAAGGCAGCCCTCTTATGGTAACCCGATTTGGTGGTACAGAGCTTAGCTGTAT
>Ga0118677_10015768_pt1 | contig 10452 bp, 8 predicted proteins | sample AliMusrvi5mmetaG_FD_86154 | JGI IMG/M metagenome (GOLD analysis project Ga0118677, IMG submission 86154)
AATCAATTTTTATTCATTCCTGCTTTGAACCATTATTACAAATATTAGAAATGAATATCTAAGTACTTGCCCCAAGGGTTAAAAGGGATCAAGTGACTAAATTGGCATGGCGGAGAGGGTGGGATTCGAACCCACGGTAGGTTTGACCCTACGCCTGATTTCGAGTCTTGTACATACCCCATACAGATCAATCACTTAAGGTCAAATCGTTTCCGCAAGCTAGCATTATGAACGAACAGCAAGGCATTCAGATATAAAGGGGCGGTGGCAAGATGCGGAAACGATTATTGACTACCTATACGCTGAAGTTACTCAAACAAATTAAACTGGTATTAACCCCTCGAATTGAACACTTAGGGCATGCCCTCTATATAGAGGCACTGGATCATCGCTCAAGTTAGTCATCTCAGCTTGCGCCATAACAAAGACATTTGCAATGTTACCTTGGCACCCAATCATTCCAGCAGAGTTTTTAATTTCATCAATATTTTCAGGGGATTCAATTTCCATTTGAGGAAAGACTCCGATATTCACGATGACCCACTCAGGAAAATCCTCCTTCATAAACCAAATACTTGGATTAACACCTGGATGACTGTTGTAACTCATAATTTCAAATCCAGCGTCAGTCAGATAATTTCTCACAATCTGAACTGCAAAATCTTGCAATTCCCATTGAGTCATCTCTATATTTTCTTCAGAGACAAGATCCACTGGATTAAAGGGCTTCTTGGTACGTGCATCAATTAAACCCCAGCCAGAAGTAACTGGACGCCATTCAGAATCAATCTTTTTCATTGGCAAAATACAAGCGGTAGATTGATAGCCGTCAGCAATAGCGAATAAGCCGTCAATATTTCCAGGTATATGAGTCTGATTATCAACATCCTCCAGCCTCACAAAGAAGATTTTATTTCCCAGTCTGAATGACAAGTTCTCAAGAAAAGGTGGGGTTGGCTCGGACTTAATCCAACCAATAGCGCCTTGACTCATATTGCCTAGATGATTACCCGCTGCCGCCCAAATATCGTAGTAATCCTGAGTGGGCTTTTCCATGTAAATGTCATACATCATCACTATCTATCCCTCAAATGATTCACGCTTAAATGGGCGGGTAATGCTACCCACATCCTTGGGTGACTGAAATCGCTGATTCCGAGCCTGCTCAATAGCAGCATTCTCATATGCTTTTAATGCTGCAGCTTCATCTTCTTTTTGAGCTTTAAGTTGAGAGGCGGGCATAACCTTGCCTGATTCAAGCAAATCATTAATCGTTAATTTAGCCATACTAAGAAGATAGGACCACGTTCAATAACACCCACATTTATTGTGAATCAATACTGCGATACGTTAGGAGTAGGCAGCAAAGTATTGCGCCGTCCGCCAAAGATGAAATCGTGCCTAAATAATTTGTTAGGCCCATTTGGACCTCAAGGCCCCACTGAGCCAACATCATAAGAAGCTGTATTAAGTAGATGCTAGCTAGAACCCAAATAGCGCTTTTATAATTTTTCCAGGCTAAAAAGTAAAAAATAAAATTACCAAGAAAATAAATTAACGCCAAAACGCCCACAAAAAGAATGGTGGACTCGCCAAAAATAAGGAATGTAAATGGCTTTATTGCATTTACAACCACCTCGCTATCGCTACCAACATCTAAAAATGCCGCAAGGGTAGAAGTGATGAAAAAAAACAGCCCAGCTAAGGTTGCTTTCTTTCGAATATTTTCAAGCATCTAAATCTCCATCATTATGAAAATTAATTAATTAGGCTTTTTAGCCATTCTTTTTAAAATCTAAAAAATATTTATAAAGTGATAGCAAGGCTGAATCTGATACGGGATACCAGGTAACCTCTTCAATATTTTGTTTATATGTCTGTTGCGTCATCTCAACCCCATCTAAGAATCGAACCTCTTCAGTTAGGCGGTATTTAGCTTCTTTATGGTTAAAGCGATACTTCAGAACCTTTGCATTAGAACCAAATTCATCAAATGGTGAGCTATAGACCTGAGCTATGCTCACCCACGTAAATGTTTTAGATTTCTGAAAATTGTTTACATCGTAGTAAAAGGTGAAACCATAGGCCTCAACCGGAAGATTTACCCACTTTGGAATCTTCACCAATGGCTCCGAAGCGTTTCCATACTTTGAAAATAAACAAATAATAAAACCCACCAAAAAAACAGCTACCGCCAATGTTAGATATGGGTGATCTTTATATAGCCTCGAGATAGACCAAAGCGAGCGATTAACGACGACACTGTCAGCACTAGCGCTATGTCCAGCAAGATCTGAAAAAAAATTAAGTATGGGCTGAAATTTCATATTTACTTACCTAATGGTAATATTTATTTAATAATATCCCAGAATAAATCACTAACTACATATGAAATACTGTCAGACAGTATTACAGACTCCACTCCCGCCAGGCCTCAACAATCATCACCATGGCTAAAGTATCTAATTCACAGTATCTCAATAGCGCACTTTCAATGCGGGCTCTATCAGCCTCACTTAAATCCTCGAACTGGAGCCTTGCATATGCCGTAGCGGCGGCACCACCCTCTGCAATCTCCATATCCTCAGCCACTAATGCATCAGCACCCTCTTCACCAAGCATTTCAACAGCTAAATTCTTAAGCGAATCATAAGGATCAATCACCTTGCCATCTTGCTCACGCCACCAAGTATGGTCCTTGAAATTCAAACTCGGAATTAACCCTTCCTTCTGCACGGTAGCCCCATAAACCCCTTTGGAGTACTTTGCCTTCAAATATGGGGATGTACTTAAAACTGCAGGCAATACCTTTTTAATCGATGTTCTACCAAAAGTCATTGGATGGTAATAGGCGCGGGTAGCTAGAACATTCAAATCAACCATCTCTCTTTTGCCACCCTTAGTAATACTCCGAATGAATTCTTGTAGCTCTGCTTTGTCGGCTAATTCCACCCCATCCTTATCCATCTGGATTGAGATGGCATTTAAGACCGTATTCTCATGGGTAGCCCACCGAAAGATAGTTCCCTCGTCATTCTCAAGTTCTTTTTTTAACGCCCTGACAAACTCAAAATTTGGGAAGTGCCCCGGTGTCGTTTGTATAAATTCACCTACATGCTCGACAGAACCGTCTTCATATATAACATGGTGCGAGAACTGAAAAGCAATGGTCTCATAAGGACGCATACCTTTAAAGAATGGCAGGGCAATTGTGGATGTTTCAAAATCAATCATATGCAGCGGATAGACCCAGCCACGCATCTGGTTTTTGATTAAGTCCGCATCAAGATAGAAGCCACCTTTATCGTCTTTGGGCGAAATTCCAGCGCATTGTAAGAATTGTCTTTGGGATAAGCTCAACCCATCCTTATCGTTCTTCACATTGATATGGTGCTGCAAGTGCCTTGGCGTATATAGCCCTTGAGCTAGATGCTCATCTTTTTTACGCAGGCCTGTCACATCAAAAATAGTGCCCTCATTGATCTGGTTATCCGTTAGCTTGGTAACTTCACGCAAGCATTCATGAAAGCCGCTTTTAAATCCATCCCCATCGAATGCTCGAAACTCACAAGTTTTACAGGCGCCACTAAGAACTGGAGGTATGCGCTCGTCATTCTCGTATTCATGAGCCCAGTATTCAGAAATAGCAGACAATGATCCAGGGCCGCCTGGAAAGGCAATAGGCTTAGCCAAAATGAAATCAACAAATTCATCTACGTTAACCTTAGCCAATAGAGCGCCAGCCTCCAAGGCAACCTCGTAAGCACGGGGATTAATAACAACATCAGTGCTGCGACCTTCTCTTTTAACTTTAAAGAGCTGATTTAGGCCATCTATAGTGGTGTTGACCGCTTTATCGGGCATCAGCAAGTAACTGGTAATGGTCTTATCAGGATGCGCCTTAGACAAAACATACTTCTGGAAAGCCACGTCCTGTAAATAAGGAAGCATGCCTGCAAGAATGCCTCCTCGGGCGCCAACTATCTGCGGGTCACTTGAATCATAGGACTTGGCCTTAACCTCAATCAACTCCATGGATGATTCACGCTTAATAAGAACATCTATCCGAATGAAAAGATTGTTGTATCTAATGGCAGGCTCAAACAAAACAACTTCACCTGGCAGAGAAAGACGTTTTTGGGTTTCTTGCTCAGCCTCTTCATGATTTTTTGAGGTAATCTCATAGCCACTAGGCCAAAGCAGCTGAGCCAACTTGCCAACTTGGAATCCACCATCAGCAAGGGCTTGAAGAAATGAATCTTCATTTTTAATGTTTCGGTAGAGCTTTTCTTTGCCCGAGTAAAAGAGCTTGGTTGGGCACTCAACGGCTAACTTAAAACGAGATTTCGTTAAGTAGCGTGGCATTTCAGTTAGCCAATTTTTTCATCAATTAAGGCACCAGCTCGCTCGGTAACAACCAGACTTGCCATCAGTCTTGCGCGAGATAAACCTACAAACAATCGTTTTTTTATATTCTCATCCCACTGTTCGAAGTCAATTTCTGTTAACACTACCGCATCAGCACACTGTCCCTTAAAGCGAAACAGAGTATCCAAGAAGAGCCTCCCGTCGGACCAAGCTGGTTGCCCGTTATCACTATATCCAAGTGACTTTTTAAGGGGGATTCCAGAAATTGATGAAATCTCTTTTGAAAATAACGCACTACTAGCTACACCTCTAAAGCTCAAAACAGCAATTGCCTCAGGAGCATAGCCCTCAGCTATTAAATCATTGACAGCGCATTCCGTAGCCTCTAAAACTGCTCCATCCTCGTAGGTATAAATTTCAGGAACCATTCCTGCGTATCCATTACCCGCCTCCAGTTCATCGGGGGTTAGCTCAAGCGCATTCATTAAATTAACAAGCCGTTGCGGGGAGCGGTAATTAACAGGAGAGCTAAGCTTTACCCAATCTTCCCAATTAGTATCCCAGCGCTTATATAAATCCTGTGAAGGGTCTTCTAACCAAATTATCCGACCACCTTTCTTTACCATCTGCACTAAAGCTTGGCCCCATTCCTTTTCAAAATCCTGACCCTCATCTACAACCAAGATATCAAGCTGCGAATTCAGGTCTGAAATATTGGTCAATAAAAATTCAGTCAACTGATTAAAAGTTTCTGTATTTTTAAAATCAAATGACGCACCCTTCTGTTTGGCCAATAAATCAGCAAGCTCATGAAAGGTCATGCAATTATTAGGTTCTGGAGCTACAAGCTTCATGGCGTCTGCCAATGGACGGTTAAAGCAAAGGTACATTGCAGTTTGATTATTTCTTTTTGCTTTTTTTAACTCCATCAAAGCTAATTGAGTTTTTCCTGAACCAGCCGTACCCTGAACCCATAGGCGAAATGGAGAAAACTCCAATCTTTCAGCCCATTGAGCGAGTCCACTTGAAAGTCGAGTAGTTAGTGCCTTTGCAGAATGTCCAAGTAATCCTAGCTGTGGAGCAATCGCTGCCTTTTCAGAGAGAAACTCCCTCACAAGAAGAGCGTCGGCAACTCCATCACCCGTAGGCATTGGATTGTCTTCTAGTATCTTGCGAATAATTTCAGGCAAATTAGGTGCTTCTAACTCATCCACCACCCTACCAATTGCAATATTTGCCGGCAAAACTCCGGACAATCTAGCTGTGGGTAAATACAAAAGATGGTCGACCTGGATGGAGCGGCCAGGGAAGCGCCTAGAAAACTCCTGCCTTAGAGATTGAATATTTCGCGTAACTTGTGAACGAATATTTTTTTCCGTCTTGTGACCGTGCGCATCTTCATAAATGGCAACTAATTCACCGCGTTTATCCTTTTCAATACGGGTCTCTTTCTGCTCAATCGCCAATACCTTTCCGTAAGGATTAACAATTAGGAAATCAATCTCACCGTAAACGGCGGCATCATCCTCAACACGAGTCCAGTGAACGCCATGAAACACCATGTATTGATCAGAAAGCTCATCCTTAAGTCGCAATAAAGTTCCAGCCTCGCTTGAGAAGCGGGACTCCCTATCTGATACTTGAAAATCATCGGGTAAAAGTTGCGCCATATCTAGTTATTTATTCTTCTCTGTTTTTTTAGCCATCTCAGGATTCCTTCTTGCCCAATCCTCGCCATATGCCCGCTGCGCAGCATGAGAAACATTGGCGATTTCTGCCTCAAGTATTCGCTTTAATTCAACCAGCTTTTTCTCCAACCCCTCAACCTGGATTTCAGCAGGCCTCTTTCCAATAAATGCCCTGCGAAGGGACGATACTAAGTCCGTAGGGATAGATTTTTTCAAGATATATAACTCATTCTCTGCAGTCTGTACGGCCTCTTTTGCAGATTTAACCTTGCTTGAAGAGTTAACAGCGTCAGTTCCAGCCCTTGATTTATTTACCTGATACCAGTGCTTTGCGTCCGTCTTCCTTGACATCCACTATGTCCTTTATTTATGCAATTAGTTATCAAATTTACAGTTTTTTACAGGCTTGACTAGAATTTCATTTGGAGCTATTCAAATTATCTAAAAAACTACTTATTTTTAACCATAAGTAATTGTTTTATATATATAAAATTGATTTTTTAATAGTTTTGAGGAAATATCTTATATAGGCTCACTGGATGATCCCTCCAGTTCGATATACTTGCCTGGAGACTTCATCCAGGGCGATATGAGTAAAACTGAAAAAATCCAATTCTCAGGACATGAGACTTTCCCTTTAAGGCAACTTTGGCTTCGAAAAGCCTTTCAAGGCATTAAGGATTCGGAGCCAAAAAACCCTAAAGAAACCAAAAGCATTTTTTCTGATGAGAAAGCTATCAGCAACTTTGGCGTTGGAAAAAATATGGTCTCTTCAATAAGGCATTGGGCACTAGCGACGGGAATTATCGAAGAGAATGCTGAAATTGGCTACAAAACCACCCCTTTGGGTAATGCAATTTTTGGTGAAGGTGGTCTTGACCCCTATCAGGAACACCCCTCAACTGCTTGGCTAATACATTGGAAATTAGCAGGTGAAGGAGACCGCTCAACTACATGGAAATGGTTGTTTAATTATGTAATCGAGCCAACGCTTGATACAGAGCACCTAATCAGTCATCTCCAAAACTTTGCTAATGATAGAAAATATAAAGTCGCTAGCGCAACCCTTAAGCGTGACATTGAATGCTGTCTGAGGAGCTATGTACCTAGGGTTGCAGGCGACTCCCCTGAGGAAATTTCAGATACGGTTTTAGGAGAATTGGCCCTTATCCAACAAATTGGAAGAGGACAGTTTGAGTTTAGAAGAGGCGCTAAACAGACTTTAAATGACAGCCTTTTTGCATGGTGTCTTGTTGATTTCTGGGACAGATACTCCCCTGATACAAAAACCCTCTCATTTGAGGCAATAGCGCATGAATACGGTTCCCCTGGAAGAGTATTTAAGTTAGATGAATCCAGCGTTGCCGACAGAGTTCAGGCATTGGGCGACGTCACGAAAAATCAACTGACATGGTCGGATACGGCAGGCATGCGCCAAGTCATTAGAGGTCAAGTAAAAAAAGACAAGCTATTAGAGAATGCATATGACTGATAAATTGAATTCCAACGTAACAATTTCCAGGCAATTCTTACGCTCTGTCAATCTTGAGGCTGACCTAGGTAGAACTGACGCACTACAAGGCTATATCTGCCAAGATACGGCTAAGAGTCTTGTTAAAAACATGGCTCACCATCTGAACCAATCCAGACAAAAAGCATTTACATGGACTGGCCCATATGGCGGTGGAAAGTCTTCATTAGCACTCGTCTTGGGGTCCTTAGTATCCCCAATAAAAGAACTCAAATCTGAAGCTAAAAAACTACTTAAGCTTGAAGATGAGGATGATATTGAACTCGCCTTTGGCTCCAGTAAAGACGGTTGGCTTGTGCTACCTGTCGTTGGAAAACGAGACAGCGTTATAGGAGCAATCTCCAAAGCACTTGATAAGGCGCTCGGAACAAATACTAAAAAACCAAAAGCATCAGACGTTATTGCAGTACTGACCGCTGAAGCGGTTAAGCGCAAAAAGGATGGGGTTCTACTAATAGTTGATGAACTTGGAAAGTTTCTTGAGTCCGCAGCCCAAACTGGCGAAGACATTTATTTTTATCAAGAGCTAGCGGAAGCAGCGAGCAGATGTGATGGCAAGCTTGTCATCGTCGGAATTCTTCATCAAGCTTTTGAACAATACGCAACAAGGCTTGGCCGAGAAGCGCGTGATGAGTGGGCCAAAATTCAGGGTCGCTATATCGACATTCCACTCGTGGCTGGAACCGATGAAGTAATTGAGCTTGTTGGTAGGGCTATAAATAAAAAGAATCCTCCAAAAGCATCAAAAGTTTTTGATAAATTTACCGATACGGTTGCCAGCGCAATTATTAAACGAAGACCTAATGCTCCGGCAAATATTAAAACTTCATTTATTAACTGCTGGCCTCTTCACCCTGTTACGGCAGCGCTTTTAGGCCCCATCTCAAGAAAAAGATTTAGTCAAAATGAACGTAGCGTATTTGGTTTTCTTGCTTCAGCAGAGCCACTAGGATTTGCTGACTTTTTAAAGTTGATGCCAGATGACGAAATGGCACTATATGGCCCAGCGCGATATTGGGACTATTTAGCAGCCAATATGGAGCAGGCTATTCTTGCTTCGTCTGATGGTCATAGATGGGCGGCTGCAAAGGATGCAATCGAACGCGCAGAATCAAGACCTGGATGTTCACAAACACACCTACAACTAGCCAAAACAATCGCACTCATTGAGATGTTCAGAAGCGGTTCAGGGCTGGCTGCAGAAGATGTGATTCTTGAGACATGTATTGAGAATGCATCCGCAAAGGAAATTAACTCAGCCCTTAAAGATTTATCTAGCTGGTCAATCCTAGTATTTAGAAAGCATTTAAATTCCTGGGCAATCTACTCAGGCAGTGATTTCGATATCGATTCTGCACTTAATGAAGCTAGAAGCGAGCTTGGCGACATTAATATTAAGCAGCTTATTGAATTATCGGAACTTAACCCCATCGTTGCCAAGAGGCACTACCATCTAACAGGTAGCTTGCGTTGGTATTCAAGAGCCCTTATTGAAGCAAAGTCTGCTGAGGAATACTTGGCTAACTTTACTGCCAAGCCTGGCTCAGCCGGTGAATTTATTCTCTTAGCCCCAAGCTACGACTTTAGCGTCAGGCAAAATAAGGCGCTAGTAAAGACTCTTTCTGAGAAAGCAACTAGCTCGCCAGTTGTGATTGGTTATGCACCTAACTCAGCCAAGGTGTATGAATTAGGTATGGAGCTAGCAGCCCTAGAACGGGTCCAAAAAACTAGCCGCGAACTTGATGGCGACGCTGTTGCAAGAAAAGAAATTAACAGTAGAGTGGCTGCCGTTAAGTTTGAGTTAAGCGAAGAGCTAAAGAGCTCATTCGATAAGGCGGATTGGCATCAAGGCGGCGATGAGATTAACCGCTCTACCCGCAGCACTCTATCCTCCATTGCGAGCAAATTAGCAGATGAAACTTATTTCTCTACGCCACACATTCAGAATGAGTTAGTCAACCATGAGTCCATCTCTGGCAACTCTGTAAAAGCGCGAAAAGAGCTTATGTACAGAATGCTGGGTAAGTATGGTGAACCACGTCTTGGATACGAAGGATTCTCATCGGATGCTGGCCTCTACTACTCAATCATTGAAGCAAACCAACTTTACCAATGGATTGATGGGGCATACGTATTCTCTACTGAGGAATCAAAATCTATATTTGGCAAGTACTTCTCGCCTCTTTGGAAGGCTGCCGATAAATTATTCAAAGGAAATAAGGAGTCTGTTTCTCTTGCTAGGCTTTATGAAATCTGGCAAGCCCCTCCCATTGGAGCCAAAAAGGGAGTGCTACCTATTTTTGCCTTGATTTATTTCTTGGCAAATAGGCAACATTTAGGTCTATATATTGAAAATACATTTATCCCAGATCTAACAGAGGCATTCCTTGACGAATGGATGCAAGATGCTAACCGCGTTGCCTTCAAGTTTGTGGAAATAGGTAAAGAACGCGAGGTATTGCTAAAATCGCTTAGCGCGTCACTTGAAAAGAGCTTAGGTAAACAGGTCATAGCTAGCCCTCTTGAATCTGCTAGAGGACTTGTAAATCTAGTTGCCACCCTGCCAGGATGGACAAAAAGAACAAATACCGTTTCTGCAGATGCGCAAAAACTAAGGATGGCAATGCTTAAGGCAAATGACCCTCATAAAGTTCTTTTCTCAGACTTGCCGAGCCTTTTTAACCCTAAAAATGATTTGGATTTAGTTGAGGTCATCTCCTCCCTTACAAAAGAGCTTCAGAACGCCTACCCTCAGATGCTTGCTAAATTTAGAGGCATTCTTAATAAAGCCTTGGACCACCAAGGTGAGATTGGGAAGCTAAATGACCGTGCAGAGAATATTAAAGGGATATCCGGAGACTTTGG
>Ga0118677_10015769_pt1 | contig 10451 bp, 9 predicted proteins | sample AliMusrvi5mmetaG_FD_86154 | JGI IMG/M metagenome (GOLD analysis project Ga0118677, IMG submission 86154)
GCGCAGGTTGCCGACGACTGTGCCCTGTCCCGTGGAACAGCCGGCACCTACTCGCTGACGATCGGAAACCATCCATTGATTATGCCGAGACCGCTGAATATCCTGCCTGTTCAATTGCGGCAATGACCTTCTCAGCGGGAACGCTCTGTTCACTCTGCACCGTTATTTTCCCAGTTGGGAGGTCAACGACAATTTCTGTGAAATCAGCTAACTCCTGCAGTTGTTTTGTCACACTGGCAACGCAGTGCTGGCAGGTCATCCCTGTTGCGATGAAGGTTGACGTTTCCATTCTTGGCTCCCTCGAACTATCAGGCATTGGCTTCGACGACACCCATCATGCCTTGGTCCTCGTGGTCGAGAATGTGGCAGTGATAGACATATTCGTTTAGCGTTTGCCCCGCCTTACCGGCAAGATCACCCGGGTTAGGCGAACTCGCGATGGTATCCATCCGCGGGCTGCTCGGCAGATCAAACGGCACGGCGGGCAGATCGAACTTCGCTATTACCGTGACGACTTCGCCCGGATTGATCCGGATCGTCTCCTTCCAACCCAGTTCGTTGCGGTCGGGACCTCGTTCGGTTCCAGGAATCGGAACAAACGTCGGATTGGCGGGATCAAAATTGGCACGCGACAGGATTTGAAAGTTACTCAGGTGGAAGTGGATCGGGTGCGTGTCCCCCGTACGATTGAACAACTGCCAGACCTCAGTTGCCCCGGACTGCAGGACCTCGGTAGGAGGATCGTCCAAAGCCATGCCGTAGCCGTCGCCGTTCGTGCCGGTGGTTGGTGAAGTTGTTCCGAGGGTTTGAATCAATCGTCCCCATGCATCATAACCCTCGTTGAGGGTTAGCTTCCTCACGGGCACGCCGGAGGGAACTGGGAGCGGCGGAACTGGCGTAGCCGGGGCGCCGTAAGCGATGTTCGCGATAATCGCCACGGGCACGAGCGGAGCCGGATCCAGCAGCATCGGGTCGAGGATCTGTCCGACAGGCTGAGGGTCATTGGTGGTCGCAGCAATCACCTTGATCCGTAGGATTTGCCGAGTGTCTGGCCCCGTGCCGGGCTGCGGTTGGACTAATTGGCCCGAATCCGGATTGCCTAGATAGTAATCGTTGGCCGAGTCCCCGAACGGGAACGGCGCGGCGGCATCGTTGTAGAGGATGAACTCCTGGCCGGCATACCCGGTGAAGTCAATGATCAGGTCGGCCCGTTCCGCCGGAGCGAGGATGAGATTGCCCGTGGGGCCCGATGGCCCGACCGTGGCCGGTTTGGGAGAAACAAGCACCACCTCCCGTGCCAGGAATCCAGCCTCGTTCGCGACCTGGATCATCTTCGGCCCTGCCGGGTTGGTTGGGAACGTGCCGGCCGCATTCAGGTCAATGCCATCTGGGTTGGCTTTATTCGCCTTGAACAGGTTCAGATTCATGATCCGGGCGTTACATGCGTTCAGCAGCATGAAACGGTACCGCTTTGCCTCAACGGTGCACAGAGGGTATACCGTGCCGTTAGCGAGCATCGTGTCGCCAAAGAACTCAGGAACGCAGGATGGATCGGGCAACGACTGTCCATTAGGGATTTGCAGATCGGCCGGATTATAGAGATGCTCGTACCACAAGCTGCCGTTGGCCCGCACCGCCGGCTTCATGATGTCATACCAAGTAGGATCGCTTGAGTGGGTCGTGGCGTTGACGAACGACTTATCCTGGAAGATCAGGGGAATTGTGCTGGGCAGGCCTGGTATTTTACCGGATTGCACGTACATGTCATTGATGCCGTCGAGCATCAGATAACCCGTGGCGATGCCCGCATAGGCGTTGAGGCGTGTGAGGTCATGGGCGTGGTCGTGATACCACATGAGCCGGTAGCTCTGGTCATTCGGATAGAAGTAGTCCGCCTGGCCGGGCTTCATTTTGTCCTTCTTGATGTTGTCAAGGACACCTCTCGGCCCATTAAGGAAGCTCGGGCCGCTAATCCCCTGGGGCGTAAACCAGTCGTAAGGTCCGCCATCACAAATCCAAGGAATGAAACCGCCATGCAGGTGGGTCGCAATCTTATTCTTATGTGACGCCGCATCAGGGAAGAAGTTGCTCGCATCCACCGGGATGATGGGATCCTCGGGCAGCTTGTTTGTGAAGCGCAGTCTGGAGGCGGTACCTCTCTGCGCGACAATCAACCCGCCCAAGTGATGCTTCACCGGGTTCTTGACCGCGCCGTCCCAATAACCCCACAGCGTTGTTGGTCCGCCGAGCTGCGGGTGAAGCGTATCCTGGAATTCGCCAACGACCACGTCATAGAAAAGCGTGTTCGGGAGCACCGGATCGGGAACACTTGTCAGAAGAGGGATCCCGGTGGGCCCGAGCCCACGCAGAGGCTGGATCCACTTGGTGAGGTACGGGCTGACATTGGCCGCGTATGCCGAGCGGGGGAATTTCCAAGGCAAGGTAAGAGCCGCCCCAACAATTGCCGTCCGCTTGATGAAGTCTCGTCTGGTGAATTTCATTTATGCTATCCTTTTCGCTGGTTGATTCGTTAATTGTTCTACTGAATTGATCGCGACCCTACCTTCCAAGGCCCTTCGCCGTCAATAGGACTTTGGTCTTATTCCGCATCGAGGAAAATCCTATACCTTATTATGGGAAATTCTCGTAAACAGGTTCAGCCATTTCCCGATTTTCCGCTGCTGGGGTTTTGGCTATAAGCAGGATTGATGCCGAGCCGTGGTGGATAGATATTTCAAAATGGCGGGGTTCGTGGCTTGCCAATCGAGGCAGGTTCAGGTTGCCAGTGGGCAACCGCGCTCCCGCCATCAGCCTGGGCGAGAGGCACGGGCTCGTCTTGGCATCCGACGGCAGCCTCTGGTCGCGGGGATCGGATGCCAAGACACCCTTCGGCCCTCGGATGGGACGCAGTGGACCTGGGGACGGAATGCGCAGGTCTATACCAAGTTCCAGAACCCGGCTCTTGAAGTGACGCCCACGCGCGTGGGGACGAATAGCGATTGGGCATTCGTTCCCGCCTGTGGTCAGGGAAGGTGCCAGGGGTTGACGAAGAAGGACGGTTTTAAATTCGCCAACCACCTCGGTTTCAAGGTGAGGCCACCCGATGCCGGACCTGTCATGCGCCAAACGCCGTGGCGGCTTACCCATGTGGAAGCGGACGGCCCGCCGCAGGAGCCAAGGACACAGGGTGTGTGAGCGCGGGTCAAGCGAGAGGACAGCGTGGGGCTGCGGTATTGACACGGATAGGGCACGGCCATGTTCGCTATGGTTTCGCTATGGTCTCCTTGGTATTTGCGCTGTCCGCCTATTTGGCCCGGGGCCGCAGAGCAGTGTCCGCAAAGCGCGACAGCATGGGTATGACGTCGCCCGCCCGGGCGATATTCGGCAGAAGTTGCGGCTATTTTCGGGGGGCTATTTGTGGCAACAAGCGGCGCCGCTGCCGGACATGTTGGGGCTCAGATAAGGGATGCCCAGGGACATCCCGCGCAGAATCAGCAACGTCCCCAGCAGGAAGACGAAGACCGGGATGCTCTTGACCAGCTTGAGGCGTAGCGAGGTCGGGACCAGCTTGCCGGATAGACTGATCGCCAACATCATCGGCACCGTGCCGAGGCCGAACGCCGTCATATACAACGCGCCCGCCAGCGAGCTTCCCGTGGCGGCAGCGCCCGCACACGCCACATAAACCAAGCCGCATGGCAGCAGCCCATTCAACAGGCCCAGCACGGCGAGGCCAGTCAGCGAACGTTGCCGCAGGAGCACCGACATGCTGGACTTGAGTCGGTTCACCGCGGACGTTACCGGACGCGCCATGGCCAGTCGGCGCGAGGCGACGAGGCCCAGCAGCAGTGCCACCCCGAGCGTGATGGAAACCCACCGCTGGAACCCCGCCAGCAGGAGAGTATAGCCCACCAGCCCAAACAGAATTCCCAGCAGGCAATAAGTCGCGATCCGTCCTGCGTTATAGGCAATGCGGCCCAGAACATGGGCTGCGGTAGTGCTGCCCGTTGCGGGCAAAGCCAACGCCAGCGGTCCGCACATGCCGGCGCAGTGCAGGCTGCCTACCAGGCCTAGTAGGAAGGCTGTGCAACAGTCCAGGGAAGGGTGCATGAAACCTTTGAGCTAGGACGGCTTGGAGCCCACGACCACCTTTTGTTCGAGGTAGTAGTTCTGTTTCTCGCTCGTCCACGAGACGCGCACCCGCCAGAGGCCAGGCTCCAGGCTGCTGGCATCGAGGCGTTGGGTGCCCTTGGCGTCCGGGGCGAGCTTGACCGCGCGATCCAGTCCCGCGGCCGAGGGCCGGTAAAGTTCGATACTGCCACTGATGCCCCGTCCAGCCTGATCCGGCGGCAGCAAAACGGTGAGGCATTTCCCGGCTGCGTCGTAGGCAATCGAGCCTTGGCTAGCCGCATGGTGGGTGCGCTCGACCCGGTCAATCTGCCCCTGAAACCTCAGCTCCCGCTCGTAATAATCAGGGCTGACCAGGTCCACCCGCTGCGAGCAGGCCATGACGATCAGACCCATGGTCCCGGCTATGAAGACCGCCAAGGTGACAACAATGCCCAGCGGCCAAAGATTCCGGGTGGTTGACATGCCGTGTTTCACTGCGCGGTATCGTCGCGCGGGCCGATGAACGCCGTCTTGAGCGTCTCCAAGCGCCGACCCTGGGAATACACGCCCACCGTAACCGACGTGGTGCCGGGCTTCATGGCGGTAGGTTCCAACTCGATTAGCACCGAGGTCTCAGCCGATTTCTGCGGCGCTACGACGATGGCCTGTCCCATGACCTGCAGACTGCCTGCGCTGTGCTCCAGCTTCAGCTCGATCGGGATCTCCCGCGAGGTCTTGTTCACCACGCGGACGGTGTAGAGATTGCTGTAGCGGCCGTTCGGCATCTTCTGGAAGAGAGCGCCTTGGGCGCGGAGCATGGTGGTTTGAACATCGGAGCGCGTGAAGAGCAGGAATCCGAGCGCCAGCCCAAGCACCAGCAGGACTACGGTGTAGCCGATCAATCGCGGCGTTACCTTGAGCGGCTCGCCACGCTCGATGCCGTTGAGCGAGGCATACCGGATCAGCCCCTTGGGACGGCCAATCTTGGCCATCACGGTATCGCAGGCGTCGAGGCAGGCAGTACAATGCACACACTCCATCTGGGTGCCGTTGCGGATGTCGATGCCGGTCGGGCAGACCACCACGCATTGCTGGCAGGAGATGCAGTCACCGTTGCCGGCGGACTGGCGTTCCTGAAGGGCCTGGCCGCGGCGCCACGGTCCTCGTTTCTCGCCGCGTTTGTAGTCGTAGGCCACCACGATGGTGTTCTCATCCAGCAGCGTGGATTGAAGCCGGCCGTAAGGGCAAATGAACGTGCAGGCCTGCTCGCGGAATCGGGCGAAGATGGCATAGAACACCAGCGTGAAAAGAATCATGGCTGTCAGGCCTTCCACGTGTTTCGCCGGGCTGTCGGTTACGATTTGGAACAGTTGTTCCACGCCAACGATGTAGGCCAGCAGCGTGTTGCCGATAAGGAACGATAGACCAAAGAAGATCGCATGCTTGCCGCCTTTCTTGAGAACTTTGTCCGCCGTCCACGGCGCCTTATCCAGGGCGCGTTGCTGGTGTGAGTCACCCTCGATCAGGTATTCGATCTTCCGGAACACCATTTCCATCAGCACTGTTTGGGGGCAGGTCCACCCGCACCACAAGCGCCCATAAGTTGCCGTGAACACGAGGATGCTAACTGCGAAAACCAGCAAGGCCACCGCGAACATAATCATGTCCTGCGGCCAGAAGATCTGGCCGAGGATGATGAACTTGCGCTCGACGATGTTGACCAGCAGGAGCGGGTTGCCGTTGATCCGGATGAAGGGACCGGTGAACATGACCGCCAGGAGCAGCCAGCTTAGGAAGGTCCGGGCGCGGAAAAAGCGTCCATGGACCTTCCGCGGGTAAAGCCATTGCCGCCGCCCCTCCTGGTCCGCCGTAGCGAGGTGGTCCCGGAAGTCTTTCCAGTCGATATCCTTGACGGTGCCCGGTCGGCCGGGTTTGGGGGCTGGGGAGGAGCGTGGCATCGGCAGTCAGGCTAGCGAGGTAGGGCTTACTAACCGAATGGCGCAAATACAAAGTACCATGCCGATTACAAATCGGGGATACGGCAGATTGAAGATCCGCGCAGCGAGCCGGCTATTCAAATGCACTCGGACCTGTCTTGACCGGGGCCTGATTCTCCGGCGGCTTGGGGTTGGGCGGGTGCGTGCCGCGTAGCGTATAGATGTAGCTTGCCACGTCGTAGATTTCGCTAGGCTTGAGGGTCTTCTTCCAGGTGATCATCCCTTTTTCTGGCACCCCGTTCCAGATCGTCTTCACGTTATCTACGAAGTTGCTGCCATGAATCCAGTAATCATCCGTCAGGTTCGGCCCCACCAACCCGCCGGCGTCCGGTCGGTGGCACGGCGCGCACAAAGTCAGGAAGGTCTTCTTGCCGCGCGCCAGAACCTCCCCGTCTTTGGCGGGGGTCAGGGTGGCGATATCGGATTCGAACCGGACCATGGTGGCTGCTTTGATGGCCTCGCCGATCTTCATCTCGGCGTCGTACTCTGCTATCATTTGGCCTTGGGTCGCCACAGCTCCCTTGGCGAATACATGGTAGTACGAAAGGTAAACCACGCCAAAGATGATGGTGAGGTAGAAGAGCCACACCCACCAGCGCGGCAGTTTGTTGTCCAATTCACGAATGCCATCCGCCTCGTGATCCAGCAGCAACGGGTCGTTTTGTTCAGTCATGTCTCTCTTCCGGGTTGGCGGTCGGGCTCGCGTTCGGTCCTGGTCGGGAAGCCCCCTCCAGAGGCAGTTCGCGCATTTCCTCCAGATACGACTTCTTCAGTCCCATCATCCAAATGAGCACTCCGATGAAGACGGCAAAGAACAAGCAGATGGAGATAACTCCATACGCGGCCACTCCGCCTATTCTGCTCAGTACGTTCTCAACCATGGCTGCTCTTGTCTTGGACTTGAACCGCTAGTCTTACAGGTTTAGCCTACTTAGCACCTTTCACACACTCAATTGCTCATTTCGCCGCGGTCGTGGTCGGCGCGGGCGTTGCCGACTTGATGTCTGTGCCCAACCGCTGCAAATAGGCGATTACGGCAATGATCTCACGGTCGGGATTGGCGTTCACGCTCCCGATCTTGAGGTTTGTGACCACCTTGGCGGCCTGCGCTTCCAGCTCTTTCTGGGCCGGGCCATTCTCGTAGCCCTCGGGGTAAGGGACACCGACGCTGCGCAGCGCTTTGATGCGGGCCGGCAGCACGGCAATGTCCAGCTTTTGTGTCAGCAGCCATGAATAACGCGGCATGATAGAGCCCGGCGAGGTCGAGCGTGGGTCGTCCATGTGGTTATAGTGCCAGGCGTCGGGATATTTACCGCCGATGCGGTGCAAGTCCGGCCCGGTGCGCTTGGAGCCCCAGGTGAACGGGTGGTCATAGACAAACTCCCCCGCCTTGGAGTATTCGCCGTAACGTTCCGTCTCGGACCTAAACGGCCTAATCATTTGCGAATGGCAGCCCAGGCAGCCCTCTCGGATGTACATGTCCCGTCCGAGCAATTCGAGCGACGTATAGGGCTTCACCGAAGAAATGGTGGGCACGTTTTGCTTCACCAGCCACAAGGGGATAATCTCGACCATGCCACCAATGAGCACAGCCACGACTGTCAGCACCGTGAACGTGAGCGGCTTGGCTTCCAGCCAGCGATGCCCGTGTTCGTGGCCTTCTGCCGCGCTGTCCCGCGTGAGGGGAGCGGCTTGCGCCTCCTGATCCGGCACGAACTGCCCGCTCTTGGCGGTCTTGTAGAGGTTGAACGCCATCAGCACCGCGCCGCTGATGTAGAGGGTGCCGCCAACCGCGCGCAGCACATACATGGGCAGAATGGCCTGCACCACTTCCAGGAAGTTGGGATATTGGAGGAAACCGTCCTTGTTGAACTGCTTCCACATCATGCCCTCGGTCACGCCGGCCACGTAGATCGGCACCACGTAGAAAACCATGCCCAGCAGCGCGATCCAGAAATGGTAATTGGCCAGCTTGATCGACCAGAGCTTGGTGTCATAGAGCCGCGGGAACAGCCAGTAGAGCACGCTGAAGGTCAGGAATCCATTCCAGCCCAGCGCGCCGGTGTGGACGTGCGCGATGGTCCAACTGGTGTAATGCGAGAGTGCGTTGACGCTCTTGATAGCGAGCGTGGGTCCTTCAAGCGTGGCCATGCCGTAGGCCGTCACCGCCACTACCATGAACTTGAGCATCGGGTCCTGCCGCACCTTGTCCCAGGCACCGCGCAGAGTGAGCAACCCGTTCAACATGCCGCCCCACGAGGGTGCGACCAGCATTACGGAGAACACCATGCCGAGCGATTGCGCCCAATCCGGCAGGGCGGTGTAGAGCAGGTGATGCGGCCCGGCCCAGATGTAAATGAAGATCAGCGCCCAGAAGTGGATGATCGACAGCCGGTAGGAGAACACCGGGCGGTTGGCTGCCTTGGGCAGGTAGTAATACATCATGCCCAGGTACGGCGTCGTCAGGAAGAAGGCTACCGCGTTGTGGCCGTACCACCACTGCACCAGCGCGTCCTGCACGCCGGCATACATCGAATAGCTCTTGAACAGCGAGGCGGGAATCTCCATTGAGTTGACGATGTGCAGCACGGCCACCGTCAGCGCCGTGGCGATATAGAACCAGATCGCCACATACATGTGCCGCTCCCGCCGTTTGATGATGGTGCCGAACAGGTTCACGCAGAAGACCACCCACACCACGGCAATCGCGATGTCGATCGGCCACTCCAGCTCGGCGTATTCCTTGCTGGAGGTGAAACCCAACGGCAGCGTGATCGCGGCAGCGACGATGATGGCCTGCCAGCCCCAGAAATTAAACCAGCTCAGGGCATCGCTGAACATGCGCGCCTTGCAGAGCCGCTGCAGCGAATAGTAGATCCCCATGAACATTCCGTTGCCGACAAAGGCGAAGATGACGGCGTTCGTGTGCAGCGGACGCAGGCGGCCAAACGTGATGAATTGCAGGTTCAGGTTCAGCGCCGGCAGAAACATCTGCGAGGCTGCCAACAGGCCCGCCACCATGCCGACCAGCCCCCAAACGACCGTGGCGATCGCAAACGCCCGCACGATGCTGTTATCGTACTTGAATGTCTCCATCGGGGGGCCGGAACTTGTTCCGGCGCTTTTCCGGGCGCCCGGAACATCTAGCTGCAACGCTTCGCTCATAGTTGACTCAGTTTTTCCATTTCGCCTGTTGGATCCTTCAATTGCCTATAGCCGCACCTTTTGCCCAGCCGCGCCGCAGGCTTTCCCGGACTCCGATACGCCCGGGTGCCCGCTCTTATCCTCGCCGAGGATGCGCATGGCAGGGGTGCAAGTGTCCTCGAACTGGCCAGCCTTCACCGCCCAGATGAACCCCGCCAGGAAGGCCAAGGCCACAGCCAAACTGGCAAGAATCAATATGACGATGACGGACATGCTTTAGCTCAGTCTAATTATTGTATTTCTGGCACTGCTATTCTGTCAGCCCGGCCCGCTTCGCGGCCAGCTTCGTTGCGCTGCACGCAAACAGCACAACCGATATCGAACTCACGGGCATCAGGATCGCGCAAATCACGGGCGACAAGATGCCCGCGGCGGCAATACTGATGCCAGCCAGATTATAAGCAGCCGAGATTCCAAAGCTCAAGCGAACTATTTGATTAGTTTTTCGGGCCAGGGTGAGGATCCGGGCCAGCCGCGGTACCCGGCCCGCCTCCATGATGACATCGCTGGCCGGGGAGAAGGCCCCCGCTTTTTCCACCACCGCAACGCCGACGTCGCTTTGCTTGAGCGCCCCCGCATCATTCAGCCCGTCGCCGACCATCATGACTCTCTTACCCGACTCCTGGAGCCGGCGGATAAAGCCCAGCTTGTCCAACGGGCTTTGGTTGAAGTGCAAGGCGGCGTCGTCCCCGAACAGGCTGCGGAACCGCTCCCGCTCCTTCTCGTTGTCGCCGCTCAGGAGAGCGAGCTCGTAGCGCCCGCTGAGCTCGCGGAGCATTTCATCCGTCTCGGGCCGCACCGCATTCGCCAGCGTAAAGGCGCCGCGCAGCTTCCCATCAATCGCCAGGCACACCTCGCTTCCATTTGCCTGCGCGGTTCCCGGCACCTGCGGCGCGGACGAGCTTTCGCCGTCCGGTCCTGCATTCGCTCCGAGAGCCTCGCTCGTCACGACTCCGCACCTCTCCAGCCAGGCCCGCGAGCCCAGTCGCACCTCGTGTCCTGCCACGCGCCCTTCAATTCCGCAGCCGGGCGTTTCCACGAACTCCGCCACCGGCCCCGTAGCGGCCACTCCTGCCAACGCTTGGCCAATCCGCACCGCCTGCGGATGTGTCGAGTGCCGTGCGACCGACCCCACCCACC
>Ga0118677_10015770_pt1 | contig 10451 bp, 6 predicted proteins | sample AliMusrvi5mmetaG_FD_86154 | JGI IMG/M metagenome (GOLD analysis project Ga0118677, IMG submission 86154)
CGCCGGGATAGCCGTTGGGATAGAGGCCGACCGTGATATAGCCCTCGTGTCCGGCGATGGAGAACTTGTGCGTTACCGAGGCGCGTTCGCCGGGCAGGCGATGCCGGCTGGCACGCGGCGGGGCTTGTGCGTCCGCTGCGTCCACGTTCTGCGTGCTGGCGGCCAGGAACTGGTTCATCTGGCGAGTGAGCGTGGCGTTGGCTGCTTCCAGTGCAGCGTTTCGTTCGGCGGCGGCGGCAAGGCTTCGTTCGGCTTCCGCGGCGTCAGCGGTGGTGGAGGCTGTGGCGGAGACGGCGCGGGTCCCCTTCTTGTCATCCGTCTGCGCAACCACGTTAAGCGGCTGCGTCCCCTTGGAGTTATCGCGGTAGATGGCGACTGCCTTGATGCCCTGACGCCAGGACTCCATGTAAGCCTCGGCGATATCTTCCACCGAGCAGTCCTGTGGCAGGTTGACGGTCTTGGAGATCGCTCCCGACAGAAATGGCTGGGTCGCCGCCATCATCTTGATGTGGCCCATGTAGTGGATGCTGCGCGTTCCCTTGGCCGGCTTGAAGCTGCAATCGAAGACCGCGAGATGCTCCGGCTTGATGCCGGGCGCGCCCTCGATGGTCCCCGTAGCGTCGATATAGCTGACGATGGCGTTCACCTGGGCCTCGTTGTAGCCCAGCTTGATCAGCGCCGAAGGGACGGTGGAGTTGACGATCTTGATCATGCCGCCGCCCACCAACTTCTTGAACTTCACCAGGGCAAGCTCGGGCTCCACGCCGGTAGTGTCACAGTCCATCATGAAGCCAATGGTTCCGGTCGGAGCCAGCACCGTCACTTGCGAGTTGCGGAAGCCGTGCCGTTCACCGTGCGCGAGGGCTCCATCCCAGGCGTGGCGGCTGGCAGCAATCAACTGCTCCAACTGCGGGACATGGAAGGGCTCGGCGCTGGTGCGCGGGCTGGTGATGGTGGGCTTGCCGATGTTGTTAACCTCGGCGCGGTGCATGCGGATCACGTCCAGGAACGGCTCGCGATTGACATAGAAGCCGGGGCACGCGCCACCCGTGATCTCGCTCTGTTGGGTCAGGGGAGTAGCAGCGCCCAGCGGCACGCAGGATTCGGCAATGCGCGCGGACTGCCAGTAAGCATCGCCGCACAGAATGGAGGTCAGCGTTGCCGCAAAATCGCGGCCCGCATCGGAGTCATACGGCAGGCCGAAGGCCATCAGCAGAGCACCCAGATTGGCATAGCCCAGACCAAGCGGACGGTAGTCGTGCGAGTTGCGCGCGATCATCTCGGTGGGATAACCCGCCGCGTCCACGATGATCTCCATCGCCGTGGTCACGATGGAAATAGCATAGCGGTAGGCCGCGATGTCGTACTGCCCGCCGGGAGTGAGGAACTTCAGCAGGTTGAAGCTCGCCAGGTTACAGGCCGAGTCGTCCAGAAACATGTACTCGCTGCATGGGTTGGAGGCATTGATACGAGCCGTGTTCTTGCTGGTGTGCCATTTGTTGATGGTGCTGTCGTACTGCATTCCCGGGTCGCCGCACTTCCACGTGGCATCGGCAATCTTGTGCATCAGGTCGCGCGCGGAGTACTCCTTCACCGGCTCGCGGCCCTTCACTGTGCGCGTGCTGAAGCTGCTGTCGGCATCCACCGCTTGCATGAACTCGTCGGTCACGCGCACGCTGTTGTTGGCGTTCTGGAAGAAGATGGAGCTGTATGCCTCAGAGTCCGGGCCAGAGCCGTCGTAACCAGCCTGTACCAGGTGCCATGCCTTGGTCTCCTCCTTCACCTTGCACTCGATGAAGTCTTCAATGTCAGGATGGTCGATGTTGAGGATCACCATCTTGGCCGCGCGCCGCGTCTTGCCGCCGCTCTTGATAACACCGGCGAACGCATCGAAGCCGCGCATGAAAGAGAGCGGACCGCTGGCTGTGCCGCCGCCGGAGAGCGTCTCCATGCTGCCTCGGATGTTGGAGAGGTTGGAGCCCGCACCGGAGCCCCACTTGAAGAGCATGCCCTCGGTCTTGGCCAGCGTCAGGATGGAGTCCAGCGAGTCGTTGACCGAGTTGATGAAGCACGCGCTGCACTGCGGCTTGGTGTAGCCGGTGACGGAGTACTCCACCCGGCCAGTGGCTGGGTTCCAGTGCCAGTTCTGAGCGTCGGAGTTGGGCTCCAGCCGGTCGCAGCCCACGTTGAACCACACCGGCGAATTGAAAGCGACCTTCTGGTTGAGCAGCAGGTGGGAGAGTTCCGCAAAGAAGGTGTCTGCGTCGGCTGGTGTGGCAAAGTAGCCCCCGCGGATGCCCCAGTCGCGAATGCTTTCGGCCACGCGAGTGATCAGTGCACGCACCCCGCTCTCGCGCTCCGGCGTGCCTACCTGGCCATGCAGGTACTTCGACGCAACAATATTGGTCGCGGTCATCGACCAGTCGCTCGGCACTTCCACGCTCTTTTGCTCGAAGATGGTGCGGCCCTTGTAGTCCTGGATCACGGCATCGCGCAGCTCCCAGGTGATCTCGTCAAAGGGGGAGATGCCGGGCCGCGTGAAGTGCCGCGAGAAGGAGAGACCGGTGGCGCGACCGGCAGCGGGACGCTCGGCTGCAATCGGTTGGGTCGCGGAGAGATTGATCGCGTCGGTATGGGTCTGAATCGGGGTCATCGGGGGTAGGTCTCCTTCTCTCTATAGGGTGCTCTGGTGGTACCGGTCCGAGTCTTGCAAAGGGGGCCTGGTATTGCGCATAAAGCTAATAAAATCAGCGACGCTGCCCGCGGGCCTCTGCTGCTTAGGCCAGATTGAATCCATCCATGCGGAGTGCATCATATAAGTGGTCTGCCACTGCCTCTACTACTGCGGAGAGTCGCGAGGACCAGCCGCAAAACAATGGAGGCGATAGGGGGGACCGTGCTTGCTTTGGACTTTCGATTCGACAGCTATTGAGTTGCAATCGTGAAAGTACCGCCCCCAGTGGGGTGTGTCAAGTATAAAGCACAAGATGTTGTGTTGCCTCAGCGAATACTCCCTATTTCGGGATTGTTAACGACAAGTGAATCAAAAAATAAGGGAAATTGCTGTGGAATTCTCATAATGTAGCCATTTCATGCGGGTTTAATAACCCCGTACTGTGCCTTTCTGGTGCCCTCCTTAATATCGACTCTGGATACAGCATCGCTAAACGCCCCAGATGGGGGGTAGTCGGCAGTTTTTTTGCAATCTCGTCTCAGTTGAGAGTAGGGCGGCACGGAGAGTGAGACAAGGCGCAGGAGTGGTGCATGAACTGTGGACTTTGGGTGTAAAAGTGGATAACACGCTGAAATGTGGAAAAACTCCCTTAATGTGGAAAAATCTCTGGAAATAGGAGTTTTCCGCCAATCCCTGCCCCAAACCCCGTCCCAACCAGCTCATAACACGACCATGCAGTCGCCGTAAGAGTAGAAACGGTAGCCAGCTCGGATGGCGTGCGCGTAGGCGGCCAGAACCATCCCGCGGCCCTGCTCTGAGTGCTCCAGATCTCCGGCCTCCGCAAAGGCGGCAACCAACATTAATAGGGTGGATTTAGGCAGATGAAAGTTTGTCAGCAGACCGCCAACCAAGCGGAATCTATGCCCCGATGCAAGGAAGATCGAGGTCGAGCCGGAGTGCGCCTTCAGCCGATCCTCCCCGGCCAATCTGGCCTCTGCTGCAATGTGCTCCAGCGTCCGCGTTGTGGTGGTCCCAACCGCGACAATGCGCCGGCCATCGGTCACAGCGCGGTTGAGTGCCTCGGCGGTGGCTGCGGGCAGCGTATAGCGCTCACTATGCAGGCGAATCTCTTCGACCCGCTCCACCCGCACAGGCTGAAAGGTCCCCAGTCCCACGTGCAGGGTCAGAGTGGCGATCTCCACCCCGCGCGTTGCTAGTGCGGCCAGGATCTGCGGAGTAAAGTGCAGTCCGGCGGTGGGGGCGGCGGCAGAACCAGGCTGCTGGCTGTAGACGGTCTGGTAGCGGGCACAATCTTCCTCTGAATCCGTCTGCAGTTCCCGGTCGCGGCGAATATACGGAGGCAGCGGCATGTGACCGATGCGTGCCAGCGTCGCTTGGAAGTCCTCCACCGGCGCAAAGCGCAGCGTTCGCTCGCCGAAGGGGCCGGAGGCGACGACCTCGGCGCGCAGCAAGGGTTCTCCGCAGCCACGCTCTGAAAACAGCAGTGTCTCGCCCGGTTGCACCTTGCGCGCAGGCCGGACCAATGCGCGCCACAGGTTCTCGGCGGGGTGCGCTGCATCTTCCACCGGCTCGGTCAGCAGAACTTCGATGAGCCCGCTGGGATGCGGCGAGTTGTGCTGGGTGCGCGCACCGGCGCGGGTCGCAAACAGCCGTGCAGGCATCACGCGCGAGTCGTTGAGGACCAGCAGATCGCCAGGTTGCAGGAGGTTGGGAAGGCTGCCAAACCGCTCGTCGCGGAGTGTTCCGGTTGCGCGATCCAGCACCAGCATCCGGCTCGATCCGCGCTCGGCGGGCGGATGCTGCGCAATCAGTTCTTCCGGCAAAGCGAAGTCATATTCAGAGACAAGCACGGCTCTCCAGTTTAGCTGCGTCCCTCGGCCATTTGCACAGCGCGGTCCAGCGCGGCTTGCACGCTCTCTGGCGTGACCTCGCCTGCAGGGACCGGCGTGGCCCAGGTGATGATCACACGCGAGAATGGTTTGGGAATCATATGGCGGTCCCAGGAACGAAGCTCCCAGGCGCGCTCGGGACGCGCATAGAAGCATCCGACCCAGGCGCCGCCGGGCTGGCCTTCGGCATTCAACTCGCCGACCATGTTGGCCAGCCGCGCGGCGCCAGACTTGGCGACGTAGACCGGCCCACGCGGCCCGTCGGCGGTAATGGCGCAGAGGTGGCCTTCGCCATAGGCGTGCTGCATCTTCAGCAGGGCTGCCGCTCCTCCGCGCGTACTTGATCCGCGCACCGGGTAGAAGCCCAGCAGACTCGACGTCCGCGCAATCAGCTCGCCGTCGAAGCTGTTGCTGATCAGCATGGCTATGTTCATCTTGCGGAAGCGGTACGCGCTGGAGATCACCGAGCGGTGCCACATCACGAAGATGGAAGGGCCTGTAACAAACTGTGCGGGCGTGGCCCCAGGCTCAATCCGATCTTCGTAGCGAAGGGTCATACTCAACAGCCGGATCAGCAGCGCGGCCAGCGGCGGCACAACGGCCAATATCAGGCGTTGGCTCAACCGCAGCTTCGGTGTGGCTGCTTCAGGCGTCGCGCTGGGTTCTATGGGCACGGCATTAGTGTAGAGCGAAGTGCCGCCTGCTTGCGCGGCCCCCTCAGGAAGGTGCTGTATGTCGCCGCAGATGTGCGACAATAATAGGTGCAGTCCGGCGTCCTATGTACGCCCAATCCTGCAAGGAGAGTTTCTATGGGCGACCTGTTTCAACCGATGCATCTACTCGTGATTGGCCTCATTGTGATCGTGCTCTTCGGCGGCAAAAAGCTGCCGGAGTTAGGCAAAGGTCTGGGTGAAGGCCTGCGTGGCTTCAAGTCCGGACTGAAGGGCCTTGAGGAAGAAGACGCGGACGAGAAGAAGAAAAAAGATGAGCTGGAGGCTAAGGCCTATCAGGAAGCCAAGATGGCTGCCGAGGCCAGGGTCGCGGCGGAAGCAAAGCTTGCCGCGGAGCAGAAGGCCCAGCAACAGGCAGTCACCAAGTAGGATTACCCAGCACTTTCTGTGGAACACAATTAGGTTCGGATGGCCGTGAGCTTACCGGCCCGTCCCCTATATCTGGCGACTTCGAATCCCATGCAAGGATAGGGTTCCTTGCCGCATCCTGCTGCAAGAGGACTACAGTGCGATCAGCGCAACGGCCGCTGCCGCAGCGACCATTCCCAGAGCTTGCCTGCGTGTGGGCCATTCGCCCAGGGCAAGCGCCGCAAGCAAAATGGTGGTTGCCGGATACAGCGATGCCAGCACGGACGCCACATCCAACCGTCCCGCGCGCGTAGCCGCAACAAACAGCAGATTGCCTGATGTGTCCAGCAGCGCGGTTGCCAGCGCCCAGCCAACCGCAGTGCGGTCGAGTCTCACCTGTGCAGCGCCCGTCTTCGCATCCCTCAAACGCATCCCAATAAACATCAGCAAGCAGATGCTGAGGCTACCGATTCTGGCCGCTGCCATCGGCCAGATCACGCCTACTGGGCTGGCCATCTTCAAGGCCACAAAGTAGAAGCCGAAGCCTAACCCAGCCAGCATCGCCAAGACCATCGTCTGGCGGGTGCTGCCACTTGTTGTCGATTCAGTCGGGCTTGCCGCGATCAGCCATATCGCCAGGGCAGCAACTACAAAGCCCAGCAGCGGACTGATGCCCGGAGGTCCCTGCTGCCATAGCGTCAGAGCCGCTGGAATGGCTGCTGCCAGCAGGCCACTGACCGCGGCCGATGCACCCATCGCACCTCGCGACAGAGCAATATAGAAGGCTGTCAGCGCTCCTCCGCCAGCCACGCCCGCCGCAATTCCCCAAGCCAGCAGCGCGCCGTGCGGCATTGCGTCTCCGCGCATGTGCGCCACGGTTACCAGTACAACAAAGCTGGTTGCATGGCTCAGCAGTACCACGCGCAGCGCCGCCCCCAGGCTACCGCCCACGCGCTTCACTCCCATGCCACCACTGAAGTCCCCGCCGCCCCACATCACAGCAGCGCCCAGCGCAAATAAAATGTTGCCGCCCATCAGTCGATCCATCGCTTACGGCGCTGTGGCGGGCCGCGGCTTAGGCGTGGCGGCAGGCTGCGGACGCGTAGGCTGCGGTGTGGGATAGTAACCTTGCTTCGCAAGCACCGTCAGGTCGGGGCGCATCACCTTCACCTCCAGCTTGCGGTACTTCTCGTCGTACATCGGCAGGTGGGTATTGAAGTCCACCGTATACCTGTTGCGAACCTCCGCGGCGATCTTGGCAAAGCTCTTCTCAATCCCGCCGGTACGGAACTCCGAGTCAAAGTTGCCGCCGGTCGCGTTGTAATACTGAGGAAGGATGTTGTCCGACATGGTTAGGGGCAGGTGCAAGCGGTCCAGAAATCCGATCACGGGCAGGGAAGAGTCTCCCACCAGCGTTCCATCTACTTCGATCTGGTTGGTCTGCAGGTACTTGATCACATCTTTGGTCTTCGCCTTGCTGCCGTACTCCTTGCCGTCGGAGATGACGTAAATAACGCGCCGCCGTCCACTGGGCCGGTTACTGAGGGCCTTCGCTGCCGCCAGGATTGCGTCGTTCAGCGTGTGTACCTCCTTCGGTGGGTTTAACACGATGCCCGAACTGCCTCGCTGCGAAGCCGTATTGGGGTCGACGTTCATGTTGTTGATGACCGTGGTCTGCGTCATTGGCCCGCTCAGGCTGCCTGCCATCAAGGGTTCGCGACCCGAGCCCTTGGATATCTCGATGGCGGACGTAAGCCGCGCGCTCTGTGCGCCGGTAAAGTCGGTCACCATATTGGGGCCGTTGTTGTATCTGAATAGCGAAATCTCATCGTAGGGCGTAAATGCTCCCTGCACCGCGCCCAGAGAATCGTTCAGCCGTTCCATGTTGTCGAATGTCATGCTCTGGTCGATCACCAGCGCCACCGACAGCGGGACCGCATCGGTTGTGAATCGTGTAATGCGTTGCATCACGCCGTTCTCGTATACCTGAATATCGCGGGACTGCAATCCGGCCACCAGGTTTCCCTTGGAGTCCTTCACCGTAAACGGAACGGTGACCACATTGACCCCGGCCCGTATCGTTGCCGCTTTGGCGGCATCGCCTGTCGGGGTGTCATACGTCGTGGTCTGCTCCTCCACTGCCTCAGACACATTGCTGGGCGGCAGTGCGGTTCCTGGCACAAAAGCAGTTGGCGTAGTAGACGTACCCGTGCTGGGCGTCTCGTCGTTGGTAGAGCTCGAGGTTGTTCCCTGGCCTGGCGTCACCGATCCCAGGTTGGGTAGCTTTGTCTGTGGTTTGGGGGCGTCCGGGATCGCCTGCTGCGCCATTGTTACCTGACCCGGCTGCGAGGCATTCGCTGGCTCGGTCATGGTCTTCCCAGGCCCCGCCTGCGCCCATGCCAGCGCGCCAAGCATTCCTAACGCCAGCGTTCCTGCCAATACACGATTGCTCAACTCGAAGACCCCCGTGCCATTCTCTATCAGACTACCAGCGGTGCGCGCACCCGTCACCTCGATCCAGCGTCGGTTTGCCCTGGTTGTCTACCTTGTTAGACGCGACTGGCGGCCTCCACGGCACGCCTTTGGGCATCAACAAGGCTTCGCGGAGTATGCGTAGGCGTTCCTGTCAGTAGCCTGCGTGAAAAATCGATGCCTCAGGGCCATCTTCGTCGTCTAATAGGCTATGCGTTCCTCTGTCCTCGCTGCCGCTCTGCTCTCCCTCTTCCTGCTTCCGGCAACTCTGCGCGCTCCGATCTTTGCCCAGGAGGCTCCCTCGCCTGGCGCACCGCCTCCCGCCACCGATGCTCCCGCACCTCTCCCCGACGAGAGCACAGCCGCCACCCTCAATATCAACGTCAACCTGGTCAACCTCTACTTCTCCGCAAACGACAAGAATGGCTTCGTTACCAACCTGGTCAAAAGCGACTGTGTTGTGGCCGAGGACAAGGTGCCCCAGACCATAAAGAACTTTACCCAGGAGAAGAACCTGCCGCTCACGATTGGGATCCTGCTGGATACCTCCGGATCGCAGCAGAACGTGCTTCCCCTGGAGCAGCAGTCCACCGCAACATTCCTACGCGATGTCCTCACCCCCAAAGACGAGGCCTTTCTCATCTCCTTCGACATCAACGTGGACCTGCTGGCCGACTATACCAACCGCGCCAGCGAGATCGCACGCGCTCTCAACAAGGCGTCCATCAACACCGGCGCCGGTACCGGATCGGTCACCGGCAACAGCGATCCGCGCGGCACCCTCCTCTTCGATGCGGTCTACCTGGCTGCCCACGATAAACTCTCGCAGGAGGCAGGTCGCAAGGTCCTCGTCCTGCTGACGGACGGCGGCGACCAGGGCTCGCAGGAGACTTTGAAGACTGCCACCGAGGCCGCGCAGAAGTCCAATGCCATCGTCTACGTCATCCTCATCGCAGACCACGCCTTCTATGGCGGTGGTTTCGGCACCATCAACCTCGCAGACTCCGGCACGCGCGATATGGATAAGCTCGCCAACGATACTGGAGGTCGCGTCATCAACGTTGGCCACGACGGCAGAAAGCTGGAAGACGCCCTCAACCAGATTCAGGACGAGCTGCGAACCCAGTACCTCATGAGCTACACCCCCACGAATGCCAAGGCCGACGGTACCTTTCGCAAGGTTGCCGTCAACTGCGGCAAGCTTAGGGTCCAGACACGAACCGGCTACTACGCCATCGCAGTCAGCGATCAGAAGTAGCCACCCTGGGCAATCCCGACCCCTTGTGCAGACCTCCATTAAGTTTCTTTCCCCATATTTCCTGACAAAATCCGCATGTCAAGACCCTCGACCCTCCACAATTCTTCTAACCATTGCCATACCAATAACATCCGCAGAAATAATAGTTGGCATACTAGTTATGCTCCAGCGCGTACAATTTAAATAGGAGGAATTATGTTCCGGAATCGATCTGGATGCGCGAGCTGCCCTTCGTATTAGCCGTAAAAGTTCCAAAGAGAGACGAGGAGACGTATACCACCGGTACATATCCCGTATACCACCGGTACATATACATTTCTCTTTATTATGAATACTTTGCACAAAATCGGTGGGGGGGGTAGCACAGTCAAATCCCACCCATTCCGCAATGAGCGCGGCATGGATGGGGCACCCAATTCGTCTGACTATTGCACGTCGATTTTGGTGATGGCTTCGCCCTGTTTCACGTCCAGCGTCAGGCCGGACATATCCACGTTGCGCGCGTGGGAGATGCGGAGGCCGGTGTTGGCGGTGATGTGGCAGTTCTGGAAGGTAACGCCCTGGATGGGGCTACCCGCAAGGCCCGACATGACACCGACCGACTGCGAGTCGCCCGATACGTTGATGATGTTGACATTGCGGAAGACAGGCAACGGATTGGCCGGCGGAGGCGTCGGCTGACTTGCCATCGCGCGATTCTTCCAATCCGCCTCCATGCTGATCGCCTGCCTGGTTTCGTGCAGTTGGAGGTTGCGATAGGTGATGTTCTCCACCACGCCGCCGCGGCTGGGGGCCGATTTGAAGCGGATGGGCGCGGAGTTGTTGCTGTCCATGACGCAGTTCTGGATCACGACGTTGCGGATGCCGCCGGAGGTCTCGCTGCCCATATCGACGCCGGAACCGCCAGCGCCGAAGTGGGAGTTCTCGACCAGGATGTCTTCCGCCGGACGGTTGACGCGCAAGCCGTCGACGTCCTTGCCGGACTTGATGGAGATGCAATCGTCGTTAGTGTCAATGTCGACGCGATTGACATGCACGTGTTTGGAGGAGTCGATATC
>Ga0118677_10015772_pt1 | contig 10450 bp, 8 predicted proteins | sample AliMusrvi5mmetaG_FD_86154 | JGI IMG/M metagenome (GOLD analysis project Ga0118677, IMG submission 86154)
CTTTGGAGCTAAGTGAGGGCCTGACTAAAGAGATTCTGTCAGAATCGAAAACCTGAAAAGTCAGGCCCTCAATTTATTGGTAACCAGGTGAGAGCCGGACTTTAAGTCCGACCCTCACTATTTTCGTTACAAGGTTAGGATCTGACTTTGGGTCCGATCCTCACTCACTTTACGATCAGGTCCCGCAGTACCCTGAGGCATTTAAGCATATCTCCGCTTTCAAAGAAGCTCCCGATGGCTCCGTCTGAAAAACGCTCGGAGCGGACCACCGCCGTGAAAACCTTGCATATTTCGGCAGCTGTATATTTCGAATAGTCGACCTCTGATTTGTTGCGGCCACCCTTAAAGGTTAACCAGCTGTTCCAGTCATAGGATATCATGAGACCACTGGCTTGATACAAATCTATCCATGGAAGGACCAGTTCGCTGTAGATCGGGTATGGAAATGAAAATGAACCATCGGCTTGTTTGTCCGGCTTCACCCAACATGTGAAACCACCCTTCTCCGTCATCTCCATCTCAGGGATAAGCTCAAACAGGTTTTGCCACGTCTGATCCGGGGTATTCCTGATCTGTGAAAAATACTTCACATCATCCAATGCAAAAGCGTATTTTTCCTTAAATGCGGCAACCACCTTTTTGATCTTCTCCGGAAGGTAGCTTACCGCTTTTTCTTCAATGTCAAAGGGCAGTCCATAGTAGGCCTCTGCTATTCCGCCAGTTATACATGTCAGGGTATCGGTGTCGCCACCCAGGGAAACTGCCAGCCGGATTGCCTCTTCAAATCCTGTGCTGTCAAGGAAGGCAATAATGGCTTCGGGTACTGTTTGCTGGCAGGCCTCATTATACCTGTAAACAGGTCTGATCTCTTCGCAGGTGCGATTCAGGTCGTAGTTGTATTCGAGTTCGATTTTCTTTCGGATCTCCGTCTTTGAGTGCCCATTCCGAGCCATGAAAATGGCCGTTGCTGTGGACTGAGCCCCTTTGATCCCCTCGGGGTGATTATGGCTTACCGAGGCAATCTCTGCAGCAACCAACTGTGTTTCTTCCAGAGTTTCGCAAGCCCACCCAACGGGTGCAATACGCATTGCAGAACCGTTCCCGAAGCTGTCGTATGGTTTTGGGTTCTTTTCTGCGATCCATGAGACAAACCGGTTCCCATATCCGCCCATCGGATAGGGAAACTGCCGGCACCATTGTTGTAATATGCGGGCAAAGGGGAGCTTCTTACTCCCTTTTTGCATGAGCCATTCTGCGACAGCGACAGTACAGATCGTATCATCTGTGAAATTGCAATCCCTGTGAAACAGCTCAAATTCGATTTTTTTATGATTATTGAACTCGAAACGTGAACCTACAATATCTCCTGTAATTGCTCCTAACATGTTTGATCAGTTATCGTGGAAATAAGGTATTTACAACTTAAGATGTTGAGAAAGTAGCAATCGTAAAAAGATTTAACAACATGAAATAACAGCAGAAAATCTTAAGGTGTAATATCGCAACACAATACTACATGATTGCTATGCCAAATCAGGTCATACCAATCATGTAGTATTCATTTAAATCATGATCAGAGAGGTCTGACGCCGTATGTGACCATCGCACTGGCTCTCTGGCTTTCCTCCGTCGTTTGCGAAAACAGAAAATAGCCCGGTGCTGTAATTGTTTCTAATTTTGTGACACTGATTTCAATAACGGAAATAATAGGAAACCTGTCTGTGAATAGGTCTGTTAGTGGTTTAACTTTTGAGCTAAAATCAGGATCTTCCAGCTCAATTATTTGGGCCACTCCTTTTAGCTTATACCCTTTCTGTACAAAAATGTCTATAAAACTGACACAAACATTGGGATTTTGGATAATATTATTGATGGAAACAGGCGAAGCAAGATTCGCTATCAATAACGTTGAATTACCCAGGTAGGTGAACATCTCTTTGGGTGAGACATTGGGCGTACACTCATTGTCGCAGGTTGCTAACCAGCAGAGTACACTTTTATCGATATAGCTCTTTACGTCGTTATCCAGCATAGCTATATTCTGTTAATTTCACCAACCTTCCGTTCGATGACATCCTTGATCCGGGAATGGTTCATTTGGGTAGACAGATTCTGATGAGCAATAAATCCAGTTGCCAGTAGCGTATATAAAGTGAAGCAGATGCGGATAATAAACCGTATTTTTTTCATTTTCATAATTAAATTTGTTGTAATGATACAAAATTTGGGCTTTTTATTTAATGGTTTGTGCAGATTAGGCTCATGATCTAATCTCTTGCATGATCGAACCCTTTAATCAGGATAAATGGGTTGATTTAAGTTCCCCTTTCCCTACCTCCAAAGGAAGGTAAAGTTCCACCATTAATCCGCAGGGATTATGGTTTTCCGACAAATCGGTGTAGACTATTTTGTATTTTACCGGCGATCCGGGAAGATTGAATAGTTGAATTCGCGACTCGGTTATCCGTGTACTATGAGGGCGATCATTTATGGGCGAGGTTTCTCTGCGAATTTTTGCCTGAACTCTTCCGATCCCGTTATCAGTTATGGTACATTTGAGTAATTCTGAGTCAAGCTTTTCAAAAACGACAGAGAGATGTCCTTTCCTAAACAACAGCCCAAATCCGTGGCGAATGGCATTTTCAGCATAGGGCTGAACCAGCATGGGCGGAATAAGAATATGTCCATCGTTCTCCATATCAATGCAATGGATTGAATATTCAAATTTGTCTGGGAATCGCATTTTTTCCAATCTCAGGAAGCTGTTCAGAAATTCAATCTCCTGTTCCAGGGAGATGGACCTGAGTGTGGCATTTTCCAATGATTCCCTGACAACCTTTGAAAAATCTGACAGATAGGCCAACACTTCGTCCATTTTATTGGCTAACACGTAATACTGGATGCCATTGACGCAGTTAAAGATGAAATGTGGGTTCATCTGTGCCTGCAAAGCCTGCATCTCAAGTTGAACGATTTTCTTTTCGATTTCCGATTTCTGATTTTCCTTATTTCTTTCTGCCGCGATGTAATTCCTTATAATAATCACTATGGATATGACGAAAAGCGAGGCTGCCACAAGTTGCAGGTACCATAATCCCCACCAAGGATGAAGGATTGTAAACTCTACCTTTAGCGGATTCGCTTTGGCAAGTGTCTGTAAATTGGTAGATTCTACACGGAGAGTGTATTCCCCGGGGGAGAGATTGGTATATACTGCCCTTCTTCTTTCACTCCACTGACTCCATTCCTGGTCATAACCCATAAGCATATAGCGGAAACGTTCTTTCCCTGGATTGCTGTAATTGAGAATGTCAAAGTTCAGGACCAGATCATTTTCCGAATAATTGAGGCTAAATTTACCCAATGGAACTGATCTCCACTTGTCCAGCTCTTCATCCAGAATGGCCACGGCAGGGGTATTATTTATTTCCAGAGACTTTAAAATAATTGTACCATTATGGGCAACAGATGAATTGAATTCCTTGGTATTAAGCATAATAACTCCGTCTATTGCTCCGATCCATAACCGTCCACTGGTGTCCATCACGGCACTTTTGGAGGATTGACCGGAATACCCCCCCTCCTCATCCAGAAAACGAATGCGGTATTCCCTGGATCGATATAGCTCATTGAGATCGATAACGTTTAATCCCATGTTTGTTCCTGCCCATAATTTGCCGTTCTGGTCAGCCAAAAGCCAGGATATACTGTTTCCCTGCAACCCCTTTTCACTGTTGATGCGATAGTCGATTTTAAGTTTATTCTCTTTGTAGGTTGCAATATAAATTTCACCCGTATTGGAACCGAAGATTACATGATTTTTTTCATCAAAACAGATTGCATTCAGATCTTTAATAATCGTTGTGTCCGATTTGTTAAAGCTTGTCAGCCTCATCCCTTCACTCATCCATAATCCGGTTTCTGAAGAGGTATACCACAGCTGGTTGCCACGCTTAACCAGGTGAGTCACATCACTGGGATCAGCGCTGTTTGTAAAGGAGACAAATACTGACCTCGGATAATCCCAGTTATGACTTATTCCAAGTCTGCTCTGTCGAAACCGGGGATTCATTAATGTCGAGAACCATCCGGAATAGATTAAAGTATCCGCCATAATTGCAAGTTCTGTTGCTGAACCCTCGGGACCTATATAATCTGTTCGCTGGCTCTTTTGCGAATAATGAAAAACGCCGAATTCATTGGAGAATAATATTGAATGATCCTTATCCTCAACGACTCTGTAGAAATTAAAATCGGCCATTTTTTCAAATTCAGACGATGGTTTTGCATTTATTTTATGCAAGGCTACACTTGCAGCACAGTCAGAAGGGAACGGCAACTGTCGTTTGTCATTCCAAAATTGTTTGAATGCTAAAATAATCTGATGCTTGTTGATTCCAGACAACTTTCCGTCGGGCGTTCTTCTAACCAGATCCTTGTTCCCCGAAATCCAAAGATTGTCACTGGAATCAAGATAGACATTGTTAATTATTGGTTGCCCCGGACTAAAGTAGGACGAGGGATAGTTAGTAATGGGGGTAAACGAAATCATGAACAATCCCTCATTGATGGTGCCAACCCAGAGGATATCCTGAACCTTGTCATTCAGGACTGAGTAAACTTCCTGGTCTGTAATCCCAAAATAATCATTGTAATTACTGAATTTATTTCCGTCATATCGGATCACGCCCCCTTTAAATTTCATCCCGGGAATAGACCAACCGGCCAGCCAAAGATCCCCCCGCTTATCTTCGGTGATTCCAAAGATCTGGCCCAGGGTGTCACTTTTTACTGTCTCATTTTTTTTATAAATCCACACTCCTTTATTGGTAAGTGACAAAACGGTATCCCCTTTTTCAGTAAGATAGGATGAGAAACTATGACTTGGATAGTAAACTCCGCTGTCGTGCAGTGTTATATATTTATTTTGATCAGGATAATAACGAACAGGGCTAAAATGGTTATAGGTAGTGATGTAAATAAATTTTCCGGCATCCATCAAACTTGTTACAATGTTAAACTGAATTCTACCAAGCGCTTTATCGCCAACCGAACTTTTAAATTCCCCCCCCCTTATCGTGGTTATTCCGCCATAACCACCGGCAATTAGGCAGTGGAAGTTTTTAGAATAACAAAGTACCCTGACGCGGTCATCTGCCATCCCATTTTTTTTGGTAAACCGTTCAAAATGCTGGCCATCATATTTATAAAGCCCTTCTCCGAGACTTCCGATCCAGATATTTCCCTCCTCATCCTCTGCTAAAGCCCTGATCTGGCTCGCAGTCATCCCTTCTGCAGCCTTGTAAATTCTGAAAGACTGGCCATCAAAAGAGCATAGTCCGGCATCAGTCCCCATCCAAACTAATCCACGGGTATCTTTGTAGATGCATCGGATAGCCATACTGGGGAGGCCGTCACGCATTGTAAAATGGCGGGTTGGATAATTCTGCGCCGGAAGAAGCAACGGATTAAGACAAAGCAACAGCAGGAACCATCGACCTAGATAGGATGATAAATCCTTATATATGAATGCTTTACAATTCATATTGAATGTTGATATCGATAAGAAATTAATATTTATAATCCTTTTTACTAGTCTGGATTTATAATTGTCAATCTAATTCATTGATAATTCTTTTCTTCCCCTCTTCGCCTCTACCCCCTCGTGCCTTTTTCACCGATGGGTCAATGCCTTAATGAAATCATCATTCCTACGACTGGCAACATCCAGCTTAGTGCCATCTTCAAGTATAACATGAAATCCTTCGGTCCTGCTGTACGACTTGATATAATTGAGGTTTACCAGATGGGACTTGTGAATCCTGTAAAAAAGGTTTGATGGGAGCAGACTCTCAATTGAGTTGAGCGGCTTGGAGATTAACAGGACCCCTCCATCGACAGTAAACACTCTTGTATAATTCTGGTCAGCAAGACAATAGGTGATTGAATTGACTTTCTCGAACTGAAATCCATGTAAAGTGGGAAGTGCAACTTTGGCTACCACAGGTGAATCGGGGCTGATAGTACTGATGAGTTTTTCTATATTCTCGACCGGAACACCTGGTAACTGCCGTTTTTCAAGCAGTCCAATTGCCTCTTTAAGGTCATCCACCCCAACAGGTTTAAGTATGTAGTCGAGTGCAGCCACTTTGATGGCTTTTATAGCATACTCCTTGTATGCGGTGATGAATATAACAGAGAAGAGAACCTGCTGGAAATAGTCAAAAATTTTAAACCCATTCTCAACAGGCATTTCGATATCGAGGAATACAAGGTCAGGGCTATGTTTGTAAATTGCTAAGACCCCTTCCTTAAGAGACTCAGCTTTGCAAACCACTTTAACCTTATCCGGAAAGTAGCGTGACAACATCAGCTCCAGCGAATCCCTGGCAGGTTTTTCATCATCGATTATTATACAGCTGATCATAGGTTACTTATTTTGGCAGCGACACAAATATCGGAATAAATTCTCGCTAAAGAATATAATTATTTAATAGTTAATAGTTGAAGGCTAAGGGAAGGAGGATTTATGGTATATTTAATTAAAATCCGGATAATTAAGGTGTTATTTTTTCACTCATTGATTTGAAATTGATCTTTCGGAGAACTGTTGTTTAGGTGGGCAGAGCAAGAAATTATCATTTAATCAATGAAGTTGTAATAAATATCCTCAATTAGTCCGGATTTTGAATTTATTCTAATTCTTTTTAAATCGCACAATACTGAAAATAACATTAACACAAACTTATCATATTGATCGGAAAGTATTTGAGGCGATGTATGAGTGCGCCCTTATTAAGGATTAACGTACGATTTGATTGATTTAACGTAAATAGTGATCGGAAATCCGGATTAGTGGTAAATGATTTCATCCAGGAAATTTAGATCAGCTATTTCACATTTTCTAACAATAATTAAACCTGAACCAATTCCTGCTGAAATCATTCCAGTTGCCAGCCGTCATTGACAAGTTCATCAATATTCCGATATTCGATGATTATTTCTCTGAGTCCTGAATCGGTTATATTAATCGAACCGATAGGACATCCTTTGATTAGCAATTTATTATTTATTAGATCTTTATAAGAAATATAAGGGGTTAATCCGGCAAATCTGTCTACACAATATTTTCGGTGTTGTTTTAAAATCGGAGCAAAGGATGCTTCCCTTAATACAGATTCTAACCTTTTCTTCTGATTATCTTTATCCTCCATTTGTTATCTATTTAATATAACTTTATTAGATATCTCTCATTTTAAACCTATCCGGGAAATTTTTATGGACATTAATTAAGGTAATGTTCCTTATCTCTTTTTCTGCGATGTTTTCTTCTTTTTTTAACGATATTTTCGGGTGGAGGGATAAATGAGACTCTGCTATTCGAAGTTAATATGCTGATCAGATGTTTTCTTCTGTTAAATTCCGTGTATATTAAAAGTAGAATACAGCCCAAAATAAAAAGCAAGAGTAATGATGAAAAGATTTTCGAAGCGGGTATTGTAAAGTCTGCCAATTCATTAAACCGGATAATTAGAACCGAAATTACCAATCCCAGGAATTGGGCGCCCATTTTGCCCATTGCAATCCTGTTTTGGGTGTAGTAATGGTTATAGAGGGAAAATCCGGTGATGGACCCGATGAGCGAAAATGAGAGAATTGCGTAGTCGGTGTGACCTTTGAAGGCAAACCAACTGCCTAATACCAGCGTAGCGTAAAATCCTGGGATGGACGCAGGCTTTGAAGTGTTGTCAATGAGACTAAATGTATCGAGAATTGAAATAATCAGAATACAGGAAATTAAAGCTCCAAGCATTATTCCAATCGCCTCAATTCCAAACATTCCGTGAATATTTGTTATACGTATTTTGGCTGGAAAGATGAGAATACCGGCAACAACCAGTTTGGCAATAATTTTCTTAAAAGAGGGGAGCACCAGAATTTCATCTTTTAAACCGATAAAGAAGATGAGCATTGTAGCACTAATAATGTATGTTAATTCGGCAAGTCCAAGGTTATATAACCCGATTGAGGAAGCAAAAATAAAACTTATAAAAATGGCAATTCCCCCAAGTCTTGGACCAGACTTTATCTCATGGGAAGGCTGATTTGGAAGACCGGGAAATATAAGTTGTGTCATTGTTAACATCGAGATCCCGAGTGCTCCAAGAAAAGTTGACGTCAGATAGGACAAAATAGGCATTAAACTTATTTTTGAACAAAAATATCGGTTTCGTCAGATTTATTTATGGTGAATGTATAAGCGTTCTTTTTTAAAGGGAGAACGTCGCATCTGAATGTTTTAACGCAAAATGGAAGACTCTTTTGTTAAAAGATGAAAATGATCAATCAGCGGTCCTGTTAAAATTTGTCATCGTAGATTGCAACACATAAAGCGGCATAGTCGCCAATTGCATCACCCAGCAAAGCCGGTTTTATCGTGCACACTTCAAGTGCTGCCGGAATTGATTCAGAATGGAGAATTCGATCTACAAGAGGCTTAAAAAGTTCTTCATTCCGGGCGTATATGCTTCCAATTACAATACATTCAGGATTCAGGATGTCGATCAATAGGGATATTCCTTGTCCAAGATATTCGGCTGAAATACGAATTATCTCGTAGGCCACCGGATCGCCGGCACGCGCTGCCATCGCGACCCTCTTTGCATTGATTTTTGGGATCATTTTGGCTGACGGACAGAAACCCACAGTCTGATTATTGGCCAACCTCTCTGTTACAACTGATTTTGCCAGGTGTGCGATTCCTCCACCACTGCAAAAGCCCTCGAAGGAGCCGGCTTTACCAAATCCAATCGGGCCTGTTTTGGCAAGTCTGATATGACCAACTTCTCCTCCAAGACCATTTGTGCCACTGTACAACCTTCCATTTAAAATCAATCCTGCCCCCATTCCGGTCTTGAAAGTCAGAAATATCATATTGGAGGTCCCCTTTCCTGCTCCCATCAGCCATTCAGCCAATGCACAGGCATTTGCAACATTCTGAATGGCCACATCAACGCCAAACTCCTCTCTGAATATTTTTGTTATCGGGACACTATCCCATCCGGGTAAATTAGGGGGAGAATAGATCATCCCTTTTTTTGAGTCAAGCGGGCCGCCACAACTGATCCCAATCCGTTTCAGATTAAAATCGGGATGTTTTAATAATATCTCATAAACATGCTCCTTGAATTCATCAAGAATTAATTTGTAGCCCCGCTCTGTATGTGTTTCGAAGGCCGTCCGGTGGATTATTATAAAAGAGGGATCTCCAACAACGACACTGCAATGGGTGCCTCCAATATTCAACCCAATATACACATCCTTTTGATTTTGTTTTATTTCGGTCATCTTCAGCTGTGTTTCGTTTTTATTCAGTAACCTTATTTAAACGTTTGGACCACTTGGATCAGGCATTAAATATCACCATGAAAAATCAAAATAAAAACGATAAATATCATTTATTTAAATCTTCCCGGTTATATCTGGTTTTGAATGAATATTTCTTTTATTCTGTGCTGAGTTAAAGGTATGACACGTTTTGTCATAGCACACTTTTATTTTTGTTTATATTAAATTCTTTCCTGAAAATTATCAATATTAATCTTTCCTTCTTCACTTATTACGAAAAATGCTACACCTGTTGGCTAAAACCCTGCATCTGCCAAATAAAAAGTATATAATGATAATCATCCATAATACACATAATTATTTTATTGAATTTTATGCCTTTGTTGAAATGGTATGGTTTTTAAAAGTAGATACGCAAATACAATGAATTTTACACGGAATATTTGTTATTTAATTGATAGTCAAGTATTCTAACGCAAATGCAATTCAGCGATTTTGAATTACTACAGAATATTGCTTCTATGAAATATAATCCTTAAATCTTAAAATTTGAATTATGAAATTAAAGAATGTTTTATTTGCATTGTTGATTGCCAATGTATTGACCTCATGTGTGACAAGTGCTTATTATCAGGTATATAAAGTGAAGCCGGATGACAAAATGACGTTAAAGGAGGGGCGACTGGTGTTTGAAGATGAATCTTGTCTGGTTTCATATAATCTTTGGGAAGAAGGGGGGAATATTGGTTTTATCTTTCATAATAAGACAGATAAAAATATCTACCTGAAACTGGATGAAAGTTTTTTTGTACTTAATGGAGTTGCCTTTAATTATTATCAAAACAGAGTATTTTCAAATACACTAAGTTCAGGGACATCTGCTTCACATGGTGCGAGTGCTACGAGATCGGTAACGGGGATCAATTATCTGGATTTGATTTTGACCAATCGGATTTCTGTTTCAAATTCTGTAGGGGTTGTTAATACTTCGGGTAAAACAGTTTCATACACTGAGGAGAAAATCGTTTGTATTCCTGGAATGACTTCAAAAGTAATCACAGAATATACTATTAATCAAACACTTTTCAGAGATTGCGATCTA
>Ga0118677_10015775_pt1 | contig 10450 bp, 7 predicted proteins | sample AliMusrvi5mmetaG_FD_86154 | JGI IMG/M metagenome (GOLD analysis project Ga0118677, IMG submission 86154)
CAGGTGGAGCTTTGGGTGGACGTCCGGCGGAATCCCCGCCCGTCGATGTTTCCCTACGTGAACATCACCCGGGATTTCGAGGAACGGTCACTCAAAAAGGCGAAAGCATGGGTCTTCGCCGCGCCGCATGTTTCGCCCCGCATGGCGGAACTATGCGAAAGCCACGGCTGGAGTTGGTTCGACATTTCCGGCAACTGCCACATCCGGATTCCCGGCCTGATCCATATCCACCACACCGGCAACCCGCCCGTGTATCCCACGCCGAAGCCGGACGCCAATCTTGGAACGTCGGAAGCGGCGCGCGTGGTGCGGGCTCTGCTGGCGTCAGAGTTACCTCCGCGGCGTGCTCGACTCGATCATCGGACAAACCGACATTGATGCCGCAGCGGTACGCGTCGGTGAATGGTTGGATGAAAGCCTCGTAGTGGCCAATTCCACCGTTGTGATGGATGCCCCGCGCAAATTGGGCATCGCCCAGTCCGGCAAGACTTGGGACTTGAGCAAGATTGACTTCGCCAAGTTGAAAGAGGATTTCAACGCCGCCCCACGCAAGAACATTGAAATCGCCGACCTGCGAGCCTTCATCCAGAAGAAGTTGGACCAGATACTCAAGACAAACGCGGAGCGCACCCCCTTTGCAACTCGCTTGCAGGGGATCATCGACCGCTACAACGCTGGCAGTTCGTCGGCGGATCTCTACTTTGACGAACTCATGAAGTTCGCCGAGGACATGCGGAGTGAAGCGGAGCGACACATTCGCGAAAAATGAGGAAGTCCTGGTCATAGACTGAGAACTTCAACCAGGGGGACTGAGCGGGCTGCGAGCGTGTCCCAAATCTTAGGGACATGACAAGCCTGCGGTTTTGACGCATGTTTGCGCCGTTGCGGGGAGTGGTCCCCAGTTTCATAAGGGATTGTGAAAAAACAAAAAAAGAGGCTGCGCGAGTGCGCGGCCTTTTTTTTGTTCATGCCTTGGGTCTGAGGCGACGCCACGCTAGCTCAAAAACCCGGTGAGGGGGCTGGTGGCGCTGGCGTGTTCTGATGGGTCTGGCAAGCCGAGTTCAAAGGCGTCGCGCCCGGCCTGGACGGCGAGTTTGAAGGCAATGGCCATGCGTGAGGGGTCGGAGGCGATGGCGATGGCGGTGTTAATGAGCACAGCGGCGGCACCGAGTTCCATGGCCTCGGCGGCATGACTGGGCGCGCCGAGACCGGCATCGACGATGACCGGCACTGTGGCTTGCTCGATGATGATGCGAAGTTGGTCACGCGTGGTGAGACCGCGATTGGAGCCGATAGGCGATGCCAGCGGCATGACGGTGGCCACACCCACGTCTTGCAAGCGCTTGGCCAGGACAGGATCGGCGTTGATGTATGGGAGGACGACAAAGCCCTCGTTGACGAGGACTTCGGCCGCCTTGAGGGTTTCGATCGGATCGGGCAGCAGATAGGTGGGATCCGGGTGAATCTCCAGCTTCACCCACATCGGTAAACCGGCGGCAGCAGCAAGCCGGGCAAGGCGCACGGCTTCCTCGGCATTGATCGCTCCACTGGTGTTAGGCAGGAGCAAGTAGCGCTCGGGGTCGATAAATTCCAGAATATTGGCGTAGGGGTCACGCTGGCCGCTGAGGTCGGCGCGACGCAAAGCTACCGTGACAATCTCGGCACCGCTGGCAGCCAGAGCGTCGCGCATGACCTCGTTGGAGGAAAACTTGCCCGTGCCTAGAAATAAACGGGAGCGGAATTGGCGTCCGGCAATGGTGAGCATGCGGAGGTGGTGTTATAGGTTAGTTGCGCTTTTTACTTGGCGGGAATGGATTTGAGGGTGGCGTCGAAGGTGAGGGTTTGGTTGGGTTGGGTGGTGATGGAGGCAGTGTGGGAACCGGTTTGGAGCTTGAGCGGGCCGCCGCGCTTGGAGACAATTCGAGCCGTGGTTAGTTGGCCGTCTTTCCATGATAGATCCACGGTAAAGCCACCGCGGGCGCACAGCCCCTTGACCGATCCAGTGGGCCAAGCCTTGGGCAGAGCGGCTAGGAGTTGCAGTTCAAAGGTGCCATTGGCGTCGCGGATCTGGCTTTGGACGAGCATTTCGGCGATGGCGGCGGTGGCACCGAAGTTGCCATCAATCTGGAATGGCGCGTGGTCATCAAACAAGTTCGGCAGGGTTTTGGTTTTGAGCAGATTGGTCAGCAGGATGAAGGCGTGGTCACCGTCGTGAAGACGCGTCCACATGTTGATTTTCCAGGCGAGGCTCCAACCGGTGCCGCCATCACCTCTTCCTAACAATACCTTGCGTGCCGCCTCGAACAACTCAGGCGTGGCCGTCGTGATCATGTTGGCGGGATGCAGGCCGAACAAATGTGAGGTATGGCGGTGATTCGGCTCGGTTTCCTTGTAGTCGTCGATCCATTCGAGGATGCGACCGGTGGCCGGGCTGATGCGCACTGGGGCGAGCTTAGCGACGGCCGTCTCACATTCCTTGCGGAAATCAGCGTCGGTGTTGAGGATTTTGCTGGCGAGTATGCAGTTGGTTAGGAGTTCATGGACAATCATCATGTCCATGGTCGCGCCGTAGGTGAACACGGCACGGGTCTTACCATCGGGCAGGATGAAGGCGTTTTCCGGCGAGTACGATGGATTGGTGACCAGCTTGCCTGCCACGGGGGTGCCGGCGGGCGCTTCGACCATAAAGTCGAGGATGAAGCGGGCGGCGCCTTTCATCAGCGGCCAGCCGCGCTTGGCCAAAAACTCCTTGTCGCCAGTGAATTGATAGTGCTCGAACGGATGCTCCGCCAACCACGCCGAACCCACCGGCCAGATGCCTTGCAGGCCGTCGGCGGGGGCGGCGAATCCCCAGGGGTCGGTTAGGTGGTGCACCACCCAGCCGTGGGCACCATAATTGACCTCGGCGACGCGACCGCCGGGTTTGACCAAACCCTCCATCAAATCGAACAATGGCAGGTGACACTCACTGAGGTTGGCAATTTCCGCGGGCCAGTAATTCATCTGGATGTTGATGTTCGTGTGAAAGTCGGCATTCCACGGCGGATTCATTTGCCAGGCCCAGATCCCTTGCAAATTCGCTGGCAGGCCGCCTGGGCGCGAACTGCTGATGAGCAGGTAACGGCCGTACTGGAAATATGTGGCGACCAGCCCGGGATCGGTTTGACTTTGCTTGATGCGGCCGAGTCGCTCGTTAGTGGGCAGGGCATCTATATCCGCACCGGCCGAACCGAGGTCGATGGCGACGCGAGCGGCGAGTTTTTGGTAATCGGCGATGCTGGCAGCTTTGAGAGCCTCGAACGAAGCTCCCGCAGCTTTGGTGAGTGTGGTGGCGCAAATTTCTTCGGGCTCACCGCCGCGGTAGCTCGTCGCACCAGCTATAAGCAGCGTGACGCTATCAGCATCGCTCACGCTGAGGACGCCATCATTGTTAGACACTTTACCGCCGCTGGCCACGGCCATGACCTCTGCGGCAAAGCGCAAGCCTCGTTGCTCACCCTTGTCGTCCTTGCTGTCGATTTGACCGCGGAGCAGGATGGCGTTGTTAGCCGTAGGATGAGGGAGGCAGGTGGCGTCCTTCTGGCGCTTGAGTGTGAGCCGCAAGTTGATGCTTTTGGGCTTGCTGGCGGTAAAACGGGCGACGATGGCATCGGCCGGGGCAGAGGCGAACAATTCGCGGGAGAAGACGGTGGCGTTTTGAGTGTAGGAAACCGTAGCGACAGCGGTGGATACATCCAGCGTGCGGCGATAGGCGGAAGTTGCGGCTGCTGCGGGGGTTTCCAACAACAACTCGCCAAGCGATTGATAGGGTTTGACACGGGTGGGGCGGCCCATCATGTTGCCGCCAGCCAGCGCCTCAGCTTCCTTGTTTTTTCCCTCAAACAGCAACTTGCGCACTTGTGGCAAGGCTTTGAGGGCATCGGGATTACTGGTATCGCGAGCATCGCCGTCCCAGAGCGAGTCCTCGTTGAGTTGCAGGCGCTCATCAGTGACGCCACCGAAAATCATCGCGCCAAGGCGGCCGTTGCCCAGCGGCAAGGCTTCCTCCCAGACCTTGGCCGGTTGGCGATACCAAAGCGTGTGACGGCCCGCCGGCACTGCGGCGGGTTCCCCACCAATCCTCGCGCTGTCGGCCCAGGTGGCGTCTATATGCGTCCGCTCGGTTGCGGCAAACGTATGGCTGACAGGGGGCTGACCGGGCACCGCCGGCACTCCTAGCAACTCGACCTCGCTATACTGTGCCCCAGTGCCATGGCCGCCACGGGTCTGGCGAATCAGGCCCCGGTAGCTCTTGTAGGTGCTAGTGTTTTGGAAATGAATCGTTGTCCCCCGAGTGTTTTTTACCGCTGCCACGGGGTCATTCACATCGAGGATGCTCTTGGCCTGGCCGCAAACCGACTGGCCGAAACCGAGGAACAAGAGCGAGTTCACAGCAAGATGTGAAAATAAACGAGTGGCAATTTTCATGTCAGTGGAGGACGTGACGGTAATCCTATAGCGGAAAATTGGAACTATTTCTTTCTCGGATGGTCATTTTCCAGGCCTTATCACGAGTTTTCTTGCCACGGTTTGCGGCAATTCGCTGCTGTTCCTGAGCTAATTCACATGAAATTAGCGCCGCCCTGCGCACCGCCCCAACAGATGAAAATCAGGCTTGAAGCGGGCCCGAAAATCCCTGACAATCAATCCATGGATAACGAAACCCTCTATCAGCAGCGACTGGCTCGCTACGTCACCGCCATGCGCAACGAGAAGCCCGACCGCATCCCGATCCGGCCGTTTGTCGCCGAATTTACCGCACGTTATGCCGGCTACACCTGCCAGGATGTGGCGCACGATTACACCCGCGCCTTCGATGCTGCGGCCAAATGCGCGCGGGATTTCGACTGGGACGCGGTGGTGCCTAACATGGTCTATGTGTGGACCGGTCTGGCGCAGGCCATCGGGCTGCGATACTACGGGATTCCGGGGATCCATATTCCGGCCACCACAGGCTTCAACTACATCGAGCCGGAGGAGGACGAGTCGTGGATGCGTGCCGACGAATACGACGCGCTCATCGCCGACCCCACCGGCTTTCTCTACAACGTCTGGCTTCCGCGGGTGTCCACCGAGGTCAGCAAACTGGGCGAACCCGCCACCTATCGCAACAACCTGTCGTTTGTGAAAGGCGGCATGGCGATGCTGCAATACTTCTACGCATTCGGGCCGCAGGCCGCCAGACTGCGCCAAGAATCCGGCACCGTTTCGGCCATAGCCGGCATCTTCAAGGCTCCATTTGATATCCTCGCCGACAAATTGCGCGGCTATATCGGCCTCACCATGGACATGGTCACCCAACCGCACAAAGTACTGGCCGCCTGTGAGGCACTCATGCCGCACCTATGCCACGTCGGCTTGACCACCGCCGATGCGGCCAAGCAGGTGCCGATAGGTTTTTGGATGCACCGAGGTTGTGTGCCACTGGTATCTCCCAAAACCTTCGATACCCACTATTGGACGACGCTTAAACCCATCATCGAGGAGTTTTGGAAACAAGGACACCAGACGCTGTTTTACGCCGAGGGCAAATGGAAACACCACTTCGATAGCTTCCGAGAATTGCCCGACCGATCCATCGTGTTCCACTGCGACCAGGACGACATCTTCGAAGTCCACCGCCGCCTCCACGATAAATTCGCCCTCAGCGGCGGCGTGCCTAACAGCCTTCTGAGCTTCGGCAAACCGGAAAAAGTGCGCGAGTTCTGTGAGCGGGTGATCCGCGAGGTGGCCGCTGGGGGAGGATACATCATGGACGCAGGTGCCATCATGCAGAACGATACGAGCATCGAAAACCTGCGCGTCCTCACCGAGGTGACGCGCGAACTGGGCGCTTACTCAGCCGGCTCCTATCAAGAGCCGACACCCGAAGCGCCCGCCAGCGTGCAAGCCTCGCTGGCAGATCGCGCCACGCTAACCGGGATGACCGGCCGCGCTGCGCCCGGCATCGCCGCTGGCCTGTGTCGGCCATGGGAGGAAAAGGCACGGGAATACCCGGAAATCAGCGGCGACAAGGACATGGTGCGTCAAGTTTGGAACGACCTCGAAGGCCTGGCCAACACCTATATCTGGCAATTATTGCTGAGCTTCTGAGTCAATTTTTGGGGGGCATCTCGCCAATCATGCCAAAAAATCTAGGCTTCTCCCGATTTTTTCCTCACCATCAGGCCCGACGTCGCTATTATTGCGTGTTCCCGCAGCGGGAATAATCACCCCACAGACAACCACCCATGAAATACAGCATCCTATTCGCCATCAGTCTCGCCCTCGCCTTGCCGCTCTATGCCGGCCACAAGAAAGGTGCCGCCGCCAAAGCCAAGCCCACCGCAGAGCAGATTTTTAACAAAAAGGACAAGAACCACGACGGTTTCCTCTCCGAGCAGGAATTCATCGGCAAGTCCAAGCATGCCGCCAAAAAGGCCAAGCGCTTCGCCAAAAAGGACGCGAACCATGATGGCAAGCTTTCGCTGCAAGAGTTCACCGGCAAGGGCAAACACCATGGCAAAGGCAAAGGCAAAGGCAAAGGCAAACGCCATGCGGCCCCCACCACCACCCCTTCCGCAAGCCAAAACCCGTAACGCCGGACCGAAGCACCTCTTCTGGAGCGCCTCTTCTGGAGCGCTGGCTTGAGCTGGCGGCCCATGTTCAGTGTAAGGGTTGCCGTCTAGCGACTCGCACATGCTCGCTCCATGGGCACAGGGACAGAAATGCCCCTGTGCCTAGAGTCGGAACTGAGTGTTCGACCTCGTTTTCGACAACGGAGCGGGCAGGTCGGATTCCCTAAAGACGGCGCGGCACCACAGCAGGCAAGCCTGCCCCCTCCCAGGCGGTGGCGAGCCACCGCACTCCTAGGCGAGCCGAACATCTGAGGTGTCTTGTGGCGTGTCTGTGACCGCCGATGCGCATGAGATGACTCTTGTCGAATCCGCGGGTTCATCGGCGATTCAAGGGCATCGGCAGTCATAGACACGCCGCTACAATTCTACAAATATTCTTGTGCAACTCCTGAGCTTGACCGCCATTTCAGGGAATTGGACTTGCTCGCCCCCGTGGCTCTATTGAGATCGAATACTGAGTTCCTTGAACGGTGCCCGCCACCATTCCTTGAAGCGCGGCTATCCAGGTTCACCGGTCGGAAAGATCCCGGCGATGGAGGTTTCCTCCTGCTTATCCATCCAACGCTCGAGAGCCGCCCGTAGCGGCGCGAGCACCTCGGGACGGGTGACTGCTAGATCCTGTTCGCCATGCGGATCAGTCGGCAGATAAAACAAGCCGAAATGGCGGGTCCCCTGGGCCGTTGGGGTGCAGACGAGTTTCCAATCATGGGTGCGTAGGCAGCGTTGTTTGGCCTGCACCAGGCGCTCGCGGTACTGCTCTTTGAGCACAAACTGGTAATTGTATGCGGGGTCAATCCCGGTAAGTTCGTCCATGGAGGGCAATTGCGGGCGGTCGATACCGGATACCTTGAATTGAATGAACGGAAAGCCGGTCTCACCGTAAAATGGCCGCACCACCGGGGCTTCGCCACCTTTGAGCCAGCCAGCGAAACTTTGGCCTTGCCAGACGGCGGGCTTGTCCACACCCACCCAATCGGCGAGGGTCGGCATGATGTCGAGCATACGCACGGTTTGCGGAATAACCCGCGGTGCCACGCCGGGAAAATGCATGATCATGGGCACGTGATTCGCCTGGCCGCCGCCGTTGAACGTGAGGCCATGGCCGAGGGTCACGCCCGGCTCGTAGAGGTCGTCGCCGTGATCAGCGGTAACGATGACAATCGTATTGTCTTCCAGGCCGTTGCGCTTGAGGGCCTCAAGCACACGCCCGACGCAATCGTCGAATTGGCGGGTGCAGCCGTCGTAAAGTGCGCGGATCTGGGTCACTTCCGGTGCGGGCAGGGCTTTCCACTTACTTTCGAGGTCGGTGCCGCCGATGAACGAGTCGATGTCGAAATCCACCCCATTTTTATTGCGTCCGCGGTACGCAGGATCACTGAAGAGGCTGCAGTACGGTTCATGGCTGCGATAGGGTAAGTGGTTACAGGAAAAAAATACATGCCAGAAAAACGGCTGCCGCGTCTTCGCCGCCTGCGCCAAGCGAGCCTCCACACGCGCCGTAACCACCTCCGGGGTGACAAATTGCGCAAATGACTCAATCTGCGGAAATAGCCGGTAGCCAAGCGCATTGTCAAAATACAGCGGCACCACAAAATGCGCCATGACCACCGCCTGGCTCATGTAAATTTTAAAATTGTCGAAGGTGGACACGGAGATGTCCTCGAATCCGAGCGGGGCGACGTGATAATAACCGGCGCACCAATCGCCGATGGCAGCGGTTTCGTAACCGCGCCCACTGAGCAGTTTCGCCATAGGCACCACCCGCTGCATGGTGGAATCCACGGTGGCGCGATCAGGGTACATCTGGCGCACCCCGTGGGTCTGCGGGTATTGGGATGTCATCAGCGAAATCCCCGATTCCATCGTCGAGGCAATGGGCGTGTAGCAGCGCTCAAAGCGAACGGAACGCGCTGCCAGCGAGTCAATCATCGGCGACACCCCTGCTGCGGCGACCCCCTCGCTGCGGGACGGGTGGTAGCCAGCGCAGCCGAGTTTGTCGCCGCGCAAGGAATCCGATGCCAATATCAATATGTTCGGTGGGTGGTCCTGCCCGGGCACAGATACGCAACGACTGTGCGACGGGCCGGCCAACCCCTTGCCCAAACCCACCACCACGACAACCCCGGCGGCAGCCAACCAACCGCGGCGTCCGCGGCGATGAATTTGCCAGAGCAGTGCCGCAGCAATCGCCACGACAGGCAACACGCTGAAAAGCACCAGAAAGACCCCCGGCTTGGCAGCCACCGGGATGATGTCGAGAATGCGGTAAAACCAGTTGCCGAAACTCGCCTCGTTGAGGAAATACGGCCGGGTATCAACCAGGCGCAGCGTGCAGTACCCTTGCACGAAGGCAGCCAGCAGCAAACCCCGCAAGGCACTCACCCATGCACTGCGGAATGGCGAACGCCCCATCCACCACGTCGCAAACGGTTGCAATAAAAACGCCCCGACCCCCGCCAATATCGCGTATGCAAGGAGCATTTGCAGGTTTTGCCCGATGATAAACCCGACGTACTTATCGCGGGCCAAGGCGCTGAATTTGTTCTCCATCCCCTGCGATTGGTATGCCAAGCGCCACAGCGCGCTGCCATATTGATATGCGAAAAAAACCGCCACCCCGGCCAATACCGGCAAATAGCGGATATGTGGCCGGTCGTACTCGGCTCCTTCATCAATTGAGGATGGCTTGCTCAAGGCAGCGAAGGTTGCAGCAGCAGACGGCAAAATCAAGACCCACCATCCGATGGATCCACATAAAGCCACTGCGGGCTCATCACTTTCTCGATGATCACCCCGCGCCGCGACTGGGTTGTGGCTGGCAAGACCAGACGCAAAATCACCGCAGCGGGTCCATTTTCGTTGCGCTTAATGAGCCCCAGCAACCTGGTTTCCACTTCTCCGCCCCGTGGCGTGTACCCAAAAAGTGTCTCCTCACCGCCCAGTGTGGTCAGACGAAACGAGGCCCAACTCCCGGCATCCGCATACTCATGCGTGAAAAAATGATCCTCCTCCACATAGACCCGGAAATTCATCGTGGTGCCCAGCGGTCGTTCCCGGGCGTAATGATCCCAATTCATCGGTTGATACGTCACCACGGTCTCCCAATCCACCCCAATTTTGCCCGACGCCTCCTCTTCGACCTGAATTTCCCGTGTCCGCCCATCACCCAGCACCACCGTAAACACCCAAAAATCGCGTTCAACCCCGTTCACCACAGCTCCCCGAAAATCCACCCTCCTGTATCCCAGAGCCTGCAGGGGGGTATCGGCGTAGTAGCGCTCCATCAACGGGCGCATCTCCTCCGCATGGCGTACCAACGGCAGCATCGCCTCCAGCGAACTCGCTTCGCAAAACGCCTTCACAAGGCGCTCCATTCCATCGATCTTATCTGCCAACACACGGTCATTCACCGCGCTTTCCTCGATCTCCACCCCGGCTTGCAGGTGCTCCGCCTCAACCATCGACTCCGCTTGCTGGACGTGGCCCAGCGACCAGATGAGCGCCCCTGCCAGTACCAATCCCACCAACACAAACCAACCCCACGGCAGAGGTTCGCGGCGAACCGCCGCCTGGCTCCAGCTCTTGGCGAACCCCTGGATGTGCCAGGTCACGGACTGGCTTTCCGTGAGCTTCTCAAAGGGCGGCGTGTTCATCGAGCTGAGCGAAAGCGCGATCCCGTGCTCCTTGACCATGAAGAACAGATCCTTGTACAGGAGCTCGGAATCCTGCGCCCAGACGCCAACCGCGCCAACGTTCTCGCCGTTGATTGCGAGGAACCCATAGTCCCAGAAATC
>Ga0118677_10015776_pt1 | contig 10449 bp, 12 predicted proteins | sample AliMusrvi5mmetaG_FD_86154 | JGI IMG/M metagenome (GOLD analysis project Ga0118677, IMG submission 86154)
GAGCAGTAATAACAGGACCTGAATCGGGAAAGCGAGCGCGAACCGCCGCCGCCGTTCGAGACGAGACGCAAACAAGAGCGTCGGCACGACGTGCCGCTTGCTTGATGGCCGCTTGAAAAAAATGAACCTTCGCCTTTTCGTGGACATCAGGCTGATCGAAGAATGTCATGTCGTGGATGGTGACCACGGTCGGCATCGCGCAACGCCCAGGAAGCGTGTAGTGCGGACCGTGATAGATCGTTGGACCAAAGGACGACACCTTGGCGCCCAGGCGCACCTTTTCGTAGATCAACCGCAGGGGCCGAGGATCAGGAACCACCGAGACGATTGAAGCCGTCCGGTCAAGCTTGCTCCATCGAGGTCCGTCGCCCTTACGGGTGATAAGCCGTAATGAACACTCGTCGTGATAACTGAGGGCTTGCACCAGTTCAATGATGTACCGGCCAGCTCCCGCTGGTTGGACCGGAACAGCGCTGACATCCAAGGTGACGTTCACGTCGCTCATGCCAATGTCTTCCAAATGTCGAGGTGGGCCTGAGCGACATCAACCCACCGGTGTTGGCCAGCGAACGCTCGCCCCTGCTGACGAAGGTCCTCGAGCGAACCAGACAACTCGGCCTTGATCAACATTTCTCGAATCGCCGCTTGGTCCGTCGCGTCAACCTTCCAACATGCCTCACAGGCTTGCGTACTCGGTGTGGTGGTACTCACGATGACCGCTGCACCGTGCGCCATTGCTTCTAACGGCGGGAGGCCAAATCCTTCAAGAATCGGAACGTACACAAAGCAGCTGGCGCGCTCGTAGAGTCCGGCAAGGATCTCATCAGGCTGACGACCGGCAAAGATCACCCCGTCAGCTGGCTCTAAGGTCGGGCCCCAGCCCTGTGGGCCGACAATCAAGAGAGGGAGGGGTTCCGAGAACGCCAAGCGGGCTTCGCTGTAGGCATGGATCAGTCGTCGGAGGTTCTTTCTGGGCTCAAGGGTAGAGACCGTCAAGAAAAAACGTCCGGTGATCCCACTGTGTTCGAGCAAGCGCGTGGTCGCTTCGTGATTGGCCGGTGGCATATGGTCAGAGCCTTCTCCAATAATGCGCAAACGCTCTGGCGAGATTCCCGCTTCTTCAACTGCCTTCGCCACGGAGTCTGAAGGGGTCACCACCACTGCCGAAGATTTCACCACTTTTTGAAATGCTGCTTCATGCCATCGCACCCCTCGAGACGTCGTCAGGGCAGGAACCTCGCGCCACCCAAGATCGTGAACCATGACCGAACATGGCGGCATACTCTTGTTGCTCGTCGGTCCGGCCAGCGATGAACGGTGGAGAACATCAAGGTCGATTGCTGGCAGAGTGCAGCCGCGATCCCAGAGCGCCATCTGTAGGCGATGGCCAAAACGTGACGCCGCCACATCGATCCCTTCGCCGACCAAGGGGTCATCCTTCGGCGCTCGACTCGTCAGCGCCACAAGGTCGAGGTCAGGATTCTCAAGCGCGACAAGTCCGGCGAAGAGGCCCTTCAGATAGGTGCCGATGCCTCCAGGAATCTCTTGACGGAGCTGTTCGCTGAGAATTCCGACCTTCATCGATGCGAAGCCGCTCGGTAATAAAGATCTGTTAACCCAAGGGCCGTTTGCTCCCAGGAAAAATCTTGGACTCGCTTCGTTCCCGCAGTCACGAGCACCGATCGCTGCGCCTCGTCCGTGACGGCAATGCTCAAGGCCCGGGCCAGACCCTCAACATCAAAAGGTTCCACCATTAGTGATGCCCCGCCGATCACTTCGCTCAGGGCGCCAGCGCGCGTGCTGACGACCGGTACGCCAGCAACCATTGCTTGAAGCGGCGGATAGCCGAACCCTTCATACAGTGAGGGATAGGCCAAAACCCTGGCTGACCCCAACAGCGCTGAAAGCACGCCATCGCTGAGATACCCAGGTCGGAGAATTCTCTTCTCAAGTCCTGACGCCGCCACTGCCTCGTCGAGGGCAACAGTCCCCCATCCTGGTGGTCCAGCAAGAACAAGCGTGACCTCGGGGAGGTCGTTGGCGATCTCTCGAAATGCTCGGACTAAGCCAGGGAGGTCTTTACGCGGTTCGGCCGTACCGATTGACAAGATATACGGGCGGCGTAGATCAGTAATCGCTTGTGCTCCTTCAAGATCGGGTTCGCTCAACTTAGGAATTCCCGAATGAACTGCTCGTACTTGATGAGTGCTCACAGAAAAATAATCACGAATCTCTTCGGCAACGTAGTTCGAGTGCGTGTGGATCAGTGCCCCTCGCCTTACGGCGCGCTCGATGAGCATCGGGTAACGCAGTGTGTCAGCCTGACAGAGTTCGGGAAAGCGCAAAAACGTGAGATCGTGAACGGTAACGACTTGGCCAGCTCGCTTTGTAGGCGGGACCGTAAAATTTGTTCCATGGACGACATCAATCGGCCCGAGAAATCGCTCAAGGGAGACAAGATTCGATCGTGACCAGAGCATCGAGAGTGGCCGTGCTGGCATCGCTTTCTGCTCGGTCGATACTCCAGGCGGTACACGAGCAGCGAGGCCATCGCGCGTCCGCCAACTCACTGCATAGGCCGACAACGCAAGGTCATCCCGATCGCTCAGTGCCTCAAGAAGCGACGAGGTGAACACCCCAACGCCAGTGGGTAAACCCAAAAGGGGCGTTCCGTCTAGCGCAACATGGAGTTGAGGCACATCCTTCTTCGGCACCCTCTCAGCCTTTCACACTCGATTACGCGCTGATGCCACCATCAATCGCAAGAATCGTGCCCGTGGCGTAGGCCGCTTCATCAGACGCAAGGTAGACAATCGCTCCCGTCACCTCAGAAGGAGTACAAAACCCCATCGGCGTCATTAATCGATCGAGTTGCTTGAAATCAGCATCGTCCGGCAAGCCGAAGTTGTGGACGAGTGGAGTATCGACACCTCCGGGTGCCACCCCATTGCAACGTACGCCCTTCCCGGCATATTCCACGGCGATGGCCTTGGTCATCATGGACACGCCACCCTTCGAGGCACAATAAGCGGCCGAATAAGGCTGTCCCATCAATCCCGCTGTCGAGGTGACGTTCACGATGACGCCTCCCCCATCAAGAAGATAGGGGATGGTCTCTCGACAGACCAAGAATGTTCCCGTCAAGTTCACCCCAACAATACGGTTCCACCCTTCCAGAGATTGCTCTTGGGTATGTGCGAAACCGCCCACCCCCGCAACGTTGCAGACGACATTGATGCGACCCAGGGTGGCTGCTTGTTTGACTGCGCTGATCACGGAGGATTCATCTGCCACGTTGCACGAGATCGCCAGCCCCACGCCACCGGCAGTCACGATCTCGTTGACGACGCTGCTCACACCTTCATCGCTGAGGTCCAGACATGCCACGGCGGCCCCTTCGGCCCCTAAGCGAAGGGCCGTTGCTCGACCGATACCCGATGCTGCGCCGGTGACGACAGCAACTTTCCCGATGAACCGATCGCGCTGAACGTGCTCTGGTTCTGTCCCGCGGCGTAAGTCTGAAGGACCAAGATTATCGATGGGGGTCACAAGTTCTCCTCTTTTGTCGTTTCGAAACTCTACCGTGCTCTGCTAGACACTCACGATTGCTCTCGGCGTTCTTTTCGCTCCTTGGCAACCGCCGCCGAGCGATGAGCCGCCACATGCATGGCTTCGTCTTTCAGCGCCTTTTTATCCACTTTTCCCATTGCCGTCACCGGGAGGGCCTCTTTGGCGACCACAATGTCGGGCAGCTTGTAATCGGCGACTCGCTCACGAAGGAACGCTTTGAGCGAGTCTCGTGTGGGTGCCTCGCTCCCGGGTGTTACGACGACAAAGGCCACGCCAACCTCACCCAAGATCTCATCGGCGCCTGCCACGATGGCCACACTGGCCACGCCCGGTGCTCCATCAAGAGCTTGTTCGACTTCCGCCGGATACACGTTGTAGCCCCCGCGTTGATACATCTCGTTATCACGACCAACGAGGGACAGGTTCCCGTCTTCATTGACTACGCCGAAGTCCCCGGTGGTGATCCACCCATCACTTGACCGGACACTTTTCGTCAGTTCTTCGTCGACACAAAGCGCTTGGCCGCTCAGTCGAGGAGCAACATAGCCCCGCATAACGGCTCCGCTGCGCAGACGCACCCGTCCAACTTCTCCTTGGGCCACGTGCTGTCCGTTGAGATCAACGAGGACCATCTCCACGCCTGTGACGGGACGGCCTACCGTCGTGGCGATTGCGTCATCTTCGTCGTCGAGTCGGGTGCCACAGCCCGCCTATTCGGCGCTATGGCCTCCGGGTTTGGGTGGGCCGCGCCGGGACTGTCGGCCCGCGTTGCCGGCGCGGTCGGTTCCGTCGTCTTCGGCGGCGTCGGCGCGATACTGGCCGTGGCGGGGTCGGCGCGGCGCTGGCCCGAGGTGATGGCTCTCGGTTCGCTGAGCGACATCAAGCCGGGCGACGAAGCGGTGGCTCGGGAACAAGCGGCCGAAGAGGAAGCCTTGCGGTAAATCGCAGGGACGCGGTCAGCGTGTGCTGCGCTCGGCGAAGACGATCGTCACCGTGCATCCGGGGCCACGGTCACGGTTGAGCGTGCCGCCAACCTGCCGGACGAGGGTGTCCACCAGTTCCAGCCCCAGCGACTTGCGCTTGGCCAGCTCGGCCGCCGTCGGCAACCCGACGCCGTTGTCCGCGACTCTGAGCGCGTAGCCGCCCGATTCCAGATGCCGAAACCCGACGTCGATGCGGCGTTCCGGCGGCTCGGCGGCCGGCTCGTCGTCGGCGTTCTCGTCATTCGGAAAGGCGTGTTCGAGGGCGTTATTCACCAATTCGTGAATGATCAGCCCGCACGGAATCGCCACGTCCAGCGTCAGGGTCGTATCGTCGACGTCCAGGCCGAGTTGAATACCCCGGCTCCAGGCATTCTGAACGCTGAACAATTCGCGGGTCAGGCTGCGCAGGTACTCCCGGAAGGGCACGCGCGCCAGGTCGCCGGCCAGATAGAGTCGCTCGTGGATAAGGGCAATGGAACGGATGCGGCCGTGACTGTCGCGGAAGATCTCGCGGGCCTTGTGATCCTTCACGCGTTCCCCGCCAAGCCGCAGCAGACTGGCGATGATCTGGAGATTGTTTTTGACCCGGTGGTGAACTTCGCGCAGCAGCACTTCCTTCTCGTGCAAAGCCGCCCGCAACTGCGCTTCGGTACGCTTGCGCTCCAGTGCGTAGCGGATGGCCCGCAGAAGCCCGCGCGGCTCGACCTCGCCCTTCACCAGGTACTCCTGGGCGCCCTGCTTGACGGCCTCCGCACCGGTCTCGTCATCGGCCACACCCGTCAGTACCAGGATTGGGGCGTCGCCGGCCACAGGATACAAACGCCGAATGGTCTCGATGCCCTGGCTGTCGGGGAGCGAGAGATCCAGGATGATGACGGACGGCAGGCTGTCGGCCATCAGCCGCAGCGCTTCTTCAAGGGTGTGGGCGCGAATCCACTCTGTCTTGACCGTCGGTGACTTGGCGAGCATTTCGTGAATCAGGATGGCGTCCGCCTCCCGGTTCTCGACCAGCAGAATCCGCAACACCGTGGGCCAGGCGGAGGCGCGCGTCACGGCCTGCCTCCCCGGCAATCCCGCTCTTCGTCCGGCCCCACCGCCGCCAGGGGATCTGCAATCCCGATTTCGCGGAAGGCCGCGGCCCGCTCCTCGCACGACGGGCAATCGCCGCAGGGCTGCACGCCGCCCGCATAGCAGGTCCACGTATGCGCATAGTCGACGCCCAGCTTCAGGCCCAGCCTCAATTCGTCCGCCTTGCGTGCCGTCATGAACGGCGCGCGGACCACGACCGGCGTGCCGCGATTGAGGGCGAGCAGGGCATTAATCCGCTCCAGGAATTCAGGCGTGCAATCCCAGTACCCGTAACGGTCCTGCGCCTGTGCTCCATAGTAGACGTCGGCTACGCCCCGCGCTTCGGCATAGGCAGCCGCCAAGCTCAGCAGCATCATGTTCCGGTTGGGCACATAGGTCGGCGGCTGCCGTCGCGCCGCTTCGTCCAACTCCTCCAGGCGTGGGATGGCAATGGCGGCGTCGGTCAGAGCGGATCGTCCGGCCGTCAGTTCACCGAAGAATGACACGTCAATGAACCGGTGCTCGGCCACGCCCGCCGCCCGGGCCTGCCAGCGCGCCGCCTCGAGTTCACGCGCGTGCTTCTGGCCGTAGCGGAAGGAGAGCGCGAACACCGTGTTCACGCCCAGGTCCTTGCGCAGGTAATGAAGAAGCGTCGTGGAATCGAGGCCGCCCGAGAGCAGCACCACGGCCGATGGCGGCGGGGTCTGCGTTGGCGATTGTCGATTGATCGCGCTCATCACTTCATCCCGATCAGTTTGTGCAATTGCACCTGCAGTTGTACCGGCAACTTCGCCGCCAGCACCCACGTCCCCAAGTCCGACGGCGTCAACTGTGCGGCAACCGGGCTGAACAGAACGGCCCGGCAGCGGCGGTCGAGGCCATGCTGCCGCACCACGCCGCAGGCCCAATCAAAGTCCGCCCGATCGCCGATCACGAACTTGACCTGGTCGTCCGGCCGCAGGCGGCTGATATTGGCCCAGTCAACGGAATCGGCAGCGCCGCTGCCCGGGCACTTGATGTCCATGATCGCCGCAACGCCGTCCGGAATGACCGCGATGTCGAGACTGCCGTTCGTCTCGATCAGGACCTGCGCGCCGGCCGCGCGCAACGCCAGCGCGAGGTCGCGGCAACCGGCCTGCAGCAACGGCTCGCCGCCTGTGATCTCAGCGAGAGACACGCCGCTGGCCGTGAATTCTGCCATCAAATCCGCCACCGTCCGGTCCCGGCCGCCCGCATAGGCATACGTCGTATCGCAGTAACGGCACCTCAGATTACAGCCGGCCAGCCGGACAAAGAAACACGGACGCCCCGCAAAGGTCGACTCCCCCTGCAGGGAGACAAACGTTTCAACGACGCTGACGGTGACGGCTGACATGCACCCCTACGGGCAGTCTTCCTCGTCCCAATAACTGGCGGAGGTGCCGGGCGTCTCGCAGATCGTCACGCGGCTTATGCGCGCCCGCTCGGTGTTGATGCGCTCGGACAGCCTCTCGTGCACGTATCGCGCCAGGTTCTCGGACGTGGGATTGGCGCGGATAAACGCTGGCACCTGATTGAGATCGACATGGTCGATCTCTTTCATGGCCTCGCGCACGGCGGCCTTGATATCGCGATAGTCAACCAGCATGCCGAGGTCATTGAGTCTCGAGCCCCTCAGGAAGATCTCCACTTCCCAGTTATGGCCGTGCGGGTTGGCGCAAAGCCCTTCGTATCCGACAAGGCGGTGCGCGGCCGAGAAGTGAGTCTTGACGCTGAGTTCAAACATGATCGAGATCCGTCCTCACCCGATACGGTAGCACTTCCGCACGGTTTCCAGGCTCTGGGCCTTCAGGTAGGCGGCGATGGCGGTGTCGTAGGCGGCCGTGTGGGCAAACGCCTTCTGCGCCAGCTCGAACCGCAACTTGAGCGACATCACACCGTGTGTCTTGGCCAGCTCGGTGGCAATTCGGGCATAGTCGGCAGGGTCGGTCACGGACGCCACGCGCAGGTAGTTCTTGGCGGCGGCACGCACCATGCAGGGGCCACCGATGTCGATATTGGCCCGGGCCTGCTCCACGGTCACGTCGGGCTTGGCAACTGTTTGGGCAAAGGGATACAGGTTGACGATCACCATGTCGATGGCCACGCCCTGGGTGCGCTTGAGGTCGTCAACGTGGGCGGGGTTGTAGGTCTCGCTCAGCAAGCCGAGGTAGATCTTGAAGTCGAGGGTTTTGACCAGGCCGCCCTGCATTTCAGGTTGCCCCGTGTAGTCGGACACCTGCGTCAGGGTCCGGGCGGCGTTGGCGCCGAGCATATCCTTGATCGCCGCGTAGGTGCCGCCGGTTGAGTAGATTCGCACGCCGGGGTTGATGGCGACAAGCGCCGGCACGAGTTTATCCAAGCCGGCCTTGTCCGACACGCTGGCCAGCACGTTACGCACAGTGACGCCATCATCGATCCGTTCCACAAAATTGACTGCCATGGGTTACGCTCCTCCGTCAGGGTGGCCGCCATTATGCCACCGTAACGCAGTCCGCGAAAGGGGTTTTCGAGAGGACAGGAAACGCCTTTATCCGTGCCGTCAGGGTATGGCATGATGCGCAGCCATGAGCGATGCTCAACCTACCGTTATTGCCGTACGCGCGGCTCTCCGAGCCTGCGCCAACGCTCGGGACGCCAAGGTGTTGCAGTGGTTCTTCAAGACCGGCCCCGGCGAGTATGGCGAAGGCGACGTCTTCATCGGCGTTCGCGTGCCCACGCTGCGCAAGTTGGTCCGCGAGTTTGCGGCGGCAGATGAGAGCGTTGTCCAGGAACTACTGGCCTCGCCCACCCACGAGGAACGACTGCTCGCCCTTCTGATTCTTGTGGACCAGTTCGAGAAGGGCGCCGACAAGGACCGCGCCCGGATCCACCGCTTCTACCTCGAGCACACCGACCGCATCAATAACTGGGATCTGGTCGACAGCTCGGCCCCGGGTATCGTGGGCGCCTGGCTGCTGAACCGATCCCGGACCGGCCTCGACCGGCTGGCCCGGTCACCATCGCTGTGGGAACGGCGCATCGCCATCGTCGCCACTTACGCGTTCATTCGCCGGGGTCAGTTCGACGATACCCTGAGGGTCGTCGACCGGCTACTGGGAGACCGGCACGACCTGATTCACAAGGCGGCGGGATGGATGCTGCGCGAGGTCGGCAAGCGCGACACGGCCGTTCTCGAACAGTTCCTGGCGCCGCACTACCGCACGATGCCGCGCACGATGCTGCGTTACGCCATCGAGCGATTCCCGGCTGACCGGCGCCAGGCGTATCTCCGCGGCACGGTGTGAAAGCATGATTGAAGCGCCGGACCTCTCCTGCTAGATTGGCTGCCGTAGCGCCGGGGGCAGCGATAGCGAAGCGCAACCCGGCGACAGGAGACCGGTCATGAATCGCTCGCAGGAAATACTGGATTACCTTTCGGCCGAATCCACGCCCGGCACGGTCGTGCTGGCGCCCAATGCCCCGCCCGTCATCCATGCGCAAGGCCAGGTCAACGTCATCCTGAGCATCGTCTTGAGCTCCGGTGACGTGCTCGACACGCTGCTGGCACTCAAGGCAATGACAACCAAGCGGGAATTGGATCCCGCTTCCCGCGCCGGAACCTTCTCCTTCGGGGTGCGCAACGTCGGCCGCCTGCGCGTCACCTACCTCACCCAGCGCGGCAGCAAACTTGTCATGGTGAGCCGCATCCCGTTCAGCATCCCGGCGCTGGACGTCATGTGCGGCGACCCGGCCCTGGCCGAACGACTGTACAAACTCACCCAAACGCCAGGGGGTGGCCTCCTGGCCGTTTCCGGATCGGACGCCGTCGCCAACAGCGCGCTCGTGTACTCACTCCTTGATAAAGTGAATCAGGAATGCCGGCACATCATCGGCATTGTCGAGAACACGCTCACCTACCTCATGGGACACCGCAACTCGATCGTCGTCCAATGCGAGGTCGGCCCCGATGTCGCCACCCTGGCGGAAGGCGTGGAGGATTTGCTCTCCCTGACGCCGACGGTGCTGTACGTCGGCGACATCCGATCGCCGGACGACCTCCTGGCCCTGGCCTGTGCGGCGCAGCCCGGCCGGCTAATCGTACTCAGCAGCAGCGTGATGGACGCCGCATCCATTGCGGATCGCTTCATCACGCAGACGGGTCTCGGCGGAAACGAGGGCTTTACGAAGGCTGTCGTGCGGGTGACAGGCAGTCACAGCGGCAAACTCGTCGTCCGCATCGACTGAGGACGCATCGCCGAACTCGGGCCCACCCGACGTGGCGTTTCCTCCATGTGGGGCGGATGTCCTCATCCGCCTCTGCCTCCCAGGCGGCCGGGGACGGCCGCCCCACATTGCGCGTCGCTCACCCAATGGCAGAACGTCATAACCGGGCATTGCCGGCGATCAAAGGCCCGACTCGAGCAACGGCAGGTCCCGTGGCGGGGGAACGAGTGCGCGGAACTCCGGCTGCTGCTGCAACGGCGTGAATCGGCCATCCTGCCTCAACGCGGCCCGTGCCGCTTCGCCGCCCGTTTCAATGGCACGCTTGATCGCGTCGAACGTCTGCGCCTGGTGGTTCTGGGAGAGTTCCGCGTACGCGACATCGATCCAGATTCTGAAATTGCGGGAGTCGAACTGGAGGTAACGCCGCAGGGCGCCCCCGAACAGGTCCCACCGCTTGCCGGCGGCGTAGATCTGCGCCACGTTCAAGTAGACGCCAGGGGGCATATTGGTGCTATCGAGAACGCTGTGCGTCAGGCTCAGGAACTGCTGATCCATGCCCAGGCGCTGGTAAATCGCCGCCAACTCGAGCGCGTTGTTGACATCC
>Ga0118677_10015777_pt1 | contig 10449 bp, 7 predicted proteins | sample AliMusrvi5mmetaG_FD_86154 | JGI IMG/M metagenome (GOLD analysis project Ga0118677, IMG submission 86154)
AGTAATTTTGTATTCTTGCAGGTTTAAATAATATAAAAACAAAAAAACCATGACTCATGAAAAATTGGAAAATTTGTTTGCGCCAAAATCAATAGCGATTGTGGGAGCATCTAACAAAAAAGACAAAATTGGTACCGTTTTGGTAAACAACATCGCTAAGTTGGGTTATCAAGGCAAGGTGTATTTTGTGAATCCAGCGTATAAGATGATAGGCTTGAAAAAATGCTATCAAGCTTTGACGGAAATTCCGAAAGAACTTGAGTTGGCAATCCTGGCAATTCCAGGTAAGTTTGTCTATGAAACAATCAGACAAGCTTCAGGCAAAGTCAAGAATTTCATCATCATCTCAGCTGGCTTTTCAGAAACTGGAACGGCTGGGAAAAAGTTGGAAGAAAAAATTGAAAAGTTGGCCCGCGAAAAGGGCTTGCATATTTTGGGTCCGAATTGTTTGGGTTTTATCGCGCCACCTGTTAAGCTCAATGCTTCTTTTGCTGCTGGTATGCCGAACGTTGGCAATATCGCTTTTGTTTCTCAATCTGGCGCATTGGCGGTGGCTCTGATGGACAAGGCTAGAAAAGAACATTTGGCTTTTTCGAAAATCATTTCCGTCGGCAATAAAATGCAAATTTCTGAAACTGAATTGATTGAATATTTGGGAAATGATCTGCGTACGAAAGTGATTGGGCTATATCTGGAAGGCATCAAAGATGGTGAAAAATTTTTGCAAGCTGCAAGTAAGGTGTCTTTGAAAAAACCCATTGTGATTTTGAAAGCTGGCAAAACTGCCAAGACTCAAATTGCAATTGCTTCGCACACTGGCGCTCTGGCTGGCAGTGACGAAATCACGAGCGTGGCTTTTGAAAAATGTGGCGTGATCAGAGCCAATGATTTGGATGAATTTTTGAACTTGCTGAAATTGCTTAGTGGTTATAGCGCTCCGAAGAGTTCACAGTGCGCTGTTATTACCAATGCTGGCGGGGCTGGCGTTTTGGCTACAGACGCTTTTAAGGACAAGCAAATAACCTTGGCTGATATTTCTGCGGCTTCAAAAAAGAAACTCAAGAAAATTTTACCGTCCGAATCTTCAGTTGAAAATCCTATTGACCTGTTGGGCGACGCGCAGGAAGATCGTTATCGGGCAGTGTTGGATATTTTGCACAAAGAAAAAATTGAGAATATTTTTTGTTTGTTGACGCCGCAAGGGCAGACCAAGGTTGGTCAAATTGCAACTACTGTCATTGAATATTCAAAAAAAAGAGATTTAAATGTGATTCCGGTTTTTATTGGCGGTGAAAAAATTGTTGGAGCGCTGGAAAATTTCACGAGAAATGGTTTGGTTAACTTTTCGACGCCGGAAGCTGCCATTGGCACCTTGGAGAAATATCGAGTTTGGCAACAATTTAGGCAGGACAATGCGAAAATTGCCGTTTTGAAAATTGATCGCACAAGGCAACAACAAGTCCAAGTTATAATCGAAAAAGCTTTGAGCGAAAAACGTAAAGCCCTTTCTTTTGCTGAGGCGGCTAAGGTGATGGAGCTTTATGGAATTGCAGCGGTGGCCTATGGAAATGTGACAGAAAAAAATATTAATGACTTGAAAATCGGTTTTCCCTTGGCGCTGAAGGTTGATTCAGATTTGATTTTGCACAAAACCGATCAAGGCGGGCTGCGTCTTGGCATCAAAAATGAGGAAGAACTGCAGAAAGCTTTTGACGAAATGCAAAAAAGTTTCCCGGGAGAGAAAATAATTGCGTAAGCTCAAGTGGATAAATTTGCCGAAATTATTTTAGGCATCAAACGAGATCCAATTTTTGGACCAGTGATTGTCTATGGTTTGGGTGGTATCTACACGGAAATTTTCAAATTAGTGAATTTTCTGTTGGCTCCGATGAATCTGAAAGAAATTGAAACTCAAATTTTAAAGAGCAAAATAAATTTTCTTTTCAAGGGTGCCAGAGGTCAGGCTGCTTGTGATAGCAAGGAATTTTCCAAGATCTTGCTAGCTTTGATGAATTTTGCTCAGGAAAATCCGCAGGTGAAAGAATTCGACATTAACCCGCTTTTTATCTATAATGATAAGCAAGGTGCTTTAGCTGTCGATATTAAAATCATATTTTAAAAATTGTGGCAGACCAAAAGTCAAAAATCTTGATTATTGATGATGATATTGAATTGCGAGAAATGTATGCTGAGATATTTCAGAATGAGAATTTTGAAGTGCTCCAGGCCAGTGGTGGCGCGGAAGGTTTCGATTTGGCAACTCGAGAATTGCCAGATGTTGTTTTTACGGGAATCATGATGCCGGGCATGGATGGATTTTCCATGATAGAAGCGCTGCGAAAAAATCCAACAACAGCTAGCATTCCTTTTGTGATTTCTTCTCATACAGGAAGGGAAGATGATAATGAAAGGGCAGCGAATATGGGGGTTAAAGATTTTATTGTGAGAGGAGTTACGCGTCCAGTTGAAGTTATTGAGCGCATTAAGGCTGTTCTTGATGCGGTTGACGCAGAATATAGGTTGGAATTTGATGTCTCAGCTCTGGATGCTCAACCTTTAGCAAAAGAGTTGAACATTGGTGAAGATTTCAAATGTTCCAATTGTGGTGAAAAACTTTCACTTGGTTTAAAATTTGAAAAGCAAAGAGATGGTGTATTGGAAGCGAGATTTTTTTGTCCGAGTTGTGGTTTGAAAGTGAAGTAAAATTAAATACTAGCTAATGAACTTATGGCAAAATGGCTGAAGAAAGAAAGTGTTGAAATTCCAGTAGATTTTTCTTTGAAGCTTCACCCGCTGGTGGCAAAAATTTTACTTGCCAGGGGCTTGAAGAGTGAAATAGAATTGGAAAAATTTATTACTCCTGATTATCAAACGGACACTCATGACCCGTTTCTTTTTAGTCAGATGGAAAAATTGGTTGAGCGGATTAAGCAGGCGCGCGATCTTCGGGAAAAAGTAATTATTTTTGGTGATTATGACGCAGATGGCATCACATCTTCAGCAATCCTGAAAGAAACTTTTAGCGAGCTGGGCATTGAGGCGGATGTGTATATTCCAGACAAAAGAACTGAGGGTTATGGATTGAATTTGTTGGTCATTGACTTATTCAAAGTGGCTGGAGTTAAGTTGATTATCACGGTTGATTGCGGCATTACTAGTCTTGCGGAAACAGCAAAAGCCAAGGAGTTTGGCATTGACGTTATTATCACTGATCACCATCATGTTCCCGCGCAGGTGCCTGACGCTTTTGCAATCATTAATCCTCATCAAGAGGGTTGCGGCTATCCATTTGCAGAACTAGCTGGTGTGGGGGTGGCCTTTAAAGTTGTGCAAGCAATTTATGCAAGATTGATGCCGGAAAAAATCGGGCAGACAAAATGGATGCTTGATTTGGTCTCAATTGGAACGATTGCTGATTGTGTTCCACTGATTGGCGAAAATAGATTATTTGTGAAATATGGCTTGGTAGTACTTTCTAAAACTCGACGCATCGGACTTTTGGAGTTGTTCACGGTGGGCAGAATTGCGATTGATGAATCGGCAATTCCAGACACAAAAAAAGTTTCTTTCTATGTTGCGCCAAGAATCAATGCGGCCGGTAGAATTAATCACGCTAATTTGGCTTACAATTTAATCATTGAAAAAGATGTTATTCGGGCGCGTGATTTTGCGCTTGAGCTGGAAGCTAGCAATACTCAGCGACAAAAAATCACCAGCGAGATCGTTAGTGAAATCAAAGCTTTGGCAGAAACGCAATACAAAGACAAAAAACTGATTTTTGCTATTGGTGAACATTTTTCAATCGGAATTGTTGGTTTGGTGGCCGGAAAAATTGCCCAGCAATATGGCAAGCCAACAGCTGTTTTCCAGCAAGGCGAGCAAGAAAGTAAAGGCTCTTTTCGCAGCATTCCGCAGATAAATATTATTGAAGTCATTGGACAGTGTAGTCAGTTTTTGGTGAAGTTTGGTGGGCACAGTCAAGCAGCTGGGGTGTCAGTGCGAAATGACCAACTGGAAAATTTTCAAAAAGCCTTGGAAGCAATCATTGAAAAGCAATTGGAAGGAATTCAATTAGAAGCTGAAATTATTATTGACGGACAAGTGGCTGCAGCTGAAATGGATTTCAAGCTGATTGCTGATATTGAAAAACTCAGACCTTTTGGTATTGGCAATGAAGAACCAATTTTGTTGTTGGAAAATCTTATCATTAGTGAAAAACGTTTTCTGGGCAGTGAAAAAAAACATGTGAAATTTTTTCTGGTAGCAGCTGAAGCTGAACCTATTGGTAGCAAGGACAAAATGAAAGTATTTGAAGCTATCAGCTTTGGCGGCGGCGAAAAATTTGCAGCATTTAAAGAAGGCGATCGAATCGATGTCGTATGCAATCTTCAAAGAGATGATTGGAACGGCAACAGTCGAATTCAATTAAACGTGGTTGATATGCGATTGTCAGGATCATAGTAACTATTTTTTCGCAAGATTTCACTCGCATACGTTATACGGAATTAACTTAATTAGTGGTAGATAGACGTTGGAGGCTCGACCTCCATTATGGAGGTCGAGCCTCCTTGAAACTAACAGTGTTTTAGTTAATTTGGTATTAGTATTTGTTGAGCGAGCATACTTTTTCTTTTTTCGCTTGAAAGTGGTTTACTTTGATGTTAAAAAGTCAAATAACAAAAAAACACTTTCACTGGGATAAAAAGAAAAATGTCTGCGAGCGACGTTTTGAAACTTTTAACCCCGTAAAAGTTACTTCGTTCATAATGAAGCACACTTTATAACTTTCAACTTTATAGACTTATATGCGTATAGCTTTTGTTCATGATTATTTGGTGCAGCATGGTGGCGCTGAGAGAGTGCTGGAATGTTTTTGCGAAATGTATCCCTATGCGCCTATTTATACGATTGTGTATAACAAAGAAGCGATGCACGGGGCTTTTGAGGATAAAAGAATTTACACTTCTTATTTGCAAAAAATGCCTTTTACGAAAAATTGGCATCGGATTTTCCCACTGTTGATGCCACCAGCCATTGAGCAATTTGATTTTTCCGCCTATGATGTGGTTGTTTCAGATTCTTCTAGTTATGCCAAAGGTATCATCACGCGTCCGGAAACTCTGCATATTTGCTATATGCACACGCCGATGCGGTATGCTTGGGATGATTGCCAGAAATACACTCGAGACTTTTATTTCCCAGGTTTTATCAAAAGCATCATTCCTTTTGCGATGAATTACATTCGGCTTTGGGACAAGGTGAGCGCTGACAGGGTGGATGTTTTTGTGGCCAATTCAAATTTTGTAGCCAATCGAATCAAAAAATATTATCGCAAAGATTCCATCGTTGTTCATCCGCCGGTTGATACAAAAAGGTTTTCGCCGGTCGAAAAAGAAAGTCGCAGTAAGCCATATTTTTTGATGGTCGGCAGACTCATTGCCTATAAACGTCATGACATCACAATTAAGGCTTTTAATGAATTAGGCATAACCCTTAAAATCATTGGACGCGGTCCGGAGTTGAAAAGACTTAAAAAAATAGCTGGCCGAAGCATTGAATTTTTGGGTCGAGTTGATGATGAGGAGCTAAAAAAATATTATCGTCAGTGTCAGGGTGTCATTTTCCCCCAAGAAGAAGATTTCGGAATTGTGGCGATGGAAGCCCTTTCTTGCGGCAAACCACTGGTGGCTTTTCTGGGCGGTGACATTCCTGAACATATGGAGGATCAAACCATGGGCGTTTTTTTTCAAGAGCAAACCAGCCAAGCAATCGCCCAGGCCGTCAGAAAATTTAACACCTTGACTTTTGATTCCCAATATATTTCCGCCAAGGTCCAAAAATTTAATCGGGAAATTTTTAAGGAAAAAATGAAAGATATTATTGAAAGCGAATTGTTGAAAATGAGAAACAGCCATTGTGGATAATTATTTTGATTTGAGTTATTGGAAAAATTTAATTTTGTGGTATAATGAAATAAAGAATTAAAAATCAAAAAAAATATGAACAAAAAAATCGCTAGTGAGTTTGCAATCGGGCTTATTCTTTTGTTGGCTATTGTTATTGGTGGAATTTTTTGGCTGAGAAATGTTAAGGAAATGGCTGCATTGGATAATGAGTTAAGGCAGGCTCAGGTATCGCAAAAAGATGAAGCGCTAGTTCAAGCACTCAAAGATTCCAGGCAAAAAGCGGGAGTTGAAAATACTGGCAATAGTAATTCTTGCGATGCTCATTATTTTGAAGGCGTTGATCAATTCAGCGCTTGGCTTGTGTCAGCAGAAAATGACGGCATAGTTATTGCGATTAAAAAAAGTGATGCTTCGAAATTTCCAACTATAAATTATCAAATTGACGAAAAAACAAACAGCTTTAACGTGAAATTAATTGATCCAACAGATAAAGTAACTGCAGCTGTAAAGGCAGCTTCAGCCAAAAAGCCGGCTACGATTACATTGCAAGGTTATGGTGAAGTTTGTGGTCAGTTGCCATTGGTCAGCCTTGAGCCTGCAACAATTGCTTTCAAAAAATAGTTCTATTCTGACAGAAGGCTATTTTTGAGATTTTATATTATTTTAAAACACCAGCGATGGTGTTTTATTTTTTTAAAAACTTGAAATTTATGCTATAATTTAAAACATAAATTAGTTTAAGTGCGTATCGAATAAATTTGTTTTGCTGGATGATTTTTGTTGTATGAGTGAATTAATTTGAATTAATAATTGATATCAATAGGGCTTCTGCTATTTCTAAAATAGAATTGGAGCTCTAAAAGGGTAAATGAAAAAAAACAAAATAGTTTTTTTGCGACGAAAATCAGAAGGCATGGGTATGATTTTGAAGAACAAGTTTTTGTTGTTGGTAATTTTTTCGGTTATTTTTTCTTTTGCGCTGACATCTAGAGCTAGTGCGACTACACTTTATTATGATGATTCATATGGTACTGATTGGAATATTCTTGGAAATTGGTGGACTGATTCTGGTTTCACTGCAGCTGCAGCTAATCTCCCGACTGCAAGCGACGACGTTATCATTACGGGGAATGTTTTTTCTAATTCAGGACCGGACGTTATAGTTAAAACGCTGACAGTGAATGGCCATGTTAATGTCAGTGATTTTTCAATTGTGGTTACAAATGGCGCTGTTTTTAATGGAACAGCCTATAACGGGGCTAACATTACTGGCGATGTGGTGTTTAATGCTGGTAGTCGAATGGCTGGTGGTTCTGTTTCCGGTATTGCTAAATTTTCCAGTGCAACTGGTGGGGTGATGACAGTTCCGGATGGCGGGGCATGGGGATATGGCACGACTGGTTCAATTGTCGGGGCGGATAATAATCCTATCACTGCATGGGTTTTCAACGGTGAAAGTGTTAATTATGGCGATATTGACAATCATCCTATTTTTAACGGCATGAGCAATAACAGTGGCAACATTCATAGCGATGCTACTTTTAATGGGGCGAGTTATAATATAGGCACTATTTGGGGAAAAGCGATTTTTGCCAATGCTACTGGTGGAGTTATGACTGTTCCAGATGGAGGAACATGGGGTGGTGGTATGGTTGACTCTAATGTTGGTATTGATGATAACCCAATTATTTCTTGGGTTTTTAATGGCAACAGTGCAAATCAAAGCATTATTGATAATGTTCCGGTTTTTAATGACACTAGTTATAATAATGGCACTGTTACTGGTGACGCTGTATTTAATGACGCAGCTTACAATGACGGTGCTGTCATAGGAAAGGCAAAATTTTCAACTGCTCTTGGAGGTCTAATAACTATTTCAGGCAATGGAGTGTGGGGAAGCGGCACGGCCGACTCTAATATTGGAAACGACGAGCAGGTTATTGACAAATGGATATTCAATGGAAATAGTCGCAATAAAGGTGTTGTTGGCAATAATTCTGAATTTAATGGCGAAAGCTCTAACGACGGCACTGTTAATGGGGATGCTATATTCAATGATTCCAGTATGAATAGTGGAGATGGTACGGTTGCGGGTAATGCGACCTTTAAAGACAAGAGCTCAAATTGGAAAATTGTTACTGGTAACGCAACTTTTGTGGGCCCTCTGTCGATGGATGAAGGAACAGTTGGCGGTCTTCGAAAACGAATATTTTTTGCAGACATAAATATTACAATGAATTTTAAAGAGGGCGGTCCTTGGATAGTTATTGCGGATGGGGCTAAAGTCAATCGTTATTTTTCTCGTTTTAATGACACTACTACTTTTCAAACTTTGCATGGTGGTATTTTTGATGATTCAATTATTCCATTTCCTGGTTCAGTTGAATATATTGCCAGTTCAAATGATTTTCGTAGCGGAGGGGCTGCCATGGGTTGGAATGCTGATGATAATCACTGGTCGTATGATTTACCATTCTCGTTCAATTTTTTTGGTAATACATACACCAAAGTTTTTGTTAGTTCCAACGGGTATCTCGGTTTTAATGAAAAAGGTGATATGAATACTAGTCTCTTTAAGATTTCTGAAGGCAATGGTTCTCCGATTATAGCTGCTATGGGTACAGATCTTATTACTAATGATGTTTATGTGACAAATATTGGTGATGGGAAAGTCGTTTTTCGTTGGCAGGCTAATGAGTATGCCTATCCGGATTCTGGTCAGGCTGTAAATTTCGAAATAACACTCAATGACAATAGCACCTTCCAACTTGACTATGGAGATCAGTCAGCTGCGCTTTCTCGTAATGCGGCTGTTGGCGTTAATGATGGCAATGGAATGTTTTTTTATTCAAGATATGATGATACTGATTTGTTCAACAGATTAAATTCATCAGTCTGGAATGAACCGAAAAATTCAGGTCCAGTTGCTGAGAAATTTCAACAAGATATTTTGTCCGGCTTTCTCTCTGTTGATGGTTCTAATCCAACAAACACTGCTAAAGTAACTTTTAACACACAGTACACCATCACCTCTGGCGACGTGAAAATTGTTTTCCCCGCTGGAACTGAAATGACCAAAACTGATGGTGGGAATTTTGATCTTTCAACTATGACCGCTCAAGACATTACGGATGCCCTGAAAAGTTCCAACCCTGGCAACATTGCTGGTGCTATTAGTATTGGTATTCCAAATCTGAAACTTTCATTTTCTAAAGATATTACCGTCACCATCCCAGTAGACAGCTCTTACGACAATCAAACTCTTGATATTTGGTATCAAAATGCCGGAGAAACAAGTTGGACTAAGGGACCATCTTGCAGCGTTTCTGCCGGACTGTGCGTTTTCCAAATCAATCACGCCACTACCTATTCAGCCGGGGGAGAACCTTCCATTGGAACAGTTGCAGTCGTCCCAATTCAGACGCCTGAACAAGCCAAGGTTGATTCTTGGAGTGCCTACTTGTTTCCAAGCAGCGCTAAATGTGCAACTAAGTTAAGACTAGATCTTCAAGGAAAACATTTCACGCATGACACACAAGTAAAAATTGGCGGCAAAAGTGCTGCTTCAGTTAACAAGAAATCCAGCAAAGAAATCAGCGCTACTTTTTGTCTAACAAAATTGCTTAATGTTAAAACTGACTTAAGTCGAAAAATTACCGTGACAAATCCGGGCACTGGTTCTACCAAGGCTAAAAGTAAGATTAATCTGGAAACCATTTTTTCAAAGTTTGCTGACGCTGACTTTAACACTTTTACTAAAGTTGGCATTACCAACATTCAACAAGCGTTGGTTAAACTTGAATTGCTCACTTTGGCAGATGTCACGGGTTTTTACAATCAAGCAACCACAGCAGCTATTGGAGATTTTCAAGCACAAAACAATCTTCCCGTGACTGGTTCGGTTGGACCGTTAACTAAGACTAAGCTAGTTGAAAAATATCAGAGAGAATTATAATTTTTTCTCACGTTTTGGGTGAAAACGGGCTTTTGCTGAAGAAACAGATTGTTACTGGAAAACTTAATTTCTGAAATTAGGCTTGGCAGCGCTTGCAATAATTGTTATAATAAAGGACATTCCTTGGTTATCGCTGCTAAATCGGTTCTGATAAAAATCGAGACACTCATTTCAATAGATAATAACAAAATGCTGAATAAAATAAGAAAAATTTTAAAATCAAGTGCGATCTTCTTTCTAGTTCTTCCGTCATACATAGCTGCTCATGTGGCAGTTTATTATTCTGTGGCGCATTTTTTTCCTTTTTCCCAGCCCTATGAAAAAAATATTTTAATCTGGCTATTGTTTTTACTGGGATCCTTTTTGGGTTTTAGTATTATGATCTCTGCGCTACTTGCTCATCGTTGGGATAATCATTTTAATCGCAAATACTATTTCCTCTCAGGCGTGTGGGTTGGTTTTATGATAAACTTGCTGCTTTTCTTTGCGTTTGGCTGGATAGTTGTTTTGGTAAGTCAGTTGCTGGGCATCGATCCTAGCGAGCGAATGATTGGAAGTTTCGCCATTCTTGGAGCGGCTATATATACC
>Ga0118677_10015778_pt1 | contig 10449 bp, 1 predicted proteins | sample AliMusrvi5mmetaG_FD_86154 | JGI IMG/M metagenome (GOLD analysis project Ga0118677, IMG submission 86154)
CATAAGCGGTGCGGGCCGCCTTTTGCCACAGGATGTTATAGTCGTTGTCGTTGCACTCGAATGATCCGGCGATGGTGGTGTCGTAGCCGGTTTCATGATACCTCACGGCTTTTACGGTGACCCCGGCGGGGATGGTGTAGATCGCGCCCTCGCCGCTCACCCAGTTTTTCGCCTCGTAGGTTTTGGTGCCGGCTTCCGTGGTGACCGACTCGGTGGGCACCAGGTAACGGACCAGCGGGTTGCTCGAGTTGAAGAGGATCTCCGCTCCGGCGGGTGACTCGACATCGATCACCGGTTGGAAATGGCAGTTATAGGGAATCCCGCAAACGAGTTTCCATGGCGTGGGTTCGGAGTGCGGCAGGTCCTTGGACAGGCGGACATATTCCTTGCGGCCGTAGTCCTTGATCGGCAGGGCCGTAGGTCCGGAGTCGAAGAAAATCCCGCTGAGCGTGACGAGGTCGCCCCGCACCTTGTTCATCCTGAACTTCACCGACTTGTCATATTGATAGATCAGGTAGGTCCCGCCGGACGGCTGATCCACGACCTGCACCGGCGCGATCAGGTTGAGTGTCGCGGCATCGAACATCTCGACAGCAGTGCGGACGCCTTTCTTTTCCCAATCGACAAAATACAAGGCAATTCGATAGACGCGCTTGCCGTCGATGCCGATGGTGACGGTCATCGTCTGGTCGTTGTTGGAGTAACACGCGGCACTGCGCTCGCGGCTGTTGCGGACATTGGGTGCCAGTGCCCGTTTGTCGGTGGTTTTCTCCGCCCACAGCGTGGGGTCGGGCACACCGTTCTTCGGGAAGGCCCGGAAGTATTCGAGCGACGTCACATACGATGGCAGCGACTTCTCGTCGTTGCCGCCGCCGTGATAGTTGCAGAGCACGTATCCGTCCTTGCCATATACGCCGCCCCAGTTGCCGCCGGTGGCGCTATCGGCTTTGAGCACCTGCGCGGCATATCTCACCGGGGGCTCCTTGTATTCGGGTGCCTTGCCGGCGTAGGTGACGGCCATGGCATAAGTGCCCGGCTTCACGCCTGTCAGGTACACGAAACCCGCATCCTCGGTCGCATCGCCGATACCATCCACCGCGTGCCAGGCGCCGTCCCATGCAGGTTTGCCGTTGACTGCTATGGCGCTGATGGTTTTGCCCGCCTTGGGGATGCCGATACGGCCGACAGTGCCGGCCGGCGCGGTGACATGGCACAAGCCGCTGGCCAGGTCGAAACTCGCGCTGATGGTTCCCAACGGTGTGGGTGTCGCACCGGCCACCCGGGTGAGGGTTGTGCCGGGATGGGGCAGGATCTGATAAGTCTTGAAACCTGCTTGGACGGGCGTGATTCCCAACACCTCCTCGTTGAGCCATTTGACCACGCCCGCGCCCCACGGGTGGCACAGGCTGACGACGCCGCTTTGGCTGTTAGGGACCGGGGCGTTGGGGGCGATGGCCTGGTTCCATGACGGGCGGTATACCTCGAAGGTGGTGGTGGCTCCGTAGTTGACCATGCCGCCCCACATGTCGCGGATCGTGCTCATGGCGTCATCATGTTTGCCCAGCCGGGCCATCGCCTGGATGATGAAATACTGATTGAAGGGTGAGAATGAAACACGGTTGACGCGGTCGGTGAAAAGGCGGTCAAACAGGGCGGTTTTTTCCGCCTCGTTGAGGCTGCCGGTATTGATGGCATCGGCCGCGGCATGGAGACCGTACGCGGCGGACCATGAGGGATTCCGGCGGAGTTCCGCCAACCGGGCGGTGGCATAACCGCGGTATTTGTCACGCAGGTCCGCGCGGCCGCATTGGTCCATGACATCGGCGAAGTCATTCCAGAGGCGGATCGACAACATCTGATAGGCATTTTGTGCTTCCGCACAGGATTTGAACCAGATTTCGAAGCCCGCGCAGAGGCGTTCGTCCCAGCCGTAGAACCTGAGACCCGGGTTCTGGTCAAACACCTTCTGGGCGTCATCGAGTTTGGCGCAGGCGTTGTCGATGTATTGATCGAGGGTCGCGCGGTCAGCGGTATATTTATAGTAATCCAACAGGCTCAAGACCCAATACAACGAATAGCTGCGGATGCCGTTGCTTTGGCCGGATGTGTTATCGATGTTTTTCTTGATGAAATCGAAATTGCCGAAGGCGGCCAGCGCGGCGGCCTGGGACGTATGGGCGTCGCCGGTCCATGACATGCGGTCACCGCGATCCATCAGGATGGCACCGAAGTAATCCTTGCACAACGAGGCTTTCACGCCGTAGGCGGACATATACCAAATCTTCGTCAGGAGCGGGTCGCTGCATGAAAAGCTGCCAGCGTAATTGGTTGGCTTGACTTGGCAGACAGCCCGTATCCCGGTGATGTGCCACGGGGTGGCGGGAGCTTTGACGTGGATCCAGGCGAAGCGCACGCCTTCATATAACTCGCGGTTGAGTTCCAGCCGGTAGGTGTTCCCGTGTTTGGCCGGGGCTTTGGTCTTATGCGGTGCCGGCTCGTTGTATTCGCTGATACCCATATCGGCATCGCCGGGGCAGTCGGGGCTGTCGAAGTCCACCCAGGCTGGGGATTCGACGCCGAAGTCGAGGCGGATCGCACCGGCGGCTTTGACAGTGATTTGGGTATTGCCGGTCATCGCGGAGGCGGTGTTTTCAAAGGCGTCGGGCGGATCGGCGAGTGCCGCGACCGGCTTGAGGAAATAGATTTGGAAATCATCGGCGGACTTGGGATCGTTCCAGTGATAACGGACCAGCGGATCCGGCGAGTCGGTGATTTCCGGTCCAACGAATGAACCGCCATGCAAGGGTTGATAGGGTTCCTTGAGGTCCGGGGATCCCTGCGGGACGATGGCGTGGTGGAACTCGGGTGCCGGGATTTCCCCCGCCTGCGCCGGGATCGCGGCGAGCGTCATGAGGCACAGGGCGCATGAGAGCACAGTGCTTGCGGGAGGCATGCGGTGGTTGGGTTGGGAGTGAGGCATTGGATAGATGGTTGGAATCCGGTTTGTCGCAGTATGAGGCGTGGGCCCGATAGGTACGGGCGCAATTAGCCTGGTCTTACAGGCTTCAGCCCGGAACTCCGAGGTTCATGTTTCCAGATGCCTGCCTGTGGCGGGCCAACGGCATGAAGATCGGCTGAAGCCTTTACTCCGGCGCCTGAATGGGAACCCGGCGTAGGAGTTCACGCTTCAGCGTGCCCCCGAAGGGAGGAGTTCTGAAGAGCACAGGTGCCGTCACGCGGGTTCAGCGGATCTCCAGTTTGATATCTTCCGAGTTGGCGCGGAGTTCGGGGGCGTACATGGCTGCGGCGGTGGCGGGCAGGGCCTTGTAGGTGCCGGGGGCCTCGGCGCGGAGTTGATAGCGCAGGGTGTGGGTACCGCGCGGCAGGGCGCGGATGAAGAAGTCCACGGTCCGGTCGCGGGGTTCCATGTAAACGCTGAAGCCGCCATCGCCGGAGATATATCCGCTCAAAGCGTCGAGCGCCTCGAAGCCCGCCGCCTTGGCATCGGCGAAGATGAGGTATTCATAATCGTTCTTGCTATCAAGGATGAGTTCCACCTCGATGCGGTCGCCGGACTTGAGGGCGGCACCGTCTGTTAGAGGCTCGCGGCGGAAGCGTTCGACCCGTTGTTTGGCGATCAAGCCGGTGGCATCGGGCACTTCGGTTTCCTTGTCCAAGGCGACGAGTTTGGAGATCTTGCGCTGGACTTTCACTTCCAGGCCGGCGGCGCGGAGTTTGTCCTCGAGCGTGAACACTTCCAGGTAGGCGTTGGCATAGAGCGTGCCGGTTTTGCCGGTTTTTTTGAATTCGATCGCATGTTTGCCGGTGGTGACGGCCTCGCCTGTTAGGGAAACCGTGCCGTCGAAGGTGAAGAGGTTGTCGCGGTCGATGGTGACTTTTTTCACGGATTTGCCATCGAGCAGGATTTCCACTTCCATTTCCGGGGTGTTTTCGCCGCTGGCTTTGAAGTAGGCGGCGATCGCCTCGACGGCGTAGGCCGTGTCGCGGGTGGATTGCCAATACGTCGCGTGTTTGCGGTTGTTGACCAAATACTTGACGAGGCCGCGGGTGTCCGGGTCGTTGGGTTTCACGGCGGCTAACAACTTGAGATACCACGCGTGGGCCTCGACCTCGCTACCATACCAGCACCACCAGCAATTCGAGTTTCCGAGGTCAAGGTAGGCGGTTTGGTTTTCGGGATCGCGTTTGAGGAATTGGGAAACCATTTTCATCAACTCATCGCGGCGGGTTTCGTCGCCCTTGCGGTGTTGTTCCAGGCCGACGAGGCACTTGGCATAGACCGGCAGTTCGATGCGGTCGCGATAGAGGAAGGCGAGCATCGGTTCGGAGTCGCGTTTGGCTTCGCCCAGGATCATGCGCACGAAGGCATCCAGCGCGTCGCACTGGGATTTCTCATAGCGGTTGTCGGGTTTGAGTTTGATGCCGGCTTTGCGCAGTGCCTCGCGTTCGACATAGAGCTGGAGTGCGGCCACCTGTCTGTTTTCGTAGGCGGTGAGCCAGGCGATGCCCGCGTTGAGCATGGGATCGGGGATCTTGGCACCGTTGGCTTTGGCGATGAGCAAACCATGGACGACCACCGCGGTGGTGTGCGGATAAGAATACTCGCCGTAGCCGGAGAACCATCCCCAACCGCCGTCGTTGTTTTGCATCGACATGAGTTTCTCCACGCCGGCGGCGGCCATCTTGTCCATCTCGGCTTCGTCGAACACCGGGTTTTGCTGCCAACGTTTCCATTGGGCGGCGCGGTCCGCGGCATTGCCGAGTTCCTGCGGGTTGAGGTTGGCACGTTTGGCTTTCACTTCCGCCAAGTTGATTTGCATGTCGGTCAACATGCGCCGGGCGATCACCGACGGCACAAAGCGGTTCAACGTTTGCTCGGTGCAGCCATAGGGATAACTTGCCAGATAGGGAATGGCATCGACCACCGCGCCGGCGATGGTGGGCGAGAATCTAACAGTCAATTGCGATTGGTCGGGCCGCCGTTGTTGCGGCACCTCGAAAAGAATCCTGGCCGATGACTGGTCGGGTTCCACGGCGCGGCTCCACGCGTCCTGGCGGGACATGCCGTGCACGACCACCGGCAACTTGCGCTCGACGGCATCACCATCGTCGCCAGCCACAGCTTTCATGCGCAATGTTGCCTCGCCTTCATGGAGCGCCTTGACGCGCCAATCGACGCGGGCCTCGCCGCGGGCGGCGATCTCCACGGTCTTGGGCGCGGTATCGGTGGCTGATAGATTGTTGCCATCGAGTTCCAGCGAGACCTTGACCGATTTCGGCGCATCGTAATCGTTGTGGACCACCGCGCTGAGGACCGCTTCATCGCGTTCGACGAGGAAGCGCGGGGCCTCCAGCCGGACTAACAGATCCTTGGAGGTGATGATTTCGGTAGCGCCTTCGCCGACCTGGGTGCCGGTGGCGAGCATCCAGACGCGGGCCTTCCAGGTGGTGAGGTTGTCGGGGAATTCCAGCGGGATATTGGCGCAGCCGTCGGCATCGGTTTGGATCGCGCCCGACCATTTCATGAGGTCAGCGAAATCCTTGCGCACCAGGATGGGTGCGGAGGGAGCGGAGGGATCAGCGGGGGCCGCGCCACCACCGGCATCCGACTTCTTATCCATCGCCATAGGTGCGGGCGCGGCGTCCATCAGCGCCATGGCCGGGGCGGCCATGGGCATGGCCATGGACCTTTCACCATCCATTGCCTTGCCGCCCCGCGCCATCATTGAGTGTCTGACGGCCCCGCCGCCCACGCCCACCCCCATGCCGTTGGCAGCGCCGATGAAAGCGAACTGGCCAAATTGGCCGAGCATCTCCATGCCAAGAGTGTTAGGGAACAGGAGGTTGCCGGGGCAGCCGGGCAGGGAGTTGCCGCCACGATATCCGAAGTAGGTGTTTTTCCACTTCCAGAAATTCTCATTTATGGGTCCGACGTTGGAGCCGCGGGTGATGGCCTCGAGCGATTTGTCATAGATGGCGAGCACGGTGGTGCCGGTGACCGGCTTGCCGGCGGCATCCTTGAGCGTGACCTTGAGGCTGGATTTCTCCTGCGGTTTCACCTTGGTTTTGGCAGGTTCAAGGGTGACCTCGATGACTTTGCTAACAGGCGGTAACAGAACCTGTTTGATGGCGGTGTGGACTTTCGCGCCGTGCACGGAGATGCCTTCGATGAACATGTTGGGCATGTCCTTCAAATCGAGCGGGACGGGAACTTCCAGGCTTTTGCCATCGAGTTGGATGCGTTTTGCCTCGCTGCCGGCACCGCCGGCGATGTGGAGGAAGAGCCAGACATGGGCGTTTTCGCGGTCGCTGTTGACGCGGAGTTTGAGGGTCTCGCCGGGTTTGTAGTCGGATTTGTCAGAGACCAATTCGAGCGGGCCGAATTTCCATGCTGCCGGGTCATCGCGGCCGGGGCCGTGCATGTTGACGATGGTGGCGCCTTCCACCGCATCGCCGCCTTTGAACGACAGGCTGGCGGCCAGGCGGTACTGGCCGGTGACGGGGGCGGCGAACTTCTGCCGGGCTTCCCCTTCGGCATTGGTTTCGAGCGGCCACGATTGGATTTCCTTTTCGTCGATGCGGCCCTTGGGACCCATGACGAGCTGATAGAGCTTGAGGGTTCCCTTGGCGCCGGCGACGGGTTTGCCGGCGAGGGTGGCGGTGGAGATGGTGGTTTCCATGGCATCGCCGGCCTTGGCATAACCGCGGTTGTTCCAGACAATCACCTCAAAGGGTTTGCGGGCGGCAATGACCGAGCCGGTGCCGCGCTCCTCGCGGCGCGACGCGTCCACCACCCGCGCTTCGATCACATATTTCGCGTCGAGATCGCCGTGGACCATCTTGGCGGGGGCGGTGTCGATTTCCACCTTGGCGGTGCCGTCCGCGCCGATGGCGACGTTTTGTTTGAGCACCAATTCATCGGGTGTCCAGCGGTTGCCCTGCCACCACGGCGGATTGGGCGGGATGCAGCCCCAGGTTTTCCATGTGGGATGCCATGACGCGTCCGCGCCGTTCCACCAGGCACCCGGGCCATAGAGCCAATCCCAGCGCCAGACCGGGAACCACCGCTCGCCGAGCGACGAACGTTTCACGATGATTTCCACGTTCGCATTTCTAACAGGAGCGCCGTGGAAATAATTCGCCTTCACCGTGGCGGTGAACTTGTCGCCGAGTTTCACCGGTTCGGTAGGGGCTTCCACTTTGACCTCGAATTCCGGTTTGCGGTATTCCTCCATGCGGAAGGTGGCCATGGCGGAGATCCTGTTAGGTATCTGATAGACCGCGCGCCAGGCGCCGAGAGGGGCGCCTTTGGGGATGATGACTTCGGTTTCGACGGCACCGAGTTTGTCGGTTTTGAGGTTTTCGATTTTCATGGCTTCCTCGCCGCGGCCATTGATGAGGCTGATGGTGCCGGACTGGTTGGCCCATCTGGATTCATCGGGTTCGAAGTAGCCGACGTTGCGCAGATAGAACTTGAGGTGGACGGTATCGCCGGGTTTGTAGAGCGGGCGGTCGGTGATGCCGTAGGAGATGTCGCGGTTGCCATTTTGCCAGGAAGCATCCTGGGCATTCAATGATTCGAAGCCGTGGAATGCGGCGCTGCGGTCCTTGGAGCGGGCGATGGCGAGCCACTGGAATTGGGGATCCCAATCGCCGGGTTTGAGGAGGGTTCTGCCATCGGCATCGGTGACGCGGCTGATACCCTTGGTTTCGATGTCCATGCGGCGGCCGAGCGGCGTTTTGCGGTCATGATAGATCGTGCGGTAACCGAAGAATTCGATGTTGGCTTGGGCGACGGGCGCGCCGCCCGCGGCATCGGCGACCCACCATTGGATTTTGCCGGCGACGTCGCGTTGGACGAGCACGGAATCGACGATCCAGACGAGGGTGTGGAATTCATTGCCGCCTTTGATTTTGCCGGTGATCCACCAGGCGCCGGGTTTATCTAACGGCATTTCGATATCGGTGCGGGAGTCGCGGTGTTTGTCGCGGGGTGTGAGTTGCCAATCCCAGGTGGTGGTGGGTTTACCGATGAACTTCGATGCTTTCTGTTGGATGATGCGGTTGGCGATCTGCGAGGGATTGGTGCGTTCCCACTGGAGTTCGGCGGGATTGCTTTTCAGATAGTCGATGGTGTCCTTGAGGACCGCCTCCATGTCCACCGGCGCGGCGGTCAAGGTGATGTTGGAGGCGTTGCGGAAAACGAGCGGGAGTTTCGGTTTGACGCCGGCGGGGGTGGTTTCGGCGCACTCGAAGCGGCCCCAGTTGCCGGTGATTTGTTTGAGGAGATGTTTGCGCGAGTTGTCATCGCCGGGGCCGTGTTTGGCGATGGTTTTTTCCAACACTTCGCGGGCCTTGTCGAATTGGTGGCGGTTGAGGAAGACCTGGACAAGCGCGTCGCCGGCTTCGGCGTTTTGGTCGAGGATCGAGCGGTAGAGCGCGATGAAATGTTGGTCGGCGGGCAGTTTGAAGCGGCGCACGCCGTCGGAGGTTTTGGCGAGGCACTCGTCCTCGGCGAGGGTGTCCATTTCGAGGATGCCCTTGGCGCTGTCGGGATCCTGCTGCTGCCACCAACCGTAGGACGCGAGGGTTTCCGTGCCGAACTGGGATTGGGAGAATCGGGCGAGTTGCAAGGTGATGGCAGTGGCCCGATCCGGTTTGAGGCGAACCACTTCCGCGAGGGCGAAACGCCTGCGATCGCCGTCGTTTTTGGCGGTTTCCCAGGATGGGGGGACTTGATAGAGCACGGGACCGTCCTTGGCCCAGGGGGCGCCTTCGGTGCCGCCTTCGGGGCCGGGTTCGCCCCATTCGGGCAGGGTTTCGATGGGTGTCAGGGTCTGGAGTTTCCATGACTCAATCCCGCTGAAAATGGCGGTGAGGGATTCGAAGACGTAGGCGCTTTCAGCATCGTCCTTGGCCTTGGGGACCGCCTGGCGGAGGAGTTGCAGAGCGCGGACGTGGTCGCGGTAGGTGGTGTCCACGGCGGCCCCGGCGGAGGGTTCGGGCACGGCGGCCGGACCGCCACCGCCGCCGGGGCGGATGCCACCGCCGCCAGGGCGGATCATGGGTCTGAACCCGCCGAATTGGGCTTGCGGGTCGCGGCGGAAATCCCCGGCGATGAGACGCCCGGAGTGAGGAACCTGGCGATAATTCGTCGATGCGGCAACCAGCAGTTGCGCATTTTCCGGGTGGTCGGCCACCGCTCCCTCAACCAATCCGTCGAACTCGACCCAGGTGTTGAGCTGCCCCAAAGCCTCGACGGCGCGTTGAAGATCCTTGCCCGAATCCTTGTCGGAAACAGGCCGCAGTTTTTCCTGATAGAAGGTGACGGCGTCGCGCCACAGGCCGCGGGTGGCGAGTTTGTCGCGTTCCTTGCGGAGGGCTGAAACATCCTGGGCCATGAGGTGGAGGGGAATGAAAGCGGCGAAACCGAGGCAGAGCAAAGTTTTCATGTCACTGGGGATGACACACGAAACGGCGGATCCTTGGAAGAAAGAAATTCTGGCGGGCCAACGCACCGTCAATGGGGTCGGCCCCCGGTAGCCGGATCGCAGGGCCGAGACGTGCGCTCAGGCGCGTTGGAGATGGAAGATGGTGACTTCCGGGCGGACGTTGAATCTGACTTGGATAAGGTGGCCGAGGCCGCGGTTGATATACATTTGGCGGCCATCTGCGAGTCGGTATTCGCCGGCGATGTAGTTCCGGTTGGCGACGGGCAGCATGGGTGGGGGAAGAAACGGCGGCTTGCACTGGCCACCGTGGGTATGACCGGCCAGGATCCAACCGGCGTAGTTTCCCCATCCTGGCAGGTCGGCGGTGTCGGGATTATGGCTTAACACGAGGGCGGCTGTTGCGGATTGCAAGCCGGCCATGGCTTGCGGGAGGTCGAAGCGGCCGGCCCACAGGTCATCCAGACCGACGATCTGCAAGCCGGCAACATCGGCGACCTCGTTGCGCAGGATGCGCACCCCGGCGGCAGTCGCCAAGCGCGCGATCGCGTCGGCCACATCGGGACGGGTCCAATATGGGCCGTAGTCATGATTGCCGAGGATGCCGAAGGTGCCTAACAGACCCAGCGGCAAATGGGCGAACATGCGTTCCGTGTGGGCGGACACATCATGGGCATAACTCGTGAAATCACCGGTATAAGCGATGATGTCGGGGGCGAGGTTTCTGACGATGTCGAAGGAGCGGATGAGATAATCATCATCGACTTGGGGACCGATATGCAAATCGCTGAGGAGCGCTAACCGTTTACCCACCAAGGGTTCCGGCAAGCCGGTGATCGGCAGGGGGCGCTCGACGATTTCCAACCAATGAGGCTCGCAGCGCCAGGTATAGAATCCGGTTCCCAGCCCGAGACCGGAGGCGGCGGCGGAGATGTGGATAAAGCGGCGGCGGGTGATCATGCGCTGAGGGGTCAGGGGC
>Ga0118677_10015780_pt1 | contig 10447 bp, 7 predicted proteins | sample AliMusrvi5mmetaG_FD_86154 | JGI IMG/M metagenome (GOLD analysis project Ga0118677, IMG submission 86154)
ATACGGCGCAGGTTTTATTGTTGGCATACGTCCCGGCACCGATCACAGGGCTATCCCCCAACCGGCCAACCATCTTGTGCATCATGCCTCCTGTAGATGTTGCTGCTGCCAGGTTGCCTGCCATGTCGAGGGCAACGGCGCCCACGGTTCCCTTTTTCAAATCTTCAGCGGGTTTTGATTTTTTCCACTGTTCAAGTCGTTCGTTTATTATAAAATAAGAAGGATCAACGATCTCCAGCCCCTGATCCCGGGCAAACAGATCGGCTCCCTGACCGGCAAGGAACACATACTTCGATTTCTCCATGACCGCCCGGGCTGCAAGGATGGGGTTTTTTATTGTCCGGGCTCCGCCAACAGCACCTGCAGCCAGGGTTTTTCCATCCATGATGGAGGCGTCAAGTTCGGCTTTGCCTTCGGCATCAAGTACGGCACCTTTCCCCGCATTGAAGAGGGGACAATCTTCCATAAAACGAACGGAAGCTGTCACCGCATCCAGGCTGTTTCCTCCTGCCTTCAGCATGGCGGAACCGATCTCCAGGGCTTCCTTCAGTTTTTGTATATAAGCAGCTTCCTGCTCGGGTTTCAGGGTGCCTTTGGCGGGTCCCCCGGCTCCCCCATGGATTACCAGAACCCATTTCTGATTACCCGGAATTGCTGTGCGGATGCCTGTCATGGCCTGATTCTCCTGGGCTGTCATCCGTCCGGTCAAAAACAGGAGGAGAGCCAGGATCAGCGCCGGAAAGAGGAGTTTAACGCGTTTCATGGAGTTAAAGAATTTTCTTTAATAACAACGTGAAGTTGACCAGGCCGCTGATTTGCAGAATAGTCAGGATCACCGATGCGACAATAACCGCGCGGATAAACCCTGCACCCTTCTTAACGGCCAGCCAGGAAGCAATGAGGGCACCCACGATGCTGCCGGCCGACAGAATCAGGCCGTAAAGGTAATTCACCTTGCCGTCGATAATAAAAACAAGCAAAGCAAAAATGGCATAAAAAAAGACGATTAGATTTTTTACCGCATTGGCTTTAACGAGATCATAGCCAACACCCAGTACCAGCGACATGAGCAGGAAATAGCCTACACCTACCTGGATAAAACCTCCATAAAAACCGACTCCGAAGAAAATGAAGAACTGCCACCAACGAAGCGGAGCAGCAAGTAACACGGGGTTCTCCCTGAGCCATTTGTCGGGTTTGTAAAACAGGAAAAAAAGCATGATCACCATCGCCACGGCCATGGCGATCCCGATCACCCTGACGTTTACGTCCACCGCCAGGTAGGCCCCTGCAACAGCGCCGATGGTGGCGGGTATACCCAGCCATACAGGACGGAGGTTATCAAACATCTTCTGGCGTGTGAAACTGCCGACAGATGAAAGCGTCTGAAAAAAAATGCTGATCCGGTTGGTCCCATTGGCAATATCGGCGGGAAGTCCCAGGATCAGCAACAACGACAAACTGATCACCGAACCGCCCCCCGAAAGGGTATTAATAAAACCCACTACGACACCTGCCAGGACAATTACAATGATTTCGGTGAAAGACATAACAGATAGCGAAATTGTGAAATAGCGAAAATATTAATTATCAATTGTCAATTATCAATTATCCATTAATTTACTGTGTTTCCTGCTGTAAAGAAAGTAGATGGAAAGTCCGATCAGAAGCCAAACGATGAACCGCATCCAGTTGGTAATTCCAAGTTGGGCCATGAGATAGAAGTTCGTAAGTAAGCCAAGGACAGGGATCAGGGAGAGTTCATTCAGGATGCCGAAAAACGTAACGAGAATAGCCGTAAGGATAAAGATTACGACCGGGAATTCAAAGTTGACATGGGCCAGGATATTGGAAGGGTAGTTCCAGTAATAGAACAGAACCAATACCCCGGTCCAGATCGGGGGAAGAAAGTAACGGCTGTTCAGGTAGGGCACCTGGAACCCTTTTTCACTTCGGGGAATATCATTTTTCTTCCAGCTGCTTTCAAGTACAAGTACTCCGCCTGAAACAAGAACAAAGGCAAACAGGGTTCCGATGCTGGTGAGATCGGTAACTTCTGTCAGGTTCAGGAATAGCGATGGGATGGCTACCATAATCCCGGTAATGACAGTTGAAAAATAGGGTGTTTTAAAGCGGGGATGAATTTTGGAGAAGGACTTTGGAAGCAATCCGTCGCGACTCATGCTCATCCAGATGCGGGGCTGGCCAACCTGAAAAACCAGGAGTACGCTGGCCATGGCAATCACGGCGCTGATAGCTATGATCCCCGACATCCTGGTGAGGTGCAGTTTCTGAAAAGCGTAGGCAAGCGGATCGCCCACTCCAAGCTGGCTGTAATGAACCATCCCGGTGAGTACAAGGCTGACCATGACGTAGAGGATGGTTGTGATAATCAGCGCAAGAATAATAGCCCGGGGAAGATCGCGCCGGGGATTCCGGCACTCTTCCGCGGTAGTGGATATTGCATCAAAGCCAATGTATGCGAAGAATACGCCGGAAACCCCTTTGAGCACGCCGGCTGCTCCATGGGGAGCAAACGGGTGCCAGTTGCCGGGATCAATATAGAAGGAACCAACCGCGATAATCAATAGCAGGATCCCAATTTTAATCAGCACCATGGTGTTGGCCGCTACTTTGGTTTCATAGATCCCGACGTAGACGAGAACGGTAATAAACACCACAATGGAAAAAGCCGGGATATCGGCAATCAGCCGGATCCCTCCGATCATCGGGGCCGTGGTCCATGCCAGGTAGGCCTCGTGCAGACTATCGCTGAGGTTTGACACCGGAACACCCCGAACGATCTCGATCAGTGCTGCATGGTACCCGCGCGATGCGGAGAGGTAATCAACCCCCAGGTATTCAGGAACATGCAAACCAAGGCCTCCCAGAAACCCCGTAAAATAATCCGACCAGGAGATCGCAACAGCGATATTCCCGATGGCGTATTCCATGATCAGGTCCCATCCGATGATCCAGGCAATGAGTTCGCCAAAACTTGCATAGGCATAAGTATAAGCACTTCCGCTGATGGGGATGATGGAGGCAAACTGGGCATAGCAAAGGGCGGAGAAAGCACAAGCAAGGGCAGTGAAAATAAATAAAAGGGAAACAGCCGGCCCTCCGCTTGCAGCTGCAGTACCAATGGTACTGAAGATCCCGGCACCTATCACGGCCGCAATGCCCAAACCGGTCAGGTCATAAACATTCAGGCTTTTCTTCAGTTCCGCCTGGGTTCCCTCCCTGGAATTTGCATCACCCAGAATATGCGCAACCGATTTTTTACGAAAAAGGCGGGGAGTGGCCACAGACAAATTTTCGATAAAGTTATACTTTTTTTACTTTGACCGCAGTTGCATCCATCGCTGCAGCTGGCTAATTATTTTGTAAATTTGTAAAAAAAAGAAGATGAAACTTGCGGTATTTGGTGCCAGTGGGAAAACCGGTATTCTTATTGTTTATCAGGCCCTTAACCAGGGTCACCTGGTAACCGCCTTTGCCCGTCACGCCACCAAAGTGACCATTCAGCATAAAAATCTCACCCTTGTTGAAGGAGATATTGCCGATAGGAAGAAGGTCGGCCTGGCCGTTCAGGGTCAGGAAGCGGTATTATGTGCCCTTGGGGTAGATAAAAACAAACCCAACACGATTCTTTCCGATGGAACACAGAATATTCTCGACGCCATGGAAGAGCACCAGGTAAAACGTTTTATCTGCATGTCTTCTGCAGGAATTCTCGGGAACGATGCCGGGTTCTGGTTTGGGAAGGTAATCCTTCCCTTGTTCCTGAACCATATTTTTGAGGATAAAAGACGGCAGGTAAAGGTGATCGAACAGAGTAACGCCGAGTGGGTCGTTGTACGTCCTGTTGGCCTTACCGATGCCCCGAAAACCAACACCTACAAGGTAACCCCCGGCATTCCCACGTCACGAACCATCCCCCGGGCCGATGTTGCCGATTTTATGCTTAAACTGATGACCAACAAGCAATACGACCGGCAAAAACCCGCCTTGTCCAGTTATTGAATGCGCCGATGAAATCTGCCATCCAAAAAATATCGGTATCCTTTCTTTGCCTGTTAAACCTGGTTTCTTTTGCCCAGTTTACCGCTCCGGATACGGTTTGTGTGGGAGAACTTGTGAGTGTGCAGTTGAATACAGCCATCGCAGGGAAGAATTTTTACTGGGGTTTCTGTTCCGGGAATGTTGCTGACCCCCCTGTCGGAGTGAATCTGGGAAATTCGTCGAATACGCTGCACAATCCGAAATATATCACCCTGGTTGCCGATGGAGCCGATTGTTTCTCATTTATTACCTCTTCCGGAGACTCCTCGATCACCCGAAATTATCATGGCACCTCCTTCAACAATCCGCCACTTGCTACGAAGAGCTGGAGTGGATTGGGTGTTTTAACGCATAACCTGAAAGGAATCCAGATTGTTAGCGAAGGTGGCTTTTGGTATGGATTCATTGTGAACGGGAGTGCCCTGGTTCAGCTTAATTTCGGTCCCAATATCAGGACCGGTGACCCTTCGGTGGGGAGCGTTTTCCCTTTACCGGGCGTATCAGGAACCTCCGACTTTAAACTTCTGAACAACAAGGGAACCTGGACCGCATTTGGAACCGATTCAACCGGGAACAGTATTTACCGCCTGTTATTTAATGGCGGACTGCTGGCCAACCCAACGGTATATCTCCTCGGGAATAATGGTCAGCTTGATGGCCCTGCCGGGCTCAGCCTGATAGCAGATAACGGGAACTGGTTTATGTTCGTTACGAATGAAAACAACAGCACGATCAGCCGGATCGATTTCGGTACCTCGCTGGTTAACAATAACCCGGTTGGGATCAATCTGGGAAACCCTGGGGGGCTGCTTAATTCGGCGACAGGAATTGCTATATCTGTTGATTGTCAGCACGTTGACGGCATAATTGTGAATCATTCAGCTTCCGGAAACCAGTTGGTTCAACTACGTTTTGAAGGCGGAGTCAACGGTACACTCACCCCTGTTCCCCTTGGAAATACAGGGACCCTGAATATGCCTTATGGTATCTCCAATTTCAAAAGATCCGGCGATACCCTGGTCACAATGGTTACCAATTCCGGGAATTCCACCCTTTCAGCACTCCACTTTTTGCCCTGTTCGGCCGCTTCGCGACCAGGTGACACACTGCGCAATCCGCCGCCGTTCTTTTATCTTTCTCCCGGGAATTACAATATTAACCTATCCTACACGAGCACCGGGGCGAACCAAACCTCCCAGGGCGGTTGCCGACCCATCGTAGTTATGCCTCCGTTAACTGTTTCCCTGGGGGGCAATAAACATATCTGCGACGGCGGGAGTACTCTGCTCACACCAGATTCCAACTATGTAACCTACTTTTGGAATACCGGATCGACAGCTTCTTACATCACGGTAGGCAATCCGGGGAAATATTATGTGGATGTAACGAACCAGTGGGGATGCAAGGCCAGTGATACCGTAATGGTTTATACAGGTCAGCCCATTACCATCACGGTTTACACGACGGTTTGCTACGGTCAAAGCTACTATGCACAGGGAGCCTGGCAAACTGTTGCAGGCACATACCTTGATACATTGAAAACAACGGCCGGGTGCGACAGCCTTGTCACTACGCACCTGATGATAAAGCCGCGGGTGATCATTTACCTTGGCAACGATACGATCCTCTGCCCGGGCGGGAAGATATTGCTGAATGCCACAACGCTGAATGCATCCTCCTATACCTGGCAGGACGGCAGCACGGATTCCATTTTCCAGGTAACCCAGCCCGGCACATACTGGGTACATGTTACCGTTGACAACTGTATTTTCGCTGATACGATCCACATTCTCAGTTGCCCCCCGCAGTTATGGTTCCCTAATGCTTTTACTCCCAACAACGACGGGATCAATGATGTGTATCGTCCGGTAGGCGTAAGTATCTCCCGGTTTCATATGATCATCTTCGACCGCTGGGGAACCTTGATTTTTGAAACCAACGACATGTCCCAGGGATGGAACGGCATGTCGAAAGGCCAGTTCAATCCACCGGGAACCTATACCTTCATTGCAGATTATGAGGTTATTGATGCCCCCGGAGTTACCCGGAAGGTTTCCGGGACTTTTAATCTTATCAGGTAACTTTTCCTCTTGCAGAAAATTTACGGATTGTTAAACAATTCACGGCTTTTTGTTGTATCTTTAATCCGGTTATCAGACAACCGGTAAAAAAAGATGACGATGAAAAAGTTCATAATTTTTTGCATTCTGCTTATACAGGGCACCGTGTTTGCCCAAAACCACTGGATTGAGAAGGACAGCATTATCTCGGGCCGGTATTTTCTCTCCTCCTTTGTAATCGGGGATAAAGCCTATGCCGGATGGGGGGCGACCGATGCTGAATTAAGAATATATTCGGCGGAGATATTCCGTTATTCGCCGGCTACTGATACCTGGGAAACCATGGCTCCTTTCCCGGGGGGTGGCCGGTATGCTCCCACCACTTTTTCCCTGAATGGGAAAGGATACCTCTGCCTGGGTGTCGATACTACGCACAATTGGCGAAGTGATGTATGGGAGTTTGATCCTGCGACCTCACTTTGGGCCCAAAAAAATAATTTTCCGGGCGGCGACCGTTATAACTCCTGCTCCTTTGTGATCGGAAATAAAGCCTACGTTTGCGGTGGCTCCTTCAATGCCGGAGAAAATTATCTGAATGATCTGTGGTGTTATGACCCTATAGCCGACAACTGGACGCAAAAAGCCAGTCTGCCAACGCTGCATAAGTCGGGAGCTGTAGCTTTCAGTCTGGATGGGAAAGGGTATGTTGGTTGCGGTGCCTATTCAACAGATGAACCCACCGGTGATTTCTATGAATATGACCCGGGTTTAGATTCCTGGACGCAACTGCCCGGCATACCTGCATTAAGAACCGGCGCTGTCGCCTTTGTTATCGGAGAAACAGCCTTTGTCGGGACGGGCACCGACCTGTATGAAACGCATAAAAACTTCTGGTCTTTCAACCCGGTTGCAAAAACCTGGACCCCGGTAATCCTTCCCCCGGAAAAGTGCAGTGTAAGGGTGGCCGGAACAGCCTTCAACATTGGCTCAACCGGTTATATCCTGGCAGGGCGTTCAGAACCCTACGACCCGTATTATAATTCCGGGAAAATGTTGAAGGACATGTGGGCATTTGGCTCTTGCAACCCGCCTGCTGCATGGTTTACTTACGATGGCCACTACGCAGAGGTCCATTTCACGGATTCTTCTTCGGCCGGAACGCCGATCAGCCGCTTATGGGATTTCGGCGACAGTACATTCTCCACCGATACGAACCCTGTTCATACCTATGAAAATCCCGATTCGTATAAGGTTTGCCTGACGGTAACGGATTCCTGCGGGACCAGTACCGCATGCCGGATACTTGAGATTAACCTCCCGCTGATGCTCAACATCACCGTTACGCCTTCTCAAAGCAACGACCGGCTTGTACAGTTCCATGACCAGACGCCAGGCACCAATTCCTGGAGATGGAATTTCGGTGACGGTCAATCATCGCAGGAACAGAGTCCCTCCCATCTTTACAAGGATTACGGGTTGTACAGGGCATGCCTTACTGCCGGGAATGGTCAGTTGCAGGGAACTGCGTGCGATTCCATACAGGTCGTGGTAATCCCTTCCCTTCATGCATCAAACCCCGTACTGCTCTATCCAAATCCTTCGCAGGGCATCCTGTGGATGCGGTTCTTCAACAGCTATCCGCAATTGATGATCACAGTGTATGATTATACAGGGAATAAGGTATTTAACAAGCAAGTGCCGGCAGTAGATTTGAATCATCCGATGGAAACGGACCTGAGCAGGTTGCCGAAAGGGATTTACTTTATCCGTTTAAATTCAGAAGGTTTTGATAAAACCTGGAAGATGATCCTGCAGTAAAGCCTTGATTATACCTTCTGTATCAAAACCACACTCGTGTTGTAACTCTTCTACCTGCCCCTGTTCAATAAACCGGTCGGGAATGCCAAGTCGGGTTACAGAAGCCGTATAGCCATGGTCGGCCATAAATTCGAGGATGGCACTGCCCATGCCTCCCTGTATTGCACCATCTTCAACTGTGAGGATATGTTTGTATTTTTTAAACACACCATGCAGCAACTCCGTATCCAGTGGCTTTAAAAACCTGAGATCGTAATGTGCGATGAAGTGGCCCTGCATTTCAAGTTCTTCGCAGGCTTTAACCGCATAATTCCCCACATGTCCCAGGCTGATAATGGCTGCCTTTTCGCCATCGCGGATCAACCGGCCCTTTCCAACCGGGAGGGGCTCAAGGGGTGTTTTCCAGAAAGGCATTACGCCCCGGCCCTTTGGATAACGGATCGCAAAAGGGCCCATTCCCTCCTGCTGGGCCGTGAACATCATGTTTCGTAACTCCTGTTCATTCATGGGTGCGCATACGGTCATGTTTGGGATGCACCTTAAATAAACCAGATCATAACTCCCATGGTGGGTAGCCCCATCCTCGCCCACCAGTCCTCCCCTGTCGAGACAAAAAACAACCGGCAGTTTCTGCAGGGCTACATCGTGGATAATCTGATCGTAGGCCCGCTGCATAAAGCTTGAATAGATATTGCAGAACGGCAGCATGCCCGATGCCGCCAGTCCGGCACTGAAGGTGACGGCATGTTGCTCCGCGATTCCAACATCGAAGGTCCTTTCCGGCATCTTAGCCATCATGAGGTTTAATGAACACCCTGTGGACATGGCGGGCGTTATTCCTACAATTTTCGGATTGGCCTCCGCCAGTTCGATGATGGTGCGGCCGAAAACAGTCTGGTATTTTGGGGCCAGCCCCTGGCATTTATCCTCTTTCAGGTTTCCCGTTGCTTTATCAAAAGCGCCCGGCGCATGATAAACGGTCTGATCTTTCTCGGCTTTCTCGAATCCCTTTCCCTTTACAGTATGAATATGAAGTAGTTTAGGCCCCTTGATGCCTTTCATGTCGCTGAGCAATTTCACGAGTCGCACCACATCATTCCCATCAACAGGGCCGAAATACCGGAGGTTGAATGCTTCAAAGAGGTTGCCGCTTCTCAGCAGTGTGGTTTTCAACGCATTGCCCAATTGTTTAACGATGGCACGGGAATTTTTTCCATACCGTGTCCCTCCCCCCATCAGGAACCATATTTTATCCCTGACTCTGTTGTATGTTCTTGAAGTGACAATATCGGCCAGGTAGTCTTTAATCGCGCCTACGTTTTTATCGATGGCAATCTGGTTGTCGTTCAGGATAACAAGCAGGTTGGAATTGGATACGCCTGCATTATTCAGCGCCTCCATGGCCATGCCGCCGGTCATTGCACCATCGCCGATCACGGCAACATGATGACGTTCCTTCAAACCGTTTAGTTTGGCTGAGATTGCCATCCCAAGGGCCGCAGAAATCGAAGTGGAAGAGTGGCCCACCCCGAAAGTATCATATTCACTCTCATCCATCCTTGGAAAGCCACTGAGTCCCTTATAGGTGCGAATTGTGGAAAAGCGCTCCTTCCTTCCCGTCAATATTTTGTGTGCATAGGCCTGGTGCCCTACATCCCAGATCACTTTATCAACCGGCGTATCAAATACATAATGCAATGCCACGGCCAGTTCGACAGCACCCAGACTGGCCCCCAGATGGCCCGGGTTTTTTGAGAGTACGTCGATGATAAATGCCCTTATCTCATCGCAAAGCTGAGGCAACTCTTCTGCTTTTAACTTTCTGAGATCGGCTGGCAGGTTAACCCTGTCAAGCAGCGGACCGGTTTGCGGAGTCATTCAGTATAGTTAGTATGGGAAAGCAAAGTTACAACTTTTATAGAAGTCCCAGTTCAAGTAATGCCGATTCCGAAATCCTCTCTTTGTCCCACGGAGGTTCGAAAGTAAGTTCAACAGTTACCTTCCCGACTCCTTCAACCATTTGAACGGATTGCTGAACCTGCCCGGGCATATCTTCCGCCACCGGGCAGTTGGGGGTGGTAAGCGTCATAAGGATATAAACATCATGGGTCGAATCGCTTATGCTGAGATTATAAATAAGACCCAGATCATAGATGTTGACAGGAATTTCGGGGTCAAATACGGAACGGAGGGCAGCAATTACCTTAGGTTCGAGCGGATGCGAAGGGGTTGTCACAGTATTTTAGTATTAGAAAGTAAAATCATTTACGATTGCTCCGTTTTTGTCTTGTATACCAGAGCATAAAGCTTCATCTGTTTGATCATGCTGCTGAGCCCGTTGCTGCGGGTTGGAGAAAGATGTTCTTTCAATCCTATCTCGTCAATAAATCCAAGCTTCGCCCCGATGATCTCTTCCGGGGTGGCACCCGACAATACGCTTATCAGGAGTCCGACAATCCCCTTTGTGATGATGGCATCACTGTCGGCTGTAAAGAAAACCCTTC